>JAAUXT010084826.1_pt1 | contig 42964 bp, 42 predicted proteins | sample 7278171 | NCBI WGS metagenome assembly JAAUXT01 (sample SAMN14350112, study PRJNA611818) | marine sediment metagenome | isolation source: surface marine sediment (1.8m) | place: French Polynesia: Moorea | collected 2018-08
ATGGCTAAATTTCAGGTTCTTTTTGTGATAGAGAGATGATCTATGGCTCATATGACAGGTATTTGAAAGTAGTTTGCAGTCGAGTTTCAAAAGAATGTCCATAGCAACTTGCCTAGCAACCAGATGCAAAACTGCCTAGCAACCAGATGCAACAAAAAAACAGGAAGTGACCAACAAAGCAAACACCCCGGGGACTTCGCACTTGCAGTTGCCCTGTGCACTGCTTCTTGTTTCGTTTGTGATGAAGGATACGCGTGGTGAGGTTTGTGTCCACGCCCGCACCTGAGGGAGCAGGACAGCCGTTCAGATCCGTCATCGTCTTCGATCCGCTCAGCGTCAGGGACTCCGGTAAAGCGCTGCAAATGCAAGCACGGCTTCTCCGAAAGGCCTTTCCTTGAAGTTCTGTGCGTGCTTGATCATTGGCTCACTCATGTTCGTTGATCATGTTTGTGATGTCATCCTGTTTTAATTCACACAGACAGGCAGAACATTGTTTCGGATCTTTTTCTTTTGAAGGAACTTTGAATTGCAAAGTGTTTAGAGATGGTTCCTTGGAGAGCACAGAAGGGACCACGTTGGCAGTCAGCCACAGGCCAACTGTGGTCGTCAGTCCCATGTCTGCAACAGTGGAACAAGGCTCAGGAATTTCACTGGCTTGCAAGATTTCTAATGACCAGGCAACTCTGCCCCCTCAGCTTTACCTGGTTTGGAAGAAAGGAAACGAAATATTGATTCGTAACTCTGGTGCGTAGAATTGTGGTGCATTCTTGTCGAACCACTTCTCTCCAAGTACATGCGCTGTTCTTTGTAAGCATGGCCTCCACTCACAGACAAAGAGATAGGAAAAACTTCTGAGCTGACGCTTCGTCTCGCCAACCTGGAAAGCACGGACACCTACTCATGTGTGACCAAGAACGAAGAGGTCACAAGTCATGCCGTATCCGTCACGGTGCACGTTGTTCCACCAGGTAAAAGTTGTTGAACCCAGCACAACAGAACAAGGAGCAGCTTGTGAGGTTTCACCCCAGAATCTATGCTTGACACGTGCTGTCGGGAACAACACACACTCAGACGTTCCTTGGTTCCAGGTTTCCCCGAGGTTTGTCCGGAGAACACAGTTGACGACATCACGTGGCCGCAGACTGCAGTCGGGGGAGAAGCAGTTCACCTGTGTCCTGATGATGCCAGCGGTCTGTCTCGCTTCGGATTGAACTTGCAAAGCCAAACGTACCAACAGAAGATTGCGTGATTTGTTGTGCCAGCCACAAGACAGGGTTCTCATACTGTACAAAAATGGCTCCTGTGAAATCACACAATGACTTTTCGAGACTTTTGTTTGAGAAAAGTGTTGTGTGATTGAACAGGAAACTTTTTTGAGAGGTGAGAACCCATTTCTACCACGGTGTTTCTCACACATACAACTGGTTTTGTGATCGCAGAGTTTTGTGGAGAACCTCATTTCGCACCCAAACGCCCAACTCACACGTCCAACTCACACACAAGCACAACGTTCTGCACAAAACTTATTGTTGAACAGTCTGGGCAAAAATTTCCTGCGTAGATGCATTGTTAGCAGCGCCAAACGATTTCAACAACATAATTGTTGAGAACAAAAACTTTCCACACCCAAAAGAAAATTTGTCTGTGGAGGCAGAATGTTTTCTTTTCGAAAGTGAGAAACCCGAAGCGATTTTGCAGGACTTGTCAAGAGGAAGTGCGCTCGCCAGTCTGACGACGAGGTGCTCTGGGAGGAACCCAACTACAATGGTTGCGTGGACCCTCACTTTTCAGAAATTCTCTCGGAAGTGAGTGGGAGATCAGCATCTTTTTCTTGCCGAACTTTTCTGAAACACGTTTTCAGCGGGATTCTGACGTTCTTGTCTGACGACAGATTGAGGGACTGCAGGACGGAGTTGGTGTTGAGGAACCCGAGGTTCTGGAGACGGTGACGCGCAAGCTCGAGCGCGTGACGTCTGTCGGCTCCGAATGGCCCAGAACGGGAATGAAACCCGGAAACCTGAATGCTTCCATCCAAGCCATCGGCCAGCTGGCAGAGGTCCACGATAAACACGAGGACATTTTTGCTTCCGACAAAGAAGTCAATGTGAGTTTCTCGTTTGTAAAATATGAACACAGAATTTTGGCTATTGTCCTGCGTTTGCCAAAGAAAAACTTCACAAATGATGTTGTGACAACATTTTCAGTCAATCGTTCAAATAGCCAGCCACATCGTCTCTTTGGACAACAAAGAAGGATGGGGCAGTGTCCTCAGCGTACGTCTTCTGTGTCTTGATTGTTGTGATATCAAATTATCTCAAAAAATTTTCACATGGCTTCGTGACTGAAAATGTCTGAGATTTGTTTTCACCACACGTATTTTGTTGTTGTTTTCTTTTCAGGAAGACCCGCGGAGGAGTTCTGTGGTCCTGGGATGCATCGACCAATACGCGCACAAGGTCGCGAAGAGCCTGCAGACGAACGAGAAAAAAACGTTCGATGCACCCAACGTAGGTGAGTATTTTTCCTTGGTCTTCAACCAAAGAAGGTGCCACAGAGGCTGAGCAAAAGGTGTCCACATCTCATATTCAACAAAAATTTGAGTTGATGGGACATGAAAAAAGTGATCCATCAATTCCAGTTTTGCAAAGTCAGTCGCTGAGCAAGCGGTGGCTCGCAGTTCGTAGACTGGAGTTCCCTGATCGGTCGCGGAGTTCACAGCCGTGGTTGGAATCCACATCGGATTCTCTTGTCATTGACACCCAGACCCTGTTTCAGATATCAAAAAGTGAGTTCTGTTTTTACCAACTCAAAATAGCTGTGTCTTCTTGGTGTGATGAAATTTTCGAACGGCAGTCTTGTTTCTTTCTCCAGGTTCTTGGTCGAAGTGAAATTGATAATTTTTTTGTTTTGTTGTTCAGGCAGTTCCGGGGATAGTGTTCCAATCACCAGTGCCTATTACAAGAGCATAAGCTCGTTATTGCCAGCCAGCAAGTGAGAGTCTTGGGACAAAATTGATTCTGAGAACTTCGACTCAAGTTGGAAACACGCGAGGGCGTGTTGTATGGTTTTGGTCTTGATTCAGAGATGAAGAACGTGTGGAGTCCAGAGTCCTGGCTGTCTCCGTCGACAATTTACCGGATTCGACAGTCTTTCAGAAGCCCATCAGAATGTTTTTCCAGAGATCGCCTTTGGTGAGAACCTGCGTTTGAATTGTTTTGTGTGTTCAAAACTCAAAACAGCGACAAACCTCACCTTATCCAGCGCCTACGTTGCTGTTCCAGACCAATTTTGTTGAGGAAGGGGATAACAGGACAATTGCCACCTGCGCCTTCTGGAAATACGTGAACACCAATAGGTTTGTCAATCCTGAATTTTGAAACTGTCCATTGCGTGTGCCGGGTTGCTGAACCTTGGTATTTATCTTGGTGCTTCTATTTTGTCACGTCTCAGCGGGTCATGGTCCAGCAAAGGATGCCGCGTGCTGGAGAGTAATGCCACAGGAACCTGGTGCGAGTGCAACCACCTGACCAATTTTGCTGTTCTCGTCAGTACCTACCGACCGGTGAGCAAAGAGTGTGCCGCATTGTTGGGTGTCTGTTTCATCCTCGTTTGCGTCAAACGTGTGGCATGGGTGTTTATTTCTTTTGAACAGACTGAGATTCACCACGTTATTTTGTCGATTATATCTCTCGTTGGTTGCATTCTGTCCATTGTTGGAATGATTGCGACAATCATCGTTTACTTGTGGCTGTGGAAGTAAGTATCACCAACACCACGAATATAATTCACAGTCTGCACTGCATGCAAGCTCACGCTCCTTGTACGAATGTTTTTCATCTGTCAAACGAAACAACTGCTTTCTTCACAGGAGTATAAAATCGCACCACAACATCGTTTTGATCAACTTGTGTGTGGCGCTCATCCTGGCCAATCTGACATTTCTCATTGGAATTGAATGGACTCAACCAACGGTGCGTACGAAACTGCAACTTACGTGAAATATGTGCAGCACAAGTGACTCCAAATTGACCCAAGTTGTTCACGAACAAGAGGCCAATACCCCAGTTGAAAGTGTCACGACTCAACCCAAGAACAAGAACTGAAAAGAGTGATTGTCCAATCGAGCTGAACTTCTTTCAACGCACTGTGTTCGCAAGATTCAAACAAAAGTCTTTGGCAGGTCACTCAAATAAAGTTTTGTTTCTCCTTTTGTTTCTCCTCCAAATGTTTATCATTTACAGTCTGTCTCTGTTTTCTTCCAGCACGTGTGCACGCTCATCTCAGGGTTGCTTCATTATTTATTTCTGTCCGCCTTCTTCATCATGCTGTGTGAGGGCGTCGAACTCATCATGTACATTGTGCTCGTCTTCCACGTTCGCCGCATGCGAGAGACTGTGGCTCTTCTTGTGTTCGGGTGGGGTAAGCTGCACGAAGGGACACGTTGGATGCTTGAATGTGATCAATTGTCTCATCGATCGTTTGAACACTCACAAAGTTGTCATTTCCAGGTTTGCCAGCCATTGTTGTGGGAATCACTTTGGCAGTTACGGGTGGCATAGGCTACGGAAATGATCAATTGTAAGAAAAAAATGTGCTTGACCAGACGATCTAAAATGTGTGTTTCCTGTGTAACAGAAAAGTACACGTGCTTTGAACATATTCCTCCTTCAATGTTTCAGTTGTTGGTTGACCCCTCAGGATGGAATCATCTGGGCATTTGTGGGACCAGCTTTGCTCGTTGTTTTTGTGCGTAGACTCTATACATGCTGCTTGAAATTCACTGTTTTTGTTGCTCTTGCCGTCGACGGGCCATTTCTGAATGCAAAGCGTTTGTGTGTTTTGACAGACCAATTTCATAATCCTGATTGTCGTTCTGGCAAAAATATGGGGCTCAGGCATGAAAGCTGCCAGCACTGGCAAAAGACGGGACAGCGTCAGGTAACATAGACACTGCGAAATTGAACTGATGTTGCAGATATAAAGTTCACACAGCAGCGAGAGCAATGCACCAGAAAACAAGCACCTCTGTAGAACTTTTTCAGTGTTTTCGTTTTCAGGTCTTCTGTGTGGAACTTGCTGGTTTTGTTGCCACTGCTTGGCATCACTTGGGTGTTTGGAGTTTTCTCCGTCAACGAACACACTGTTGTATTCCAGTATATTTTCGCTGTTGCCAACGCCTTTCAGGTTTGTTTCACTCTTGAATGACGAAAAGAGAGTGCTGCAGAAGCAATGGTTGTGGTTGGCAAATTTTAGTTTTCGGTTTTGTCCTTGCAGGGCGTACTTATCTTTTGCTTCCATTGCGCGTTCAACAAGAGAGTGAGAGATGCTATCAAGGAGAGGTTGAAACCAGAGTCTTCCGTGAGCAGCGTCTCCAAACCTTTAATCAGATCTGGCAAGGTAACAATTCCCACCAAGTGAACAGCTGACAATTGTGTCAACAAAAGAACTGAGCAGTGGTCAAACTAACTGCAACAACTGAGTTTGGATCTGTCACAGGTTCCTGTCCTGTTTTTCAACAATAGATGAAATGTAAAGAAGTGTCTGAATTCCATTTTGCAGAAGCAGACCCCCCAGGGTCAACCGAGGAAAGGTTCTGCGCCATTCACCGCCGATAATGTGAATCTCTCGTCGTCTCGGGACAGCCACCCAAAATCTCAAGGCAATTTCACCGGCAAAAACGGAAGGAAGTCCAGTGGTGCGATGGAACTAGCCGCCACGAAAAACTTCAAAGAACTGATATGACCAAAGTTGTCACCAGCCAATGGATGTGTATTTGAACGTTGCTATTTATTTTTGTACACAGTCAGGTGAATAACTGGTCTCCTGCCGGACAAAAACGGACCGATGCAACCGTCCGAGAAGATTCACAGAAATTCTGTGGAATGGGAAACGGAAACGTGAAATTGTATTCTTGGTGTGCACGTGATTGCACGTGCGCAAGCACTCCATAAAATTGTTGTCTCATCAGCAACGGTAATTCGTTGGACTTCCTTTCTGGGATTCCTCCGGATTTACTGCGGAATTGGCTCGTATGTCTTAACAAGTTGGAAGCCTGTAAAGGTTGTGGCCACTGACGCATTATTTCAACAGAGAATCAACACCGCTTGGCCAGCTGAATTGCGGTGGCGCTGACGAATATTCCGGGTGACATGTTTTATACCGGTCAGCAAAATAGGTCGAACTGAATTTTGTCAGGCTTTTCTACCCATTCGGAAATCTTGCTGCCAAGCATGCATATTGTGTTCTGTCGTGGAACACCACAGAAGCGCAACAGTCACAAAGTCCTGAGCTCTTGTTGAATGCGATAAGTCAGTCTGGCAGTTGAGGCTGCATTCATTGCGTCAACATCACTTTCTCGGCTCCTTGTGTTGTTGTTGTTGTCTCTCAGCGTGAGAGAAGCACAATGAATTACATAAAGACTCAGGCTGAAAGTTAGTGTGAGTGAAAACAACAGACACAGATTTTCAAGAGTTAGGGGCCATTGCTTGACCCTGAGTAGCAAGGTTCTTGTTCCCGAATGCTGTGCGATTTGCACTTTTGTGCACGTTCGGGAGACTTTTTGGTGAAACATCAAATCCAGATAATGGCCGTAGATGTGAGTTTGCAAGAAGCAAACTCCACATGGAATGGTGAGGTTTGTCAGGTCAAAATGGGGTTGATCAAAGCAGATCTCGCAGGCCAGGGCTTCTGTTGCTTCCGCGAGCTGACACAGGTCTCCCGTCTGAAACAAAAGTGATGAAACTGATTCAGTCGAGATCATGAACCAATCTTGACTGGACTGAACGAGGGCAAGTGGACCACATCACGAGCAAAGTTTTTTTCCAGACTGGTGCGGAACACTCAACATGTCTCTTTGTGTTGTGAATATGTGCTCAACGACAGAGGAAACAACCTCACCTGATTTCCCCAAGACTCTGGCAAAAGTACAACTGGATCATATTCGCTGTAGAAATTGTAGGTATTTTGAAAATAACCAAGAGGCAAACCTGCAAGAAGAGAGCAAGCAGTTTGCAACAAACACTCGTGAATTCCATATCAATGTAATCCAAACGCACATTCGCGTGTTGGAACTTACCAAGCCACTCTGCTGCCGACAGCTGCCCTGGCGAGGCGAACACCACAGCCGGTTCCTCTGCGTGAGAACTTGTGCTCGCCAAAGAGGCGAGCAGGGCGCCCAAAGAATGACCAGTGTGAATCTTGCACACATCACCAGGAACACTCTCGTCAACCTGAAATTTGAGTTGAATAAGGAGTGCACATTGAATCTTTCGAAGAGCACAACAACGAAGGTTGTGATGACACTGTCAACACAAGAAGAAACATCCGAATAAAGCAGCTTGTTTCCATGCATGGAGATTGAACTTTGTTGGTTTCGAATCTGTGCACAGCATGGGTCTTCGACAGGAGACACTTTTGCAACACAAATCTTTGCGCGGATTCATTTACCTCATCCAAGAAATCTTCAAGTTGTTTGAAATAATTCATTTTATACTCTGAAAACTGATTGCAGAAATCGTAAGGAGGTTTTCCTCTGTTGTAGAGCCACCAGTTTGCGCACAGGTCATTTTCCTCTTCTATTGGAGTTCCTCCGAGCTGCGTCCCTCGGATCGCGATAAGGACTAAGCTCTTGTCATCATTATTCTGTGTGAAGAAAGCACGCAACCACTACAGCGACAGCGTTATCCCCATAGATTTGTCTGCTGAGCAGATTTGCGACCTTTTCGAAGTTCAGGCTCTTCGCGGACACTGAGAGATTCATCGTTTAAAATTTCTGTAGCCTCCATGCATGCACGATGCACCCAAAAGAACCTTGCGAAGTTTAAGAACCTGCTTTTCAAAAGCGGATGCTGTGTGCTCAGGGGGCTTGTCCGACCGGGAGAAGGACCAAATTTGAGGAACTTTGTGGAGAGAGCATTCGGTCAAAAATGTGTACAAAACCACGCGTGGGTGGTCATGTTGATCACTTTTCACCTGGGGTCAAGCATTCGCTGACATGTGACAGTATTATTATACCTGGTAAGCCAGAGCATGCATTCCAGAGTCGGGTTTCCTGGTCAGAATTAAATTCCATCCCTCCACTGGATCATCCAGGTTCCATGTGTACGTGTTCGTGGTGGCGTTAGCGAACGGCCATACTGCGTGTCGAAATTCTTCCAAGCTCCCGTTGGTCAGAGTCTGCAACAGTTGAGTCCATTTTCCTCTGCAAGTGCAGAGTTCTTCTCTTTCACATGCATTCTCCGCAAAAACACCTCTGTGCACAACAAAAAACACCAGCAATGCCAGTACACTGGGGAGTCCACCAGGAAGCACGTACATGTTCCACGTTTGGTTGCCGAACGAACAAACAGCAACCTTGTCATCAACTCACAACTGTTTTTGGTGCTGCACGATGCAATTGTGGTTGACATTTATCACGATTGTTTGGATGCAAAGGTCTCTAACCTGCAAATGGGACGAAAGATGCATTTTCTGGGACTATACATGCCTGATGTTTGCTTTGTGTACACTGTTGTCCCAATGTGATAATGTCCAAATCTCTTTTTAGGATGTAGGACTTGTTACTGTGACTTCACCCGTGAAGAGCACCGCTTGAAAGACACTTTGTGCACAAATGCAAACCGCGTGATGGGGAAACATTTCAGGAACCTCCATTTCACGCAACCTGTTTTCAAAACTTACCCCATTTGAACTTTGCGCTTGGATGCATGTCAGATTTGAAGCCCGGCCAAGACCTGCTCCCTTGACATGTACGGACTCAGGACTTCATAAACTCGCTTGGACCTCAGAAATCCTGGAGGTTTGATTGTGATGACAAGCCTGTCTAGTGACCACCCCTGTGATTTTGAGGGGGGCCCTGGTCATGGTCCGAGACCTTCTTCTTGGGGAGTCAGAGTCAGAGTCAGCTTTGCCAGATTTGGTGGCACATGCTTGCCCTGAGATCCAATGACAAGTGCGTGTCATGACCAAATTGTGTCTGTCATGTGCACCGATCTGGCAATTGGGGTACATCGGAAAAGGACCGGACGTGTTTGCTAAACCTCCGTATTTACTTTCAAGGTCATGTTCTCAACAATTGGGAGAGAGAAAATTAGAGACAGAGAGAGTACACTGTACCCTTGTAGAATTTCTGGATGAATCACAAGCCAGTATTGCCACGTAGGCAGTGATACACACTGCTGGAAGTTCAATTCACCTGCATCCTTGCAAGTAGATAACTTCTTTTTCATGTCGGAAGTTTTCGCAAAGGGTAACCCCCGAAGACACATTGAAGCGTCTTTTTCACGCATTTTGTTGTCTCAACAAGACATTCACTTTATGCTGTTCTTTTCCATTTGTGAAAACACACTGAGCATCTTTCTGGAATAAAACACAGCCTGATCACTTGACAAGTGAGTTTTCTATTTTATTGGAGCATCTTATTCAGAGAAAAAGGAATTCTGGGGTCTTCCCAAATGTTCCTGTACAGCTGGTTGAGCTGGTCATACTAGAGATTCTGATAGAGCATCATGCTCACTTGTAAATATACAAGAACATCAACTTTGTTGTGGCAATATCAAACATCAAATATCTCTAAGCTTCACACTCACAAATATATAAGAATATCAACTTTGTTGTGGCAACATCAAATGTCAAATATCTTTGAGCTTCACACTTACAAATGCAGAAGAATATAAACTTTGTTATAGCAATGTTGAACATTGAACAAAACACAAGCAAACATACAAGATTCTTGTGGAAATGTCAAATGTAAAAGTTGCACAGTGTGGGTTCAGATAATTAAGATGCTGCAAAAAACTCATGAAAAAGACGCTGAAACAAAACGCGCAGTGTGTCTTCGGGGTAACTTTGAAGTGTTTGTCCCTGTCCCTAAAGTGGCGACGGATTGTTTGTTGTGCACCTTACGTGTTTGGTGATCTGGCTTGTGTTTGGTTGCACGCAGCGACTCATCCAGAAACTCAGGAGCTCGCCTTGGTGCGATCAAGTGCGTGCACGATGCATGCAAGATTTGAAATGAAAATGGCCTGTGCCCGGCGTCATATCGGGCTGATTACACCCTGACAAGATTTGTCCAACTGAGGGGAAAACAAAGAAATTGCAAGCATTTTGTTGAATGTCCACGCACGGTATCTGTTGACTTTACTCGTTGATATTTTCGTGCCCTTTGGAAGGCTAGACGCAAAAAGGCATTAATATGTGCCTGATCAATGCTCAACTGAGATAAATTCGCTTCTCAACAGTGTTTGATGTGATGTCGGTCACTTTGGTCCTATTTTCTTTGAGATAAGAAGAGTGACCACAACAGGGCAGAATATGTAACGAATCAGACAATTGTTTTCGTAATCACACAACAAACATTTCCATTCCTGTTTCATTGGTTATGTCAGACCCATCACAAGAACAAATCTGTCACTACTTTTCCAAAACAGGTCCTGGCACTGAAACTTTTCAAAACGGGTGTGTCATTCTTTGTATTTGCGTCTCATTCTCTCTCTTACTTCACATTCCCAGGACACAGACACCCACTTATGCTGCTTTTTGCAGCTTCCCCTTTCGATCCACCGCGTGGTCTCACTCACGTTCTCATGGTCATGCTTTCCAAAATGTGTTGGACGTGTTGGCCAGTGTGCAGTCACCTTTGGCGTCCTTCAACATGATTCAAGCCAGAAGCTATTCAGCTCAGTGCGGAACATTGGCCTTTCCCTCGAAACCTTTCACGGCAGAGGGGCCCAAGTGTACCGAGGCCCAAGACATCAGGCTCCCTTCGCACGGAAAATTCAACCTGTCCAGCTCAACAACAGACATGCTACGAGTATGTGGTTCCGCTTTGCTTTGACAAGATTGGGTGGTGAAAAGGGGAATGTTTCAGAAGGGAGAGTCGTGTGCTCGTTCTTTCTGAAATTTCTCACTTCTTCTTCAAGTGCACACTCGAAAGCAATTTTTCGTGAAAGTGATTTTATTCAAAACAGAAAATGTCCCATTCAGGGCACACGAAGATTTGCTTGCTTGAAAGAGTTGTGCAAGCCTCATCTGTAACACCAGGGCTTGCTCATCGACAAGCAGTCCAAACGGGAGGAAGAAAAGGAAATGGAAGTGCAAATCAGAAGAATGCCTGGAAATTATCTTCTGACATCAAGGGGCAGCTGTTATCACGAGTTTTGGGGGAAGAACAGATTGCATGGGTTCTGAGAAACAGATCGACGGGTACAATCGCTGTGTGCATCCCAAATGATTGCGATTTTTTTCGAGTGGAAATCCACCATTGCAGTGGTTTGCCCTAGTTTTGATCCGACCTCTGGTTACTGACTCAAATGGTGATTTCTCCCTTAGAACGCAGACACACATACAAGCTCTGAAATCCCCAAGCCTGTGTGGTGGGATCTGACACTTGGATCTGGACTCTCGAGTGGGATGATTTGCCTGCAAAATCTTTCTGTGCTGTGCAGTGTGAAAAATCCAATGTAGATCCAGACAACGATCCAACGGTCCGGTAAATTGTTAATTTTAACTGCAAATAACAGCAGTACATTTCACTGCTTGACTTGAAGACTGGCACATTCAGAACAGCTTCAGACTGCACAGCTTGGTTTGGTTTGAGCACATGAGGTGCAGTAGCCCAAAGGGTACAGTCCTGTCGGTGTGCAGTTCCCGTCGGGCCAACTCGGTGTGTTCGCTACCTGAGAACGGAAATGCGAAACTTCTTTGCCATCCAATGGACTTCAGGTGTTCTTGTTTACGAGTGCAAAAACGGTGATCATCTCAGGAGATGCTGTCAGCACTGTGGGTTCGCAGGTGAACAGCCGGAGTAAATTATGTCGAATGCCATGACAAATTTGTTCTGCTGTTCGGAACTGACGGATTTGATGGGGAGGTTGTAAACTTCTCCTGAGTATGAAATATTCGTGCAAAGGCACTTCATCTGCTTGTGCTTGACAAACCAACAAGGCGTCCACGCAAAAGACCGCAAAAGACGACAGACATTCATGTCGGATTTCGTGTCATGCCCTTTTCTGCTAGACCTTGTCAAAATACGTCAATTCAGCGCGGGCATTCTGCAGGCGTCGCTTGGTTGCACAGCAGGATTCAGTCTTCTACGTCTGCGTCACAACCAAATTTCTTGAGCCGCAGTGCTTTGTGCTCCACTGTTATGGCGTTACACACAGCCATTGATTCCCATTATCCCCTCGTTCTCAACAAAATTGATTTATGCTGTGATGCCGACATCCAATTAACTGATTGTTTGGGTAATTTCCAAGATTAACACAGGACACACCACGCGAATAACGCCATTATGACTTCATTTGTCCCAGAAGTGAAATGAATAAAGTCAGTATCGCACCTTATTTCTCACCCAACTTGACACAATTTCATTCCCATTTGCGACTTGACATGTTCCAAAGTTGATCGTCCTTGTTTGGTTTCGTTCAGGCAGCTTCGGGTGAGACAGGTTGATCCACGTTGAAAGCCGAGAAAATGACTTTTTTGCTTGTTCGGCAAACTACACCAGATGAATTCTTGGACACTGAAAAATATTTCAATGCAAGGCTACAATCCCAAACACGCAGGTTGGAAGTTTTGTCTTTTGTTCAGCTTCTCTCGTACGGACAGAAGAGCATAAATTTTTGCATGGGCGGCGTGTTGTTGCTGAGACACGAACAGTTCACTCCCACTGCTTGACACCGCTCTTCGTGCGAGACCCACGTAGCTGTGATCTTCAATTCAACGTTGACTGTTGGTCTGGCAGTCTTGAACTTGGTTTATTCGTGGGCAGCCTTTCGAATGTTTTCTGCAATCAGACTGTGCAGGTGCCTGAGTGTTTACCTGCTGAAGAACCCTGTCGTGTCCAACCAAATTTGTCATTGTTGCTGTATACGCACACGATGTTTAGATCGTGTTCACCCTGCCTCACCTGCTCCTGAATTACCAGTGGTCGTTCCACCCATGAAAGGACATTCCGGTCTGGCTTCTGTGTTCTGCGTCAATAGGTCCCTTCTCCAACTGTCCACTAGTGCGCCGGAAAGCAATAAAAGTTGTGTGAAAGCTTCAGGATATTGAAAGAGCTCCAGGTTGCGAAGACGGCTCCGCTCACCTTGAAAACGACGCGCGTCAAGTCAGGTGCGATTCCTGCGCACGTTGTTTGGACGCACGTCTGCCCTCGTGCAGTTTTTTCTTGAAGTGGAGTTGAAATCACACTTTCAATGACTCTCGAACCACGAAAGTAGCCTGGGGTCAGCTGGTGCCAACATTGCACAAATTAATCAGAACTGCGCATTTTTCAGTTCTTTCCCTTTTGGGAAAAGTCGCGAGAAGCAAAAGTCTATCTGCTGAACTTTTTCCCTGCATCCACCGGTCGACGTTTCTCACAGCCAAACACGCTTGATTCACACTGCGCTCTTCTCGAACAAATGTCCCAAAAAGTTGTGTGATTTCACAGGAACCATTTCCGCATGGGTGAGAACCCACTTCTTCAACAAAGGGGGCATACACATCAGGTTTCTTGACCACAAAGTTGACAAAACACTTTCTGTTACTCCCAAACCCAACCCTGCCCTGTCGACTGTTTTTTATTATAAAATCGGAATGTACAGACCGGTTTCGAAGCTCACAAAACTATTTTTGGTTCAGACATTTCCAGTTGAGGGAAATGACCACACCAGAAGGGACCTGTGCAGTGTAATTTCAATACTCGCTGCTTGTTTTTGCTGACTGCAGCCTGCGTGCAGCTGCCTTCGGTGGAGCCAAGTGTGATGCTTTCACAGGAGACGTTCAGCTGCGGCGGTGGTGGTCTTTTTGAAACAAATCACAGGAAGCAACTTCTGCACATCTAAAGAACCAAAACAATTTTGCTGGATGTTACGTGCACACTTGACATCACGAGGTTAAGATTCTAACAAAACATCACGAAGGACTGATTTTGTCAATCTGCCAGACACGCCTGAGAAAGTGAGTTTTTTGTTTTGTTTTTCGGGATCTTCAATCACATATCAAGATGCCTGTTGTTGTGATTGTTGATACTTTGTAGATCTGTAGATCTATCTACTTACGAGCAAAGAAACTCGTCCACAGCAGATAACTCTGAAAATCTCTCAGTAGACTTGTTCTTGCGGAGAGATCACGCTGTTTGTTCACAAGAAGAAGGCATTTGCGCAGATCAATACACTACACAAGGGGACGAGCTTGCGTCGATTCTAGCGGTTGCTGATCTGTATCAATTGACAGTGTCTATGAGTTGACCAGCATTCGCAAATATTGATTGTGCCGGAAGAGAATGTTTGAAGACATTGTATTCCCCTCTGCTGTTTTTGTCTGCAAGGGCCAGTGAGCTTGTTGGCCTCAGAAGACAAAACCGGTACACAAAAACATTCACAAGGCGAACAAAGTTTGCTTGTTGTTGTCCAAACCTGGGGTTTGCGGACACGTTCACATCAGGACACAGCTCCCGGTGGCTTTTCTCAATTCTTGAGACCTGTAGTGCAGCAAGGCTTCTCCAACTTGGCCTCCATACTCTTTCTCGTGATGCTGATCAGGTTTGTATGCTTCATCACTATGTCGTTAGCATTGTTACACATACGTGCCAAGTCACAAATCCAATTTACAGCAATTACATTGCTGATGATTGCAAAGAGCTTCCCTGCATGTCCGAACCTTGCTTTGCCCTTTCACGCTGTTGTTTGGTGCACGTAAAAATTGACTTTACATTTGCCCAAACCTGGACAAAAGATTACGGGGTACAAGGAAATACCGTCGACGGACAATTTCCGGCCGTGGGTGCACTCTTGGCCGCAGAAAAGGGACAATACCACAAAATTTCATTTCCTGTCCAAAACGCTTGTGTACCGACACACAGTGCTCGTCCCTGGCAAAGAACAACGGGACCATTTTTTTCAACGACAGCAACCAACACCGTCCGCATCATGCATAAAGCTGGTTTGTTATGCACTGACAGGTAGGTCTGCACAAGGTCTTGAAACGCCGCAAACAATGTCCGTTCAACCGTCCTTCTGTTTGTCCGTCCTGCACAACGGAGACTCTTAGCAGCAAAAATGTTTTGGAGGCCAATACCGCACAAAACCACAAAAAGAAGAATGTGTTCACTTGTCAGGCTCAAACCGGCCAACACCAAACGCCCAGTCCTGTCTGCAAGCGAAAACCCACTCTTGATCAGAGGCGTCCTTGACCAGATGTCTCCAAATGTGGAGGAAAGATTCTTGTTTCAAATCTTGTGATCTTTCTGTCTTCGGAGCATTTCGTGTCACGCCAACAAATTCAACTTATCAACACGTGTACTCGTACACGCGAGTCCTGGAGGTGTTTGTACCAGTTATGTGTATGACATTTCGTCGGGGATGTTCAGCGTACGTTCGCCCACTAAAAGCCTTCTGTGCATGCTTGATGACCAATCCGCTTGAAAATGTCATCTCGGCAAACGTATTACGAAAAACAAAAGCACAGCTTTTAGCCAAACTTGAGAGATTACACCTGGTCGATTGGTTCATTGTGTTCAAGCCAAATGTAGGCAGAGTGTGTGGAAGTGCCAGAATGGTTTGGTTCCCTCTTTCGACAAATTCAGGTTGAATGCTGTTGTAAAGGGGGGGATACGCACACAACGAACGAACGCATTTGTGTTCTCACACCATGATGTGGAGGCGTAGAGAAATCGACACATTTTTCTTTCTGTCCAAAATTGCACCCTGTGATTTCTTAGAAAGGCTGTTTCAGAGGGGTTTCGTCCCAAGAGGAAAAATGAGTTGGGTGATTGGAACATCGAATTACTGTGGATCAGGTTTTTGAGGAAAACATTCTGAACCAACTTTATTTTGTTGTCTTGCTGTGTTTCTGCTGCAGAAGCAGGTGTGACTGATTCTGTGTCACCGATAAAAGTGCAACAGAGAATGTTCCAGGTTGGTGTGTGACTCAACAAGCTTCAGACTTGGTTTAACCTGCAGACCACTCAGGTGCTTCCATGGACAATTGGGTCAAAAGTCAACAAGATCTGTCTCAGAGGATCGTCGAGGCGCCGTCAACAGCCCACGCACCCTCCGAATTCCTGCTTCGTGAAAAAAATACAAAAAACACCATCATCAGATGTACATTTACAACTTGGGCTTCAAGTAGTGACTTCTCTTTCATCATGAATTACGCTGGATGAGGTATGGCTTTGCATAATTCAAGAGCATCACTGCTGAAGGGTGTGCACAAATATGAATCGAGTTTTGCGCCGTGAAAGTTGGAAGTGTCCAAGCAGCACGAAAATGGTCGAGTGGTGCAGTGTGAGCTCTGAAAAGTAGAAAAGGGAAAAGACTGCAGAAAAATGAAAATCCGCACAAATTTATGCATGAGAACCGCAGTGAACGTGAAGAAAAGCCACAAAGCTACATGAAAGCACAACTCTTTCATTCTTAGTGGGGTGGACTTTTTTCGCTCGTTGTGCTGCGTGGCATGAAAACACAGGTGACTGACACAAGATCAAGATCTTCCTCAGAAGGGGTCACTGGCTGATCGCAACATTACGAACTGGAAGGACATTTGCAACATCAACCAAAACCAACTGCCATCTCACACACTTTGCCAACAAAAACCAAATTTTCTGTTAAAATGTTCGCCTTGCAGCAGATTCATGATCGACCTGAGCCTGGCTCTGACAGGGTCCGTCTTTGGGTCCAACTCAAATAAAGTCAACATGTGAAAGGTTTATGTCTGCCTGTGAAAAGTTAAGGATGGGGGTTTACGGTGGGAGGGTCAGAGGGTCTACAATTCGTTCACTCCGCCGTCAGACTGAGCGGAAACATTCTGCACAGAATCACTTTCAATGCATTTCAAAAGTTTACGTATATAAATTTGTGCCAAAAGAAACCTCTGCTCCTCCAGAAACAAGTGTCAATTCTTTCGACAAGAAAAGTTTCGTGCGTCTGAACTGAATGAGACCCACACACAAACAGAACGTGATCAAACCAATAGTATAGCTCAGCCAAACTGTCCTCTGCAGGATTGAGATCAGCTTTGACGCAAGTGGTCAACATCTTGGTGACAGAAGGCATCGAGGACTCTGCGCTGTGCATGTCAGTTTAATTATCATCAGAACCACGGTCGGCAAAAAGCTACGTGTTGTACTCCTTCTTCGCCTTCGTTTGAAGATTTAATCAAACTTGATGAACATTTGCATAACGTGACACACCACACAACTACGATCCGTCGTTCGGTTTGAACAAAGCAAAACAATGTAAGTTAATTGGACAGATTCCTGTGGTGCTGAAGAAACAAGTTCAGCATTTGTTGGTTGACTGGTTCGAAATGTCGGATAAAACGTTGACATAATTTGGCAAGACAATGTGAAATTACCTGTGAATTCAAGACAAAAATGTTCTTGATGAGTTCGCGCGTCAAAACTCGTACAGGCAGGTTTTAATTGAGAGATTGCAAAACTGTCTTCCTGTGCGTGCTCTGTTTGGCCAGAAAATCTTCCAGCATTAGATCTGGACGAAGCAAAGTCAACGCAACCTGACCAACTTAATGCGTGGGTAGACTGAACTTTTTCTTCTGTCAATCTTTTTCGCAAAGTTTTGCTAACTGACTTCAAGTCAAGAGTTCTCCAACAAAACTGGCATTTTATGGATTTTGAAACTGTATTGTGCGGGCAAACGGACAGAAAGACGTGAATGCATCTCAGGACGTGTTACAGAGCCTCAAAAAGGAAAGGAGACTTTCCTTGTTGTTGACAGTCACTGATTTTGCAAACGATGTCTCCCGAGATATTTACTGAACAAGAATTCATGGCCAACGAGGACGACGAGACAGGCAAATTTTCAGAGCCCGTCTGAATCTCAACTTGGATTACTTCGTGCAGAGACGTTGTGACCAGGGATATCAATCCTTTATTCGGGCTTCGTGCCCTGCGCTCATTGAATTTCTGCCTGAAGTCGCAAAGTCGTCACCGAAAAACCATTACTCTCCTTTTATGATGGATGGAATGATGTATTTGTACAGCTTCTGTTTTGTAATCTGGAAACATCATCAGAGGAAGTTTGTTTCCAACACTGTGCGCAAAACTTGGGGATAATTGCAACCTACGTGAGATTACAGCCCACAGAACACCATGTTCATACAGTTGGTGGTTTATTCTCGCATAAGGCCCCGTCTGTGCCATTCTCTTTGTTCTTTACATGAGATTCCTTTTCAGTAATTCTACTGTTAGCCCAGTGCACCCATGTCAAAGCATTTAACACAAAAGACTTCAATACTTTGACATCAGTGCACTTGATATGAAGTAGTCAAGTTCAAAATAGTGAATATAAAACAGTAGATTACTTGAACTTACTAGAACTCAGACAATGGTATAGCAGGGGCCTTATGTATGGTAAACAATGGGATGTAATGCTCGGAGGTGATCATCTCCTAGCTCCCATTGTTTACCTCTAACCTCAGGGATCATTCAAAGACACTGCCTGGTCCATCTGTCAGGTACCAGGTCGCTTGATCAGAACTATGCGCCAGCCTTGACAGACATGTTGACCTCCAAGTATCGCTCGTGGTTTCTGACGAGGGTCGGAGTACGAGTCGGTTTTTCAAGGAACTGTTTGACCCGAAACTTTGCATAATTTCCAGTCTTCAAACAAAGCAATCAATCAAAGCTGAGCAGTCGTTTCTGCGAAAGCCCACGCGTCCGACCCAGACAGCTTCAGTTCTTGCTTGAACATGACTGTTTCTCTGATTGTTCAATGAAGTTTCACGGCAACGTGCAATTCCTGACGTAATTCGTTCCTTTAACGAACAACCCACTCATTTCAAACTTTATCTCCGATGTTAGCGTGAACAGTATGCCGAGCAAAGTGTCACTCTGCGTGCAAGAATTCCGACTTTTCATTCCCATCAACAATCATTTGTCAAGGTCTTTGCTTCTTAGCCAGCTTTTATGAACTCACTTTTACTGCTGTCATTCATTACTGCAGCTTTCTTCTTTGCATAAAAACTCGTTTTGCACCCTTTATTGCCGGAAGATGGATGACATGGATTGATTGTGGATCCCACCGAGTCACTACAATGGATGCCCCTCGGTACGTGGATTGGGAAAAAGTTTGGCGTTTTGTTGATGATCAATAAATTCACACCATGCCTTTTCACGGGACAACGTGTCTGAATGTTTTCCCTTTTTGTCATGAGATTTATGCCTTGCTGTTATGTTCTCTCATACATAACAGGATTCTGCATTTGCATTGGCAGTGGGTAAAAACGCTGAAGTTTGAAGTGATTGACATGTCGATAAATCTTTTCATCTGCTTCCGCTTCCACTTAACTTGTGATTTTTGTGTCGCTCTTGAGTCTTTGAATCTCTGCACTGCTGAAATCCCTTCAGGGATAATCCACTGCAGTGACAGCAAGAAGAATTTTCACATTATATTGTCCTAAGTGCAACTGAAATGGATGGGGCACTTGATTGCACGGTTCATGATTTGTCGAGAACTTGTCGCTGATCCAGGTTCAAGGACCTGGTTCTTGAGGACCTTTTCGTCAAGTCCAACAATAGAAGGTCTTGAAACACCACGTTTTTGTTCCTGAAATGGGCCCCTTATTCCTGCAAACAAGGCCCAACCATCGTGAACCTCCCTGGGCTGGGTCCACCCGTTCCTTTTCTGTTCCACGATTCCTTTTTCGCGACTCGTCGCACTTTCCAGAGACAGGACCTTTTCGAGGCCATCAGATCCCACAACTTCTTTGACAAAGCATATTTTGTGAATCACGCCGAAGAAACCACGAAGCATTGTCCCTGCTGACCCAACGCCCTCACAAGTGATACTCCTTTTGTCGCACTCGGTCACATCCAAAGCAGCGAGATTGTAGTCTGTGATCTGCCTTAGTGTTTTCAAAATTCATTGATAATCGCCGATTCTCTTTCCTGTTGTTCAAATAGAAATTTGCTGAACAGTCAGACACGTTCCTCTGAAACAAGAGATGTGGACAAAAGTCACGATGTCAAACAAAAACCCCAGTTTCGCCAGGTCTCACTCAAAGACAAATACACATCTGCACTTACGTGCCGAGAGATTGTTGATCTTTCATTTTTCGAATCAGGTTGTGTTTGGATGCACTTTTTGATCGATCCTGAATTGCCTGCAACATCAATATGGTCCAAGTTTCGCTGTGGAGCCTGTGAATCCAGGTGTTCTTGTACGCTTTGTGGCACGCGGAAACGGAGGCGTCATCCCAATGGGCGCGACAGCATGGTGATCTGACAAATGTGTCTGGCCTTTCAGGAGCGTGACAGAAACTAGAGGTCGGGGTCTCAGATCTCCAAGAAACCACAAGCCATGCACGGTTTGAACCGCTGTCTCAAGCATCAGTCATCTGCGATCGCTGCGATGAGGTCTGAGGCCTCGAGAAGGCAAGTCTCGCAAAAACGATGCGCCAGGCTCGCACTGAGGCTCTCTTGGTCATCAATGCATGGTTTTCACACTGTGCTGTAGGTTCGCGTGAAATCGCCCAATGACTATTCGAGACCTATGCTCGAGTTGAAAGATGTGTGTAGAACAGGAACCCTATTTGAGGGTGAAATCATGAGTGCACCTGCGAAGGTTTGTGACTGCAGAGTTGCAGAAAAATTATTCCTTTCTCGTGTTGGCTTTTTGGCTCTTGAACGAACTCGCAAATGTTCAAACCAAGCGGTCTCTCTTCCGTCTTTTGCACATTCCGGCTCAAACCACCATCAAACGTTTTTCTTTGTCTCAAGGCATCAAAATATGAGGACTTTCTGAGCTGAAAAAAAAAAACAGTCTGGACAGAGCAAGGTGCACTCGCATGCGGTCAAAACACGCGAAGTTGTGAATTAGATGCCTGCATCAGTTTGGTGACAAACATCAGAGGCAACAGGTCCTTTGAAACAAAAAGTGGGAAACAACACCTCCACACAGACAATAGCTCTATTTTGAGCGCCTGCCTGCAGTTTAACCTTGTCTTTCCGATAAAGAAATTAAGTCGTTTCAGTGCACCCACTCGTGTTATTTCAGGATCCTCCCACCTGCGCGGCTTGCTTTCTGCCAAATTTCGTCCAACACCCAAGGTTCTTCACCACGATTTCAGTGCTCTCAATGTGATTGCGTCAACGCCAGCTCCTCTCAAATTGCCGTTCAACAGCCAGTGTATCCACTCTGTTCTTCAAATTGAGTTCGTAAATTTTTAACTTTCCATATCTGTGTCGCTGTCTGGGTGGATCCAGAATTTGGGGGCAATGGACGCTGCCCCTCGGAGAGCTCAGTTTCAACGAAGCACCTTTATTTGCACGAAGTTAAAAGTTGTGGCATGAAACAAGGGCAATGTTTCTTGGATAGCATTCAAAGTGGGGGAGGTAATGACATCATACCCCCTGTCTCGTCCATGGTTGCAGTCAAGTGAAATGTTTGATCGTGGACATTTCCTCACTTGTCCACCATGCAGCTGATAAAGTCAGATGTTGGTTGCTGAAAAATTGAGACGGCAGGGCCGGACTGAACTTTTTTCGACCATCCTGCGTGACTTAGTTGTGTGCGTGATCGATTTGTAACAGGCAATTAACCCACGGAGAGCCACTCAAACAGGACTCGAAACTGGATATGTCTCTTTTCTGTGTAGTGTTCGTGGGTGCTGGAAATAGTTTACGAGACCCACAGAGCTCCCATTTCCAAAGCTTCGAAACTCGGTTGTTGTCGTGTCGTAACTGTTTCATGATGGCCAGGATGGTTCTGCCCAACGAACAAGGTTCTGAGAAGATGGCACGCAGAGCACAGAGCCGGAGCCAAGAGAGTTGGTCTGCAATCTCCGAACCTCGGAAGAACGACTTTTTTCATCTGGAAGTCAGTTTGGGCGCTGTCGGACGGTGGAGACCTATGTGAAGGGGACCCTGGACAGGTGAATTCACTCATGGAGCCAGCACTTTCCAACATGTTTTGTGCTCAGAAATACGCATTCTTGTGTCGGATGGTTTCGTTGGTATTGATAGAAATCCACTTCCTCTTTTCCTGTTCTCTGTGCGTTTCTTGTTGATGATGGTGGACACGATGAAGACTTCTCCGGTGACATTGGTCATTGCGATATCAGGTCTCTGCGAATGTGTGGGAGTCATCAGACGTGGCGGGTTTGGTTTCTTGCTGATGTGAACATATCTGTCCCAGGGAGGTCGATCTTTTTCAATACGCTGTCAAGAAATAGTCATGATTTCATATCGACTTCAGCAGATTGTTATTGTTGATTTGTGTGAGTGTGCTGCCTTTACTCCGGATGGTTCCTTTGTTTTGCAACACCAAAAGACAACTTTTGGGTGTTCGGCGATCCAAGCCTGACATGCAAAACTAAGAACCACGTCCAAATATATTTTCCGCCCGGAGGCAGGAGAAGGGGTGGTGGATAGAACCAGTCAATCCAGTGACGCACGCCCTCGACTCTCGGATCCATCAGAACGTCCACAACAAACTCAAAATATTGTCTGGGATATTGCAAACTAACAAGAGACCACCTTTTTGAGAAGATACATACAAACCGATGAAATGTTTCTGGGGCTTGTGAATTTGAAGGTGGCATGTCCTCTGAAGATATTCTCCCCGTGTAGACTCCACACGACGAGCCGGACGTTTCACTGCGGAGTCTTCCTGTGAGCATGTCAGAAGGCAAAGTCAGGCTGCTGAGCTTTGTACCTAATTAGACAGAACCCAGAATCCGGTGTCAACGCGTAGTTTGTTCCTTGCTTCAATTGACGTGCAGCAGCAGCGCGAACAGTGTGACATGGGGAGATCTTCTGACCACGAAACGCTCCAGCTGGACTGAACCAACAGAGGGTTCACCACACCTCAGGGCCCGGACACACAGAGTCGTTCTGAGGAGCGAAACGCCGTCGTTTTCCAGAACGATCTTTCTCCAGAGAAAAAAACAAAGAGCATTGTGCACTGGTATATTTTGGGGCACATTGAAGTGATTGAGGTTGGACACACTGAATTGGTCTCAAGAGAATGATCATTCTCCAGAGAACAATGCTCAGCATAAAGACTAATTAAAACATTTTGATGAGAAGCTTTGGTGCATCAAAATGTCAACAAAGCGGGCATGTGGTACATTCATGTGCTTGTTCCTGAGAGCCCTGACATACTGAAATTGAGTGCTGTCATTGGGGCTGATGTTTTTTATGGGATTTACTGTTGTGATTTCAAAAGAACCTGACATTCAAGCGAACCTGGCATTCAAGACACAAAAATTTGGAAACAGAACATAGGCCGTTCGCCCAGTAGACCTGCCTCTGTGACATTGTTGAACACGCAGGCACCTTCAAAAATTTTGTTGCCCACCTGAGCACCTACTTCTTGGTCAGGATGTTCAACGGCCACGAGCAGGAAAGTTTGAATCTTGGTCGGAGAGGGGGATAAATGTGGAAAGATGGCAAACACACACTGCGACACACTTGCTCCTTCTTTGCATAATGTTTACGTGGTGAATGTGTTGTGAATATCAATCTGTCAATTGACTTGTTGTCCTGGTCTCCGTTGAGAGGAGTTTCCTCAACGCCAGTCTCCGTTGAGAGGAGTTTCCTCAACGCTCACGAGTTTTGCTGTTCTTGATCAGCGCATTGCTGCAGGGTTGAGCAATAATTGGAAACTCTGTCGCCAAAGGTATTTATTCAACAGAGACACTCACAATGTTTCCGCCAAATACAAAAAAAATTGTCAAGTGGAGCAGATCGAACGGTTGTCTTCTGAAAAAGTCGTCGTATCCACGATGCATGAGGAGACTGCATTCTGTTGTTGCCAGTGCTACACGTTAACACGTTGGGACCAAAGCACGCATGACCAACGTAAGATTGCTCAAGCACTGAAAACAGAAAGGAGCGGACACATACGTATATACGTGTCAGCAGCAAAGACACTTTCTTTTGAGTCGCGGTATCTGTGGCTTCGGTTTGAAGTTTCGATAAAATTGACGACTTTCTCATTGTCCATGAAAAAGCATCCATATGTGTCTCTGCTTGTTGAAGATCTTTCCTTTGTACATTCGTCGCGCGCATTGTTCCGCATTTCAAAGCCGAGCATGTAGATCCAGTGCAATCACATGGAAGTGTTGTTCCGCTTTTTCTACGAAAGGACGCACACGTTTCGGTTATGCAGCTGCAGCAGTAATAAGAACAGCTTCAAGTCCAGCTAACTTTCCTTTCTCTAGCCGTCTCTCCTTCAAGTGAGATTGTGCTAATACATTCACTGCCAGTAGGATTGTGCATTGAACAGGTAGGTCTTGCTTTTAGCGTGCCTTCCATGCAAGTGTGGTACAGCGAATTTGTCCTTGTTGGAAGAAATCCATGTTTGTCAGGAGCATTTCAACAAAAGTTTGCGGTCATCTTGTCTGAAGGCGTACAAACGGGAAAAAACAGCTTTTCGTGAAAAAATTATTCTTTGGAGATTCAATCTGAGAGGCGGTGCAGTGGAAATGAGCATCATTTGAGTGAAGGCCAAACTCATTTGCTTTTCTTTCATGGGTGTTTTAGATTACTCAGGCAGGTTCAAGGCTGTAGAACTCAGTGTAAAGGTTGCTGCTTGCTGACAGAACAGGACACAGGCCAGATGACAAATTTGTATCACGAAATTCGAGCTCGTTGTGTTCTTTGATGGTGAAATTCACTTGGTTTCTCTTTGCGCTCCGAAACTCTCGTCCACAAATTGAAGTCAGGATTGGACAATTGTTCTTTGGAATGGCAGGGAAAGGAGTGGTCTGCTAGTGTCAATGAAAACCGCGAATGGCGGAAGATTTGCTTTCAAAATTTCGAGTTGATTAGCGCTCGTATAGCACTGAGGGTTTGGCTCACTCGAGTTGAAAGTTCGTACTTGTCTCGTGTAAAGAGACTGCACGGTATGAACAGAGAGGCGCTTAAGTCGATTTGTTTCTCATTGCTGCTCAGGATTTCCGTCTTCATCTCGATCCGTCATCAAGACTTCGAGAACAGGGTGGATTTTCAGCCAACAGGTCTAGGTCTGAGGCGCATGACACATGCAGAATCTTCTGCTTGATTGGTTGATGACCACTCGATCAATGCATGCTCATTTTCAGAAACGACGACGTCAATGTCAGCCCGAATGAGCCTACTGCAAATCACATTCGTCTTCTCTGCTGAAGAGTAGTTTGGTCCCGAATCGGAGAAATGAGTACGAGCGCACCATGACTGTGAAAAGCGCACAGTTTCCTGCTCAGCTCGAACTGGAAAGCGCAACACGGCTTTGCACTCCAAAGTTTGCGCTGCCCGTTCGTCATTTCAAAAAATCAATGCAAAAGATTCCATTGTTGGAAGAAGAGGGCCAGTGTACGACACAGACTTTATCAGAGACAAAGAATCTTTGCTTCCGTTTTATGTGTGCTCGAAGAAACCGTACAGGGCGTTACTTTTGCTTATTTTCTCAATGTTTGCGCTTTTGTCTGTCCTTTCCAATGGGTTCTTTTTTGTGACGTTTGTGTGACTTGCTCCAGGAGGAGTTTTTGACTTGCTCCAGGTGGGCTGCGTTCACCACTGTCACGTAGGCCGCCTGTGTTGTTCAAGACGTCAACTGTAACGTGTTGAATTACCACATTTTTTCAGGGAAGAGGAAAAGATCATTTTTGTCGCATCTCGGAAGTGCGGTTTTTTTCAACCGGAAAGAGTGTTACGGGTGCGTTGGAAGTTGTTGAATCAACTGCCAAGATGAACAAATGAGGTCTTGAGAGACTTCGTCACGTTTCGACTGCAGTATTCTCTTTGTCTTTCTCCGTGGGTTGACACTATTGTTGGTTCTTGAATTCAGAGTTGCGCTGGCAAATGCGTATTTCAGACAAAATGCTTCATTGAAACACCAGGAACAAAGATTTAGGCGCCCCGTGGTTCCGGAAAATCATTCCAATGACGCCATTCTTTTTGCTCTGACATGTAAAATGTTCAAACACAAGACCAAACTCCTGGGGGCTTGGTCCTTTTAGACCCTGCAACTGGATGTTTCCCGGTTCAGCGTTGTTGCGGATTTCATGACCTGACTGAAAGATCAGCCTGAAAGCTATGCAGGGGAACATTGAGGCCGATGTCAACGCAGAACAACAGAAGCAAATAACTTGTGCATGACGCATAAATGTCGATGTGAAACGCCCCGAGAAAATATTGCCATCACTTTTAATAAACTGGCACAATCCTCCCAAAGACCAGGAAGTTGCAGCTGCATTGATGAGATGGGGGCGTAAAATGTACATTGTGTTCGGAAGATCCTTGTCCTGGCTCCCTTTGACTCAGTCCACTCAATTGTTGCTCACATGTGGTGAAGGCGCTCCTTGCGTGCTGTCTGCATCCGAGCACTTGTGCAGCTGCAGTCCTGTGAAGCACAGCTTTAAATCCACTTGTCGTTCCTTTCCCGACCAGTCCTTCGTCACAGTGGGAGTGCGATAATAAGTTCATTACGAATAGGATATCTCAAAAAGGTAGGATTCCCCTGTTGTTTTCTTTACACAGAATTAACTGAAATGTTTCGTTCTTGTGTTCTGAATTGCACCCGTTTTTGACAAACATATCACTTTGAATCGCGCTGAAATCAATCCGGAATGCGAAAGAGTGAAACAAAATTCCTCCGGTTAACATTCAGTTCCACAAGCCAATAACACGCGTGAAACGGACTCATCATTAAGGTCACTAAATTTCTCACAGTGAGGATTTTGCAGTTCACATGTTTGTGTCGAAGATGTGATTATGTGTACGTCGTACCAGCATTCTGGATGTCTGACAAATCCACATTTGTGGTCGACGTAAAATCAAGAAGGCATGGAAATGGGTCATCAAAATTCTTTGGACACCATCAGAATCTGTGTCGGAAGGAAATAGCACAGCAAGGAAAGACGCTACACAACATGCCAGGAAACACGAGAAAACAAGAGTCGGCATTGCGAGAAACTGGAAAGCCCACAAATTCAAATTTACAACATATTTTGTCTGACAAACGACACCATCGGGTCAGAAATGCGTGTTGTTGAGTGCCATCCCCGCGGGACAGTCAGTTGATTTGTGATTCTCTCATCAGGTGAGAATGAAATTGTCACCACGGCACTTGGACTTTTGTCCTTTTTGGTCGTTGGTCACAGTCAACTCAAGGCATCGACGCATTCTTGTGGCAGAAGATGTCAAAATAATATCATATTTTCAACAACACACAACAAAGAAGTTTTTATGTGGATGTCGCATCGTAGTTTTGTGTCCCATATAAAATTTATGCGTGGGAAGTAGTTTGCCCACAGCTCATATTCATTCCATGTAAACGCGAGTATCCTGTCACTTTACGGCTCCCAAGGGTTGTGTGTGATGTCGCCCACTGAGCTGTATCATTACAAACTTGTTAAACGTATCAGCGCTGCAGTTTCTCTTGTGTTTAGATTGTCAATATCAATGGACCTCGAACAAAAATGTTTGCTCGACAGCACCGAACCTGAAAGGCAGCTTTGTTCACGCTCATATCGCGTGTTTCGGAGGCTTCTGCATTTGCCGAAGAGTCTGACCAGGTCCCGCGAAGTTTGCTCCGTGTTTGACAAGCAAGGGTCAAATCAAAGCCTTTTGCGAGTGAGGTTTTCTCTGGAAAAAGATTCTCGATAGCTGTGTCTCAAATATTGTACGACGAAAATTTGGGAGCAAGAGGCCAGACAAATCTGCAAACTTTCCAGAATTGCGAATATTCTCCCATCAATCTACTCAATTCAACACGAATCAAACCGAATCTGCGTTTCATCAAGACGCACGAATTAACATCGGTCAGTTATTTGTTTCCTTTCTTGGATCAACAAATTGGATGCACCACGGAATGCAATCTTGCTGCCATTTGACCAGGCATATATTTCCACAAGATATTCACCAATATCACCATGGCCAGGGGACAAAAACAAGCAATCTGACGTCCGAGAGTTTGTTGACACGGAATGATCGTAAGTTATTCAGGACGCCAGCTATAGCTCTCATTGAGACATGAAGAGCTGATCTCGAAGCGGTCTCAGATTCCACAAGGATTCGTGACCAGGTTTTATGCTGAGATTAATTGACGCTCATATTGAATATTTCTGACCTACATCCTTCCATATTCCGCACATATTGCATCCAATATGTCTGGTCACAAAAACACGGACCAGAATGTTGATCAAAACGTTCCAACAAAGTGCAGAAAGATAATATCTGCCAGTGGCCGCTTTTGTCCGGGGATGTCGCAACCGAACATCACCCTGAATCCATTTCAAATTCAGTGGTGTTTATCTGTGCTTCATTCCGTTGGAATCGCGTTTAGTACAATTTCATTCGTGCAAAAAAGGAACCGACTGACGATCCTTTCACAGAGGAAACTTTCTTGCCGTCTCGCTGATCTTTTGACAAAGGGGCCTACGTTCACGATCACCACCAGACTGGACGTTCGGCAAATCAAAAGGCGCGCAGGTGTGTGCGTCGACGCACAGAAAACAATATCCTGCCTTTACACAACTTATGTTTGTTGTTGTTGTTGTTTCCATTGAAAGTTTTGCTCCCTCCCTCCTTTTATGAAAATCACATTTTTTCAGACTTTTTGTGTCAAATTCTCAATTCAAAGTATTTCTTTCTGAAACGACAACGGAAACGACCAAAGAGAGTGGGATATGCGTGTATGTGAGGAGCTCTGATTCGTGAAGGGTGATGTTCTTTCTAAACCTGCACCACGCCTTCGCACTGTGATCGCCTTTGTCAGAAAAAGATTTCGCTGCGTGACGCGTGTGGCACGAGCGATCCACAGATTCTCACACTGCACTGATTGTGAGATCCTATTCCTTGCGCACCCATTCGCAGGAAGAGACAATCCCACGATTAATAATTTCAAATCCAGTGCGTAGCAACAATTCTGAAAGTAAAGCAACAGTGCTGTTTGCAGTTACGACATTGGTCCAGCAGAGATAACAGGAACATTTGGCAGTATCAGAACGGACTCTTGTTCCATAAACGTACAGCGCAGCACAAGGGACGTGGGCCGAACCACGAGGCATTTGAAGTTCGGACATCTGTGTGGCTCAGTTTCCATACAAAAGTCAACTTTCACGCACCACGTTCTGTATAAGCCCACAAACCAAACACACACACCATGAGTGTGGACCAGCAGCAACCAGGTCATCCAGTGCAACTTATGTGAGGACCTTCTTGCACGCGTCGTGGGTCAATGTTCCTCGAGATGTCTTAGGCCGACCCTAGTTCTGCAGGAGAGCAGAGGAAGGCACCTGGACACCTGGCAACATTGTGAGTGTGTCCACGACCATCCATAAGGAACACGAGGAAACTTTTGAACCCGATCTGGGGGCAATGTTCACAATCACTTCCTGAAGTTCCGGCTGCCCCCGCCGTTCAACAATGTGTGAACCAGGATGTGTGTGACACGTAATTCAAAATCTTGTGAGATTGTACAGACGCGCCACCGGATCAGATCAATTCGCCTCAGGATTGCTTTGAGCTCGTTCACCTCATAAATTTGCAGGATCATTGTGTTCTGTTGCTGGGCTTTTTGCACGGTCGCTTGGCATATTGTTTGCTCTTCATCAATCTCGAGACTCTTGACAGATAGGTGGTGGAGAGTGCAGAAAAGATTGTGTGCTGGTCCACGTACACGCACAGCAAACCGTTTCCACCAGCTGGGTTCATTCAGGAGGTTGTGTATCATTTCTGTTTCAAACTTCTTCTCTACGATTTTTCCATGCGTCGTGCAAAAAGTCGTGCAGCTGTATTCACCACATGTATTCCGTTCCCATTCTTAATCAAATTTCGACGCTTTTTGCTTTCAAGAAGTTTGAAAGAAATCTCCGGGCCCAGACAATTCTCCTTTGGGGGAAGAACAATTCTCTCTCACCTCCCGCGTTCTGCTGCATTTCCACTTTCCAGAGAAACTGAAATTTTCCGCAATACAATTTGATAGAACACATTTGGATGGGCGTTGTCAAGAAACTGAGGAAACAAAATTGAGAATCGACAGGTTCAGACCTGGTGGGTAAAACCAGACTGTCAGGAATTCAGACGGGATGGACCAAAAACATACATCAGTGAAGTGTACGTGGAAACTTGTTTTCTCATAAAATACAATGAGCCTCCAGGACGCACTTGGGGTTGACAGCACGTAAATGCGTCAGAAGATAAAGCCCTGCTAAATCTGTCGGTCGACATGCCTTTCTGAGAAGCTGTCGTCATGAGATAGAAAGACCAAGGTTAAATTTGATCGACTTTTGGCGGCAGTGTCAATTCAGCCAGATCGCCGGGTACAAATATTTGGAGACTCATCCATCTTCACTCACCTCGGGGCTCGCTCGTAATCCATGTTCCTCGCGCGGCTGTCGAGCTTCAGGCGGTGGGGATGAAGTCCGGTTATGCTGTGAATGGAACCAATTGAAACCAGGAGGACCCGAGGTAGCACATCACAAGTTGCAGGTGCAAGCGTTTGAATTTGCTCACTGGTGCCTGAGTGCTGGGGAGGCAGGACGAAACCGAGCATTTTCTTGGCTCCCCCAAGATTCAACGGCCCTCCACAGGTTGGTTCTCTTTGCCTCTCGTTTACTTTCCTTGTCCACCACCCCCTTGCAAGAGCGACGTGTTTTTCCTGGTCATTTGGGAGGAAAAAACTGCAAACGAATTTTCTGGTGCAATCATGAAAAAGGGAACTTTTTTGTTCACGTCTCTGTAAATAAGAAAACAAACATTCCACAGATATGCAGCTGGTTTGCTGGGAAAATTGCTTCTCAAGACACAGGACAGCAAGGATCATCAAGGCAGCCACGCATGGCAGTCTGCAACAAAAGTCTTGTTGGAAAAGCAAGGACAGATGCCCCGTGAAATTTGATGACAACAAAATGAACCATCCTGGACTCGTTCTGGATATATTGATTCAAAGCCACTTGTCCTGTGGGTATACTATAGTGTGAAAGAGTGTCATTCCCTGTTCAAAACAACACGAAGATGTTGCCAGTGCAGAAACAGCGATGTTCGATGTGGCCAGTGTGTGCAAAATACGCACTGTGCTTTCCCATAAATGGTCACTTGAAATTCCGAAAGAATTATCCCAGGTCCTGGATGTAACGACTCCGGCAAATGATCTAGCAAAGCAAACTTTTGTGGTGGGAAATCCAATCGAATTGGTCTTTACAATGGACTCATCACTTTGGACGAAATGAGGCAAAGCATGACGAGTTTCATTCTTTGAATGTGACGCCGCAGACCCAGGTGGCACTGCAAACGTAAAAACAACCCAATTTCACGAGTTCTGGGACTTTTGTCACGCACCTTGGAAAACTGATGAACACAACCACACGGCGGCTGGGCGGAAAAAGAAAAAAAAACCGTTTTTTGTGAGTCCGTTGTTGGCCAAACTGGTCTCAAAAAGACTTTTCTCTTTTGCGCCTGAATGTAGTGGGAAGACTGAATGTCACAAAACTCCGTCACAAGAAAATTGAAGAGTAGAATGAACAATAGGGACAGAGGCATTGTGGTTGTGAAAGCAATACGTATGCAGATTCCCATGAGGCAGTTGGGTGACAGGACCCACCTGACTCTGCCAGGGCAAGGCGCTTGGGTCCGAGGAACCACTCGATGACAGGTCTGCCAACGAGGGGTTCCTGCGTTTGGATTCTCCAGAAATCTTTCCTTTGTAGCTGTGAGAAAACCTCTATGTACGAGAAGAAGAGGAGTTAAGCTTTCCACAATGAGGAACCAGAAAGCGAGGGAATCAGCAGCGGTGTGGTGTTTGTCCTCACGCAATAGCTTGACAAAGCAGTTGCGTTGCGTGCTCGATCGTCCAAAGAGCCCTGCACTTTCCACTGACAAGCGACCCATTCGTAAGGACTCACGCAGAGGTCTGGTCATTAACTCATTTGGCGAGATAGCGAGTGCGAAGGGGCCTCGTATGCAGAGGACAATTCGTCCAGCCATGTGGTGGATATCTGGCCGCACTGGTTCTATCAACAAGTCAAAGGAAAATTGCCTTTGATGCTGTCAAAGAAGAAACCTCTCACCATGCTCTATTCATTCATTCCCTGTTTTTGTCTTTCCTCCCTCTCTAGCCCCTCTGTCTCTCTCCTGAGCCGTCGTTGTACCTGTCCCTGACGGTCATTGTTTCACAGCTCCTTCTCTCGAGCGCTCTGGAGTTGATTCAAAGAGCACGTCTCATGGTCATGTTTTCCACATTGTTCATCCCTGGAAGCTTGCTGACCGTCGAACTGTGTTTTCTGGTTTCACCTTATCCAAATTAAAAACCACATCCAGTTGCAACCAAATCATCACCCAGTTTTCGCGAAGTCCCTGCAAGAAAGACTCGCTATTATCTTCATTTTGACTGAAGAAACCGACGGTGTATTGTCACAATCACCTGTGTTGATTCACCTCGCTCTGTGACTCTTCAGCTGTTTTGTAGTTCTTTTTAAGGCTATAGAAAGCTGTCATGCTGTCTTGCATCAGGTCATGTGGAAAAACTGACACTTTCTCTTGTGTACGCTCACACATCAATTTGACAAATCACCACAAATTGGAAGCCCTCCACATCGCGCACGCCGTCGAATTCGCCAGAGTCACCATCTTTTTTTTTCAAGTTCTTGTCACGCATCCAAACCACACCCAGCGGAGACCGGGGTCCATTCTAAGTTTTTTTCTCCTCTTGCCCCACTCTGACTCAGGGCAGACTCTGTCAAGTCTTCCGTGAAATGTATGTCACAGTCCAGCCGACGTGTGCCCGGTTGTGTTACCGCGTTAGTCATCGCGGCTGCATGGTCCTGACTGCATGGTGGCCACTTCCCTGGGGATGCTTCCAGTTCCACCCCAAATGGCTTCCTGGTTCAACCCGTTGGTTTGCTTTGAAGTCCGATTGGGCTCCCTCAGCCTGCCTTGCATTGTCGGCAATATCCCGCCATACACGCACAACAAGTCCTGGACTTGTCTACAACAATCTGTTTTTTGTTTGCCCTTGTTCTGGCTCTTTCATCACAACCATGTGAATCACAGTCTAAACAACCTCCGGACCCTCTGGTGGTCAAGAAAATTCTCTCTGAGTTCCCCCACCTCAATGATGCCCCGGTGACATCAGACCCAAGGTGCTGACATCAGGTTCCCAGCATTGGGTCTGGGATTAATGATTTCCCACTGACATGCTCGTGACATCCGTACTGAAGTGTCAAGTCTGGTTGCCAGTTAGCGATACAAAATAAAGTGTCAGAGGTCACGGTTCCAGATTCTGAAATCACTGCAGCGTGGCCTGACACCGTTCACTGTGTATATTCTGGCCCAACTCTGACTTGACCCACATGAGGGTGACTAGCCACCCGTCCTGCGTACTCAATGTGCTCCCGGTGGACACGCCGGTTGCCAGTAACAACGCCATCCCGGGCTTGCCCGGAGAGAAGCCCGGGTGATAACCAAACCCCAATCAACATGATGCTGCCAGGTCCAGGGAAGAAGGCCTCAGGGCCACAGAGCCAATATATTTGATACTTAAGTTGTGCTGGTGGGGACCCCCTGGGGTCAGACCTGCATATCACAAAAGCGGTCACCGCCGCACAGGAAAACTCCCAAGAAATATTGCCCCGATGGGCGAAGTTAGCCACAACAGGCAAGATGAGGAATGGTCTGAGTGTGTGCTATCAGAGTGCACTGGGGAGGGCTCGGGCCCAGTGACACGTGGGCTGCCCTGGCGTGCTCTCCCGTGTTCAGTGCTCATTACCCTCGGGGTTTCGTAGGACTGACTGAATTTGACTGCTGGCCAGTAGAAATGTTTCGGTCCACCTCAGATTCCTGTTTTGAGAAACTGTGAACACTCCCTTCATTTTCATCTGTTCGCAATGTCCAACTTCTCATCATGGTGGTGTGACTTGCCATCAGTCCGAATGACCAGTGGCCTTTGCGACTGGTTCAGCCATTCCCACCCTGTGACGCCAACATCGAAGTATGGAGCTGAAATGCCCACCCACTCCAGCCACCCAAGGCGACAGCTGAGACAACGAACGTTTCTGTTGTCTCTTACGCAGCTGATATTTTCCTGCGAAGCACATTTTCACCCGCGGTGAGATCAGGTCAAAACTGCGAGTTCTCGTGTGGAACCAAGGAGACTGTGCCTTCCACTGAGGCGAAATCTTTTGGGACACAGTCTTTGAAAGTCTGAGAAGATCCGGCAATTGTCAGGCTTATTTTGTGCAAATAGGAGCAGCCGAATCATGTCCACAAAGCATCTCAACGTGAACGAGCGAAAATTTGTGCTTTGTGATGGGACTGGACCAAACACGGCAAGTCCGGATTTCCAAAGGTGAACAAGAAAGGAAGGTTGGTTGTACCTGGTTGAAAGTTGAGGAATCTCCGAGTTTCACCCGTGCTTCTGTCACCTGGAATTACCATCTTCGAGTGGAAAAAGGAACGGTGGGCGCAAGTTTACGGAACCCTTCGAGTGGCACCTCAACTGTGCTTGTGGTGTGCCATGACGGAGTATTCATTTATGTGGTGCAGTTTGTGACGTGTTCATCAATATCTGTTCAACGCCTTGGAGGTACAAAGCCTTTTGGAACAAGCAGTCCCTTGCCTTTTCGGACCATTGAAGGTGTTGTGGCGTCATGTAGGGAAACGGGCGTGCCATAAAGGTCGTGCTATTCATCCAGATTAATGTGGTTGGAAAACTCGACAACGTGCATGGTAGATGTAACCACATATTTTGCTGACATGTACTCAACTTTGAATCGTACAAATTCTGTAGTCATGTTCCAAACCATATTCTCTCGTACTCGAACACCCAAAGCATCGACACACTGAAACCCTGTGAAACGTAAAAACCAGTTTGTTTGGCGCACGTTGTTGTGCCACGGCTTCCACAGTTTGCGTGACATTTTGCTGGACCTTGACAAGATGCAGATACTTCCACATCATGCTGCACTGGCGGTGGATCTCGTCAGCGATACCTGTAGGTGTGACATCGCAGGAAGTATTATTTTACCTTCGCACACAGCACAGCTCCAGTGACACAAACAGTTTTGTTATCGAAGCCGTTACCTTCCTGCAGCTTCCGTTGTTGAGAACCAGTGTTTTTATCGCAATACTTTCACCAAGAAGGCTTTTTACCGGCCTCTCTATTTCAGGCTTTTCACAAATCAATGAATGTGTGCAAAGAATCTGTCAACAAACTGATGAGAACCTCGGTGCACAACATGTGCTTGCACACGTTTATCACGAAAGAAAGCAAACCATCCCGGTGAGCTCAGATCAGTGTGCTGAGTGGATTGATTTTGAGATTTTGATTTTGATTTTGAAACAAGTGAGCAAAACAAGCAGTCAAGATTGCACCAACCCTCTTTGTGGATATCTTCCATGCCCTTTGGTCAGCACTGTGAAGGACTCGGAAGCTCGCAGTTGTTCAGACTCTGCCAACTTGGACTGATGTTTTTTGTTGTGACAAATCGCTCACACACACGCTTGTTTGTGTACTTGCTGGTTCCCCTGCCCTCCAACTGAATAAGGAGCGATAGAGATTGAACCTGGCTTTAACTTTGTTGCATTGTGTACTTGCAGGGACGCAGAAGGACAGAAATGCGGTGGCTTACTCTCGGATACGTGTCAGTCCTGCTATATCATGTGGTGCTTGGATGGGGTACGCACGGTCAGTTCTTGTGTGCTTTTGTCCAGAAAGAAAAGCACTACTTCACACTAACTCCGGTTTTTGAAACATTTTAGTTCTGCTGCTGTCTGTCTGTTTGTTGTGTTGTTCCTGTTCCTGAGTGGAGAAATGAACGAGGAAATTTACGGCACGCTCTGCACGAGTCCCAAATTATTGGTGACCTCGAGTCGGCTTCGCATTCGTCCAAAGCTAATCGCACTTGTACATTGCATTGTTCACAAGCGGCGAAGGTGATTTATATTGTCAGCTTCTATTAGAGATATGAGAAAATAGGGGCGATATTAATTTTCCCACCACGGCTTCATAAATTGGCGCAACGCCCAAGAACGTTTTCATGGGCTGCAGTGTTTCGCGATATTTTGACTCATTGTTGCTGGTAAATTACCAACTTGGTCAATTCTGATGGTCGAACAGATGCGTTTGTGGCACTCATGGAGCAGTTATGGTGATGCAGAGGATATTTGTTACAACAGAACACGATTTCATGCCATTCATTATCCTGCGAACACTGGTCAGAATTGATTCCTTTGGTAGTGGACATGAAGCTGATCCAAATTGTTCTTTCTTCAAGAAGGAAACTTGGTCGCGATTAATTGCCTGACGATGAGTCCTGCTTGTGCCCATGAACTGCTCGACGGTGCTCTGGAACAACATTAATTGAGTAAAAACACTCAACGACAGGAAGTCGCAATTGTATTGTCATTATCGCGTCTCGGAGGAGGAGGAAGCATGTCGGCAGCATCACCGGTACCACGCTCCACACGCTCTGGAGTCTGCGGGCAAAATTCTCCAAACTGCTACAAGAGCAAAAGCACGCACGAACGCACGAACACGATGTTTGATATTGGTTTCTCTGCCCAAGCAAATTTGAAATTAAACAAGAGAATTTCCCACAAGACCGCAGGATGTCCTCGAACAGTCGCAAAACGCTGATGTCTCCAATTGTTCTTGATAACAACGACAGTGAAAGTGTCCTGGGGTGGAGAAATATCGTTGACAAAAAGTCGACGGACTGACGCCGACAAAAACTTCACTTGGACGTGACGACACACTGTGATCATTTTGTCTGGAACTGGACTTGCATTGTCTTTGCACAAGAAGTGCGGTTTCCCCCAGAAATGAAACATGTCCGGAGGACGAACCTCATCAAATGCGCACTCAGTCGGTGAGCAGTGAGGCACGTAGAAGACGGACACTTTCCACGTTACAAAATTTCCTCATTGGCTTGATTTTGGTTTGGCGATCGCAAAAGCAGTTCAATTGCAGTAAAATACAAGAGCAGAATTATAAGTACCCAACAAACTTTTGGAGCTTTTTGTGACGAAGAGAAATGCAGACGCAACAAATTCGTTGTTCACTCGCGAGCTCGTTTTCATCGGGTGTTCTGTCACTTGAAAACCAATTCTTTCAAGTCACTAATGAAAACATAATCAAATATCAGAAAGAGACAAGATAATTGTGATAGATCTGCATACCCTCCTTTGTCTCTCCCTCTCAAGCCGTGGCAATTCTGAATCATGCCCAGCACATTTCTATGGCTTTTTGTTTCTGTAGAAGAGTTAAGGCTGTGGCTTTCGATGGGGTTCCTGCAGCTGTTATGGCGTGGGATCTTGTGGATTCGCTTTTTGTGCTGCCAATCTTTTTTTGGTGAAAGTTTGAAAACTTCAAGAGCCAGGGATTGCGTTCCAGAGTACACCCACGCCCAGTGCTATCTTGAAGATTGTCTTGTGGCTTGTTTTGTCAAAAAGGTTCTTTTTTCTTTGAAGAACGTCATTTTGTTTGGGGACCTGTTGCCAACCCGATTCCGACTTCTGGCCGTAATTGCATTTGAAGAGCACTGACTTGATTATTTCCGTAAGGGTCCTCACAAATGTCATCAGAGGCTCAAATAAAGCTGCATGGTCATAACAGACTGGAGTATTTACATACAAATGTGATCAGGGGTTCCAAACGAAGTCAGCACTGCATTGACTCAGACGTCATCGCGTCACGAGTCTTCGTCAGAAGGCAGGTCAGCTCGGGGTGTTCATCCAGGAAATGACAGCTCTGCTGCAAAGCACAACACATCTTCCCGTCACTGCTGCCTGCTTTGACGCGTACAAATGCCTTTTGGGCGACTCAATGCGTGGTTTTTCTGCCCCTGCAGTAATTGCTCTCTTCTGCATTGTAGCATAACTGGGCTGGACAGTCTGCTGCTCTTGCTGCACGGTTGCGGTGTTTTCGTATAGTTTTCGTCGAAGACAAGCACGGGTGATACGCAATGTTGTCCCTCCTGCCTCGTTCAGGTCAAAATGTTCCGACACACTTCACCTGCAGTAAGATGGAATTGCGTTTCAAGGGGTTCATGAGTCCCTGGATCTTTGTCCGGAAGCTGGATGTACGCAAACACATCAGCTGTGCGTGGAGTGAATGGCACCTGGTTTGCCGCCACGACAATGCCGTTGCCCGTAACCGTGACATACACATCTTTGTCCCGTCGTGGGACCATTATAACGAGTGCAGGACTGCCCCAGGGTTGACCGTCATCCAGATGACATTTCGCTTCACTTTCCAATGTTGTGGTTTGCGTCTTTGCGTAGCATACTGGATATGGTCGCCAGGGCAGAAGTGACTGCACAGTGTTTTTGCTGTTTCCAGTCATGCTTTGTTGTGGGTGATGCAAATAATTGAATTAACTTGGTCCGTCCCCACAGAAAGCATTAACAGTCTCCACCTACGTGGCGCTACAGCTTCAGAAAGTGGAAACCACCACTCAGTGTTCTGTGAGTTTCTGTGAAAACACATTCAGGTGCAAAATTACGTGACATTTCAGGCAAACAACAAAAAAGGATCACACGTCACCATGTCTGTCTCTGAAGTACATCACCAACCTGAAGCCAATCTGAGCAAAACAAAACCAAGAAATTTAGTCTGTTGCTGCAGCCTTTGGGTCGGTCCACTGTCTTCGTTTTCGTTACGCTCTGTGAATGTGCAGTTCTGAGTCAGTTTCAACAGTTATTTTCGTAGACAACAAACTTCGCATTTCTGTGTCTCAAAAGAGATTGACGAGTTGTATTCATCCAAGCCCGTTTCGAGTCAACAGGTCAAAATAATCAATTATCTGGCTGAAAATCCTGTTAAAAGCAATTGCTATTATCGACTGCTCAATTCAGCACACAACGCATGAAGGTGACACCCAATGTCTATTTCAGGGTTCAACTTAAACAGCCAGGAAAACTCCAGTCCATCCAGAAGTGAAAGACGCTTAATAGACTACCTACGGGATGTGAAACGGTGAGCTCGCCTTTTGTTTTCGATTTTCGTGTTTTCCGTGCTTCAAAATTCACACGGGGCCAGAGAGACAAACTTGTCTATATGGTTCATCGCTCGCTTTAAGATCTAGATTTGCACACCGAGCCCTGAAAACTTTGCACATAGTTGTGAAAATGCATGTTTCACGTCCAGCTTTTACTCTGGTGACGTCTGCTGTCCCTTGTTTTGTAAGTTGGTTGGTGTGGTTCAAGTGCCCTTATTTTTCCTAATCAGTCCAACTGTTCACGTTTAGTGACGTCGTCCGTTCCGCAGATGACAAAGAACACCAATTGTGATTCAAGTCTTTGATCTTCGGATCCCTCGTGGCACTCTCCCCGGAAACTACTTGTGCGGAGAATCAACTGTGTGGCCTCAAAATACTTTGTGACTGTTGTTGCAGGCCAGCTCTAAATGGTCAAGTTGGCCAAGAACAAAAAAGGTATGAGTGGAGCCCTTCCCAAAGTGTGCGTTGCCGGTACTTTCAGTGATGTGCGATGTTTCCAGATGAGTTGTTGCTCGCATTTACCACCACGAAAAGACCATGCAGAACGCTTTTGTTGCTGTGCTGTTTTGTCATGTACTGGTTGATTTCATGAAAGTTACTGGACTGGACCAAGAATGCGTGGATGTGGAACCTGGATCAATCAAGGAGGCCACAACGATTGCTTGAATCTTAATGTTTAACAAAATAGCTCAAAAGTGCTGGCCTGGAGTCTGCGCCAATGGAGATAGTGTTGATCTGTGTGAATGATGAATGTTCTGCATCCGAGTGGAAGGATGACAGTTTGGTTCTGCGTTTTTCTCGTTCTCTCTTCCCCACTTACTGTTGTGATTCTTTCGTCCCCCTGAAGTTGTGCACATTTGTGTGCCCTTCTTCCAAAGAATCGCTGCCTGTTATCATCTGGTTTCAGCATTGAGTAGAGTTCTCTTACGCAGCTCTCATCCGAAAGTAGTCGAGTGACATGCAAACGAGCAGCAAACACCGTCGCAAAATAGATTTGAGTACAATTCATATGCTTAAACTTTGTTTTCATTTACTTTGTTCAGGACAAACTGGCTAGAGGCTTTATGTGGAAAATGGGACGACTTTTGTCTGCCAGAATCTAGGAAACCAGGACTTACGTGTTGCAGAGACTACACCTGCAAGTGTAACTTGTGGAACACCAACTGCAGATGCAGATCCAAACTGTTCAGCAAAGGGAAATAACGGGGCCCGGGTTCTGAAAGGATGGGTGGCCAAGTGAGCAGGGGACCTTTCACTTGCTGGCGCCCACTCCAAACAAATCCCCGAGGCATTTGACTCCTCATAACGCGAAAGCACTGCTGGTCTCTGGAGGGCCATGGCCTGCAAGCCACCTGCTAGCCTGTCCACCCAAACACCAGTATCAACTCCACCAAAATCTTGTAGTCTTATATTTTTGTCTTCACGAAGTATGAGCTTGCGTAATGTTTTATTTAATTGTGTTCTCCATTTGTGCACAAAATATTTCGTCTGATCGTGATGTAATGACAAGCAAGTCCTCACGTTGTTACGTGTCATTCTGCCTCTTTCGCAACGTGGGCTTCATGTGTGTGCGCTAGATACTTCTCAGAGCAATTCTTCCCGCGCCTTTCGACAATCTTTCTCACAATCGGTTTGATGCAAATATCTGAGTGTCTATTTTAATTGCTGCAGAGTATCTGTCTACGATGTGATACCTTCGAGACACTCCTTTGTGAGGTGTGCTCAGTGGGATGACCTGTGTGATCCGTGGTCCACAAACAAAGTGGCTCAGTGCTGCACAGACGACGACATCATGTGCAAGTGCAACTTGTGGGGTTCTAACTGCAAATGCGTCTCCAGACTTTGGGGCAGATAGCACTGATGTGTATTCCCTGAATTTTGCATGTTTTGTTCCGCACGTGCACTTTCATTTTCAAAAACAGCTCAATTGCACGTTTGTTTGGTTTTGAGCATTGAATATGAGCGTGGAATACGTTCATCAGCTTGGGACTTTGTCAACTCTATGGAACACTGAAAACGACCAAAACTGGAGGTGGCTTCGCAAAAAAGAAAACAGCGAAAGGCTTCACACAAAATGCCTTTTCCGGAAAATTTTCTAAACTGCAATGCTCAAACGGGAGACTTGGTTCAACTTCTCCCAACTTTTAGGTGTGTGGCCTCGCAAAAATAAAACTCGCGTTTGTGAACGTTCCATTTTGTTTGCTTTGAAAATTCGGAAGCGATTTGTGTTCATGAACTTAGGTGACATTTTTCTATTTACTGCCATGGTGCGAAGTTGAGTTCGTGTCACTTGAACCTCCGTCACAAATTCGCTTTATTGCTCCACAAAATAAAATTATTCTGCGCGACAGCAGAAAACTATTTGAATTTTTTTTTTTTTTGCCGGAAACAGAATGCTTTGTTCATGGTCTTGAGACACGCGTTTGAATCGAGACGGTTCAGAAAAAGCTGTTTCGTAAGAACAAAATGCTGAGCGATGTGAATCACGACAACCGCCACCGTGCAGTTCATTTGATACACCGCGTTGTTTTTTGAAGAATGTAGTTGGTGTCGTAGTCAACAAAGAACGTTCAACTTCCTGTGGTGTGTCAGCGTCTCAATTTTTTCAACACCTGAACTAATAATTCGCGGTCGTGATGACTTTCAATGCAATGGTGGCTCTGAGCCATGCCTCTCTGGAATAAAAGCAATGGAAAAACCACGCAGTTTCCTCGTATGTTAATTTTTTGACCACGCAACGACATGTGACACAAGCGTGCTTGCGTGTCAAGTTTTTATTTTTAAATCAGCAATTGTTTTTGCGTTTTTGTCGTCAGAACCACAATGTGACTGAAATGTCTGCATTCCGTTGGATAGTTGGTGTCGAGGCCTTTCACTGCAAGAAATCTGCAGAAATCTGCACACACGCAAAGGTTAACGCTCACACCCATGTCGAGAACCACTAAATGATCCTGGGTCTGTCCTTTTCATTCCGAACCCTTCCCACCAGGCTCTTCCTTATATTATCGTGAAAGTTATCTCATCGCAACATGCTGGTGAAACATCTCAGTCACAAACGTATCGACGCGGGATCCCTACCCCCTCTGGGGACCCCGAAGGGAAGCAGGCAGTTTGAAGAGACGTTCACACCGAAACTTTTCTTCCAGCAAATCTGTTCAATGCTCGAAAACAATTTTATCAGTGAAAAATACCCCCTCCCCCCATTTTTTTTTTAAATATTAAACAAAAACGCCACAGACCCCCTCCCCAACGGACAATGTCCTTCATCCGCACCTTCTTGGGGAGGACGTGTATTAGCAAAATTAAACTTTTAACCCCTTGGAATGTGCGACTTCAAATGCAAACGACTGTTCCTTTGTGACCTGGAAAAAAATAAGAAAGCGGAATCATCATCAATCTTGATGCCAGGAACAGAAACCCTGTTTATCAAAACTTTGAAAAGAAACTTTCGACTTCGTGCGACCCGAGGATGTTACCGTGCTTTTCGTTTGCTTCATCACAGAGCTGCTTGAACTTCCCGCTGCTCTGCAGCTTAGAGAAGCCTGTGTTCCAGAGAGGGATCAGGTCGTTGTCCTTTCGAGTCATGATTGTGGTGCCATCGATGAGGCACTTGAAATCTGAAAAGCAACAATCGCTTTAGTTTCACTGACCCAGTCCATTCAAAGCGGTCCATCTGTACGCGGTAAGAGCCACTGACAGAGTTCCCGCTGGTTCCTGCCATTTTTCGTGTTCTACCGATCCATTGAAGTCGGTTGTGAGCTTTCCTTGCATCCGAAAATGAGAACGTATAAAGACGAAGAATGCTACAAATGCGCTGGCACTAGCACACTGGCTGTGGCCGAGATGTTCTTGGCCCACGAACAGAAGGCTTCAGTGGTCTGCCCAATATGTTGGTTGCAGGGCCCTGAACTTCTGGTGCATGCCCATCGTCCCTTTTGTGTTCTCTGGACGGCCCCAAGGTTTGCAAGCTAGCACGGAATAAAAAGATAACATGCCTCAGGTAAGGAGTTGATCTGTTTTTATGTCCTGCCGAGCAGCAAAA
>JAAUXT010079716.1_pt1 | contig 42913 bp, 53 predicted proteins | sample 7278171 | NCBI WGS metagenome assembly JAAUXT01 (sample SAMN14350112, study PRJNA611818) | marine sediment metagenome | isolation source: surface marine sediment (1.8m) | place: French Polynesia: Moorea | collected 2018-08
CATTTTTCACAAAGTGGGTCCAACCCCCCCCCCTGGTTAGACCCACTTTGGCTGAAAAGTGGGTCTAGGAAAAATTTTTCCAAATGGTAATATCTTGCTTCTCACAAGGATTCAGAGCATGCCCCTCTGATCTTGAAGGTGTTTATGAACTGCGAACGTTTGTATGGAGCACACGCTTTTTATGCGTAGCATTCTTGTTTGGTGTCGGACTTGAAAGCTTGGAGGATGAGACACTTCTGTGTCGACGTTTTGGACAGACGCAGATCATCAATTTCAGTGGCATGGGAATGTGTTCAATTTTACCTTCAAATGGGTTTTGTTGAAGATTTCACGTGGTCGTTGATTGGGGATGGGGGCATTGGTGTTTTTCGCCTCGGTTTGCGAGTTTTGTCAATCGACCGTCGGCAGCCAAGTTCAAGGGGACGATTTTGCCTTGGTGACACTATTTTTAAGCGCGCGCCCACGTCAGTGGCCTGTGTGCGCTTGTTGTTATGTCTCATGTTTGGGTGGGGTCATCTTTTGTGGATGGTGATAAATGTCAAGTCTGAGCATTGTGTACGAAAAAAGTAGGTTCTCGCTTTCTGGTCCGGGATCTCTAGTTCTTGACCACGGTAGCTCAGGTCAGTTTGTGCGCCTTGATAAAAGGGAGTCATGAACGTCACACTAGGAAGGAACTTCTTTTGAATTACGAGTTTAAGTTCCACGAATCTCTTTCAGCGCTGCTGAACCCAAAGCCGCCGGATGGTCCCGGAGAGATGGGCAAAGCTGTCGTGATCCCCAAGACTCAGGAAGCGGAGATGAAGGAGAAGTTCAAGATCAACCAGTTCAACCTGCTCGCGTCCGACATCATCTCCGTCAACAGGACCCTCCCCGACGTGCGCATGGACGCGTAAGTCACTTCCGCCTTTGCTCACTCACAAGTTCCAGGTCGGGACGTTTGTGTTCATGATCGACGGTAGGAACGAGGTGATGTAACTTGAGGCCAATTGAGGTGGAAAGCTGTTCACGCCTGTCTGGATGTCGTCCGGAGCTCATGTGGACCATCTGCCATTTGGCTTTGTTCGAAAAACGGAAGTTACCTTTTGTTTTTGGACCAGGGTGGCTTGGGTGAGTGAAGTCTCGAAAACAAGATGCGATCTTTGGTTGTTGATCCGGATGTTTCGAGAAAACTGGGCCACTGCAGACTTTTTTTGCGTGTGGTCGCCCGGAGGGCCGTGTACCACACGCTTAATGTAATCACCATCAGTCTGTATGTCTGTCTGTCTGTATGTGTAGAATGGGTCTTACCAGGGGGGGGGGGCTTGGACCCACTTTGGGAAAAATGGTCAGAAATGAGATCAGTGATGCTCACTGACCATTTTTCCCAAAGTGGGTCTAACCCCCCAACCCCCAGTTAGGCCTGCTTTGGCCAAAGTGGGTCTTGGGTCATACCTGCTTTTGAATTTTTTTTTTTTATTTTTTTTTCTTTTTTAAATGATCAGTGATGAACTGCGAACGTATAAACCACACGCTTTTTATGCGTAGCATTCTTGTTTTTATCCAAATGACTTTTGTCGGGTTTCACGGGAGACGGATGGAACTCCAGACAACGAGTGACAAGAGCTATCGTGCAGATGTGCCGGCCGGATCCGTTGCAGACAAGTAACAAGCAGCATCCATTAGGTGTAACCGCCACCGCTGTTACCTGTTGACTGCAAGAATTGAGATGTACGGCATTTCCTAATGGGGTTTGGTGCGCCTCGCCTCAGCTAAAGAAAATTGGGATGTGCGCCCTGCTGACTTGGTGGCCAGAATTTTGCTGCGGCAGCAGAGATCTCGTCCATTCATCTGGATATTGGTGACTGTTTCGGTCTACTCGTGATGTCGAATTTGTTCCACTCCCTTGTGACGCTTCAACAAAACGACGTAAGCGCAGGCGGCGACACAAAACAACCACACAAGCAGAAAGTGATGGAGTATTTGCACTTCGACTGCAAAGAGACCAGCAAACCAGAAGATACTTCATGGGTTCAGGAAGATTTGGTCTCACCAGCCCGTAACCGATCTGGGCTTCCAATTTCTCGTACTCGTGTCTTGGTTCCGCACTTTTATCCAGCGTACCTCGTCAAAATACCGAGTCATCCTTCGTTCAGCGTAGTCCGGCACATGAAGGGACTGTTGCACACAGAGAGGAATTTCACTGCGGAGACGCTCGCCGTACTGTTGGTTTGAGGCTTGAAAATGATCTCTTCGCGGCAGGTTGAGGTTGTTCCTGATGTTGGCAGTGACTGAACACAGGTTCACAGTGACCTCCTCCAATGAACAGCTCTTCGTGAACCTCGACTCGACTCTGTCTCAGAACAAGCACACTTGAGGGTCGTAGGTACAACAGAGCTGTTATTTCTACCACCGTCTGTGATAATGTATTGCTGTTAACGAATCTAGTTATGAGATAATGAAGGTTGCTGCGCTCTAAGGGAAGCGTCTATTAAAGCTTATCGCACGGAGGAAATTAGATCATTACAGGGAGCTCCCAGGAGAGACAGCTCGAGGAATATTCTTTTTCTCTTGTCGGGGTTATCAAGTTTGCTGTTGCATGTCAAGGCATATGTGTTTTTGTTCAGGGCAAACTGTTGTCACTGGAGTGTTTTCACGGCGACTGTGTGCTCAGGAGATCAAACGTACTCGTGGACCTTTCCGTTCCCATTTATCACAAGAGAAACCTGCGGTTGAATCTTGCCATCTCGGTACAAACGTGCTCAGGTGAAACAACAAGAGGCTGGATGTTTGCTGTGATGGTTTGTTTGACGGAACATTTTGCTTTCACCTGTCGGGTGGCACTTGGTGGAGTTTCTTTCCCTTTGCACATTGCCACTCATCAACAGAAGAATTTTGTGAGACACACGTGTCAAACATTACACGGGGCAACTGAGGCATTGGTGGAAGTAATGGTCACAGGGCAGGGAAGCAGGAAGTTGGAGTTGTGATGTGGCGATGGAACCGCTGACGCCGTTTCCGCTCTCCGCCTCCGACACTCGGGAAAATTGCCAGTGTCCACACTGCATCTTCACTTTGTGAATTAGATTTTGCAGCAACAAACGTTTCCCCCAAAAAATCGTCCACAACGCCGCCACTGTGCTGAGTCCACCACACCAGCAAGAAAGGTCTGACGAAGAGAGCCGCTCTACTTTTCGTGAAGCTGTGGTGGAAGATTGTCTCAAGCTGGTCATGCTTTGTTTCACAGAATGTAGAATTCTCTGGACTTGAAGTAGCGCTTGCCTTCCTGGTTACTTTGGCAGCCAAACTGACCGATTTCCCCTTGTGTCATCTGGCTGTCACATTCTACAAAATTTGGCCCGTGGTCTCCAGTCTTATGTGTGGGGCTGACGTGAAGTTTTCGGCAGGTCACTGTGATGAAGGCAATTAGGCGTACTATGACTTCGTTTCCCGCAGGAAATCCTCGTCCCTCAGAGCAAAGCCTGACACTGATCGCAGACGTTGATCTGCTTGTGTCCAAGGCAGCGCTGGAGTTTGTCTTCATCCTGCAGATTTCCAACGAACATCATTAGGAGAGAAAACTTTGCATTCAGCTCTGAGACAACTTGTGTTCCAGTTGGAGCGCAGCTCCCGATATCAATGCATTGCCTCAGACAAGTTCATTATTTGGCTTCCTTTGAGCTTCCTCTCCTCAAAGAGCAACACCTCTGTGTATTTCGTGGGGTACTGTTTCTCAGAGAACTGAATTGCCCGGGCTTCGTGTCGAAATCTTCATGGTTGGCTTGTGTCAACGTGTTGTGTCTGCGACAAGTAGAAAAATCTGCTGCGTATGTGACGGGTTTTGGAAACACTGTTTCCCCGTCAAAGTGTCTGTTTTCTGGCATAATCACACACTCCAAAAAATACAGTTGAAGTAAGGGGACCGCTGTGTTGTTTGTTCTGTATCCGGTCTGTCCCGTCCTGAGGTGTTTGCTTTCTTGTTGAGGGTTGGAGGAGATCGATCTCCGAGCGAGGAGAAGCTCGTGACACGGCGCGCTCAGACTCGGTCCCGGTCCCCACGCACCACACTCGCTCACTGTTTGACATGTGTTCGTCTTGTTTCCGCAGGTGTCGCAAGAAGTCGTACGGAGACATTTCCGAGCTGCCGGACACGAGCGTCGTGATCGTGTTCCACAACGAGGCGTGGTCGACGCTGCTCAGAACCATCCACAGCGTCATCAACCGCTCCCCGCGCCCGCTGCTCAACGAAATCATCCTCGTCGACGACGCCAGCGAGAGAGGTGCGTTGCGAGCCGTGGTCCCGGCCAGCACTTCATGTTGACGAAGTGCCATACCAATGAAGTTCTGTTCTCATCGAAAATGTTCCGAGAGCAGTGGAACGCACGACTGTTGTGAGAAACTCAATTTCTCCAGTGAATGCCTTTGATTTGAATTCACGCATGTTGCATTTCGAAATGTTGCAGACAACGGGTTTGGTAGGTACTTAACCTTTGAAAGTTTCCAGTTTGGTTTTGGGGGAATCTTGTGGTAGAAGTGCAGTGCGTTGAGCAGCATCTCCTGTTCGTGGATCCACATGTCTGTCCAAAAAGTAACGTTTGCTGTGCGAAGGAAGACTGTGAATCCAGCGAATTGATTTGTCAGCATTTTGCAGTGGATCTTTTCACCAAAGCCGTCCATTTCTTGAGTTTCTTGTGAAGGACGACCTTGCATAGATCTGTGTAGAAAGCTGTCGTTTTTTCAAGTCTTTGACTTTTTTGAGGGAAAATGATCCAGGTACTTGATTTGCAGAGTCAATCCAATCAGACTGATTGTACAGTGTTCTGAATCGTTTTCCCTTTCACAGAGGAGTGAGCTTGTACACCCACTTTTGCTGATTGCAGACAATGCTTCCCACTGATTTGTTTTCCAAAAATGTTCATATCAAATCCAGTCAGGATTTGTTTTTCGAGGTGTTTTGCATTTTGGAGCTCACTGAAACACAAGCCAACACAACAAATTTTGAAAGTTTGACTGTTGGGTGTTTCAGATTTTCTGGGAAAGGAGTTGGAGGAGTACATCGCCAAGTTGCAGGTGCCAGTTTACGTGGAGAGGATGGGCACACGTAGTGGTCTGATTCGCGCCAGGTTGAAAGGTGAGTCCTCCCAGTCCATTTCTACAAAAACGAGACAGTTGGATGGGGCCTGGATATTCACTGCAAGACAAAAGTCGTTCTGCACACAGCTCTGACGCAGAAGTCCTTCCCTCCACATCAAACAAAGTCCAAGTTGTCAAAAGAAGAAGAATTTAGCCTGAGCCGAAAGCTTACACTTGCCGTACAGAAGCAGGCAGGCTGGTAATGAGAAAGGAAAGTTACACTGGATTCCAATTTCAAGTTGAACATCTGTCGCGGCGTGATAAGGATGCTGTCTGTTTCCTGTAATATTAGGACCAATCTTACCGAAGCTCTCGTCTTGAGACATTCTCCAAGCAGTCATTTTATGGTCATTTTGAGCGAACGAGCACACAAGGTTTTTGTAACAGCGTTGTCTTGAGGGTTGTCTCCAAAAATGTTGCTTTACGCGTGTCCAACCAGCTGTGCGTTTCTGAAAAGCGGTGAAATGCATTGTTGGTGCTTCGACCGTGAGGGGGGAGGAGAATCGGAGTCAGACGTTTTTGAAGCTCGGCTGTGAAGTTCAAGACAATTTTAGAGAAACGTACTCATTCTCTCTCGAAGGATTTACATCCATTTACATTCTCTGTCACGCGCTGTGACGAGTCATTCCACAAACAGCAATTCCAGCGCTTTCTTTTGCGCTGCGGCATTTTCCTCTTGTGCCGGCAGTTTCAACACTCATCTGCGAACGAAGAAGTCCTTCGTCCTTCGAGGCATATTTCTGTCAGAGATAATTTTTGCGGAGACACAAGATAACAAGGTCTGAACGTTCGCCGCGGGGATTTTCATTCCTTCGTCGGAAATTGCAATCGCCCTGGACGCTTCCATCTCATCCGCCGCAGAACAGTTTCCTTTCTCAGTTCAGATGCAGTCATCAGACAGACTATTATCAATTGATCACCTTCATCGTTTCATATTCGAGGGTCCACCCCGAGAGCGTCTTGTGAATTGAATCTTCGCTGAATGACTTTTCCTTGGTGCAGCAAATGCGAACGCCCAGACCTTGTTGTCGTTCTTGTTGTGAAATTGCTGGCAGTATGTCCACTGGCTTTGCAACCAAATTTTTCCGTGTCCCCAAACGATGGCTGTGGAGGGAACCTGAAGAAACTATGGCTGTCCACGTTGTGTTCCACGTTGGGATGTTTTATCAGAGGAAGCTTTGAGTCGTTGATTCTCTTTACGAGCGAATGTTCCCTTGGATTCTCGTTAGCGCTTGATGAAACGGACAAAGACGAGTTCGCATGACACTAATGAGAGGAGAGAGCCACTTATCTCCTGGCTGGATTCTGGCGGAGCTTTGTTTCTCGGAGTGGCACACGCCACGGACACGGAAATGATTACCTGGGCGTTTCCGTCGAGAAGGTCAACCTCCCACTTTGACTTGAAAAGTTTTGTCCAACAAAGTGGCTTGTTCATCATCAAAGTCAACACGTCAGTGACAGTGTGAGAATCTTGGGTGTTCACAAGCCGGGAAATCCTGTTCTGTTTTCTGCATGGTGGCGGCGTTTGAGTAGCATGAAACCAAGTCTTGAAGTCTTTGAGAACAGGGCCCCTGCGCGCCGACGGGGATGATCAGTATCAGAAGCAGTGCGGACACACAATGCATACGGGACACATTAGATTGAGAAAAGAGACTTTTCAGCGGTTTGTGCTGATTACTAATCAGCTGGTCAGGAGCGGAATTTCCCGACGGAACAAAATTGAATTTCACCACGGAAAAGACGCCTTTCGGACTCAAATCACGAGGTGCTCTCCTGCTGGGCAGTGTCAGTGTGTCAATGTGTGCCTTCCACTGGCAATGTTCGCTTCTCAAGGTGCTTGTTCCTGTCAAAACAAAGCAGCAGCGATCAACCGCTGCTGGGAATGTTATGTTTTCCTTGCAGCTTTCCGACGAGTGGACAAGAGAAAATTTGCTTCCTCTTTCAGGTGCTGCGCGAGCCAAGGGGAAGGTAATCACATTCTTGGACGCACACTGCGAATGCACCGAGGGCTGGCTCGAACCGCTCATGTACGAGATACACAAGGACAAGTGAGTGTTTCATTTCTATTTTCGTGTCCGTAGCAAAAGGAGCGTAAAAACTTTCTAATCGTCCAGTTCGCAGCTGTGTGAAGAACATCAACGTTGATGAACGGTCCTCAATCTTCTGTTGCCGTTAGTTTCGGGTTGACTGCAGCGTTGTTTACGCGACGGCGTTGATTGGCAGGTCGGCAGTGGTGTGTCCGATCATCGACGTGATCAGCGACGAGACGTTCGAGTACATCACGGGCTCCGACATGACGTGGGGCGGCTTCAACTGGAAGCTCAACTTCCGTTGGTACCCGGTGCCGCAGCGCGAGATGGAGCGACGCGGCGGCGACCGCAGCCTCCCGCTCAGGTACGATCCGTCCACACCGACAAGACTCAGAGCAACGCCAATCTGGCTGCCTTCAGGAGTGTTTCAGACCGCGTGCCGATGTTTGTTTTCAACGAGCAACAAACAGCAGCAAGTCTTCCGATTCTGTTGTTGCTCATTGTAGTCAAGAAATCCTCGGGAAAATTAACGGAGCTGACTCTGGTTATTAGGAAGATTAGGCAAGGTGCGCTTTGCTGGGAAAGAACTCGTAATGCTGCTTTTTATGTCGGCTATTAGTGATTTTGCTGCATTAAGACCATCACAGTGTTTGATGTAAGAGGTTCTTAGAGAAGGTGGGGGAACCCCTTTATGGGATATTTGAGTGTGATTAGTGCGTCCGTGAGTGAAGCTGCATGTTCCCAAAAACAGAAGTGTCTGCGGAAGTTACTTTTGGAATGACAGAGATTGTGTTGATTGTCCTCATCAGCCTATTCTGCAAGGTAAATTGCAAGCTAGTCGATTCGTGCCATTTCAAGAAACACTACAATAGAGCTTCGTAAGTGCAGACTCCAGAAGGAAATGCATCAGAGACGTACGAGGGGGTGTCGAGAGCTGCGTGATATTCTTGGGATGTTTGTCACGAGACCCTGAAGCCGCCTTGCGACCGAACAAAGGCTTGAGGAGAAAGGTGTCGGCTTATTACGCACACAGTCGGTACTTAGCTCTGCGGGATCGCACTGCTGAGCGTCATTCGAGAAGCTGATGCTCAGGCGTTGCGTGGTCGGCGCAAGAATGGCCTGAATGGACGAAATGGCGAAATGTCGGCACGGTTATGTTGGCAACAAAGTGGCTTCCGTATTATTTTCGTTTGTGTGTGGGGTTCATTCACTGAAAGCCAGTCGACAGCGGCAAGTCATCACTTAGACGTTGACATGAACTCCAGAGTGGCTCCAATGCCAAGGGCTCGACTTAACAATTCGCAACAGACGCAGCCTGTGATGAAGTTGCTCTCTTGTTGCACGTCGTTGTTACCTCGGTTTTCATCCAAGAAAGAAGCTTTTTTTTTTGTGAAGTGAGCTTTCGCAGCGGAAGCTTTTAGTGTTCAGCGTTGAAATTAATGCACTGAGCGAGCGACGTGACATAACAGCGCGCCTGCTCACTTCAACGACAGATCTCTCCAGACTTTGGAGTTTTCTGCGTCATTTCAAGGAAAGCCTTTCAAATTCTTGCGCGTGTCTGTGACTTCCCAATGAAAGTGCACGTTTCGGTTCTCGAGACGTGGGATGCACAAAAGTTGGTGGAAATTGAGAGAACAGTTTCATGACAGGAGCCTCAGGTGTTCCTTGCCTTGGGTCCAGACAAGTTTCCAATTTGGTCGTGAAAAGCCAGAAGGAAGACGACGGGATTGTTGTCTCTCCCCCTCCCCGACACGATGCGAGAACCCACTTACGTGAAGACAAATGGAACTACAGACCTGATCAGAGAAGACTGGCGATCGTTTGGGACTCACAGATTTGAGAAACAGAAGATGTTGAGTTTTCTTTCTTCAGTCCATTGATTTGAAAAAAAAAAGCCGTCCACGCGTGCAGAACCAGCACCACAAAACAGCGATGGGTTGGTGTGGAACGCGATGTTTGACCACACCGCATTCAGGACAGGGTGTTTGCCTTCACTTGCAGGTCTCCAACGATGGCGGGAGGTCTGTTCGCCATCAGCAGAGAGTACTTCTACAAGATCGGTGCATACGATGACGGAATGGATATCTGGGGCGGTGAAAACCTCGAGATGTCTTTCCGGGTGAGTTGTACTCATCTCTTCGGGTCTGACATCTGAAAACTAAGGTTCCGGAAGCGAGGTTTCAAAATCAATTTGCCAATACCGTTTGTTCGCTCCGTGTGCAGAACACAAGGGCGCAGTATAAAGTGCACTTTTTATTGTTTGCCCTTTTCCTCCATTGGGTCCAATTCCAGAAAATCGAATTACAGAAAATAGGGAAAGTTAATTCGCGTGATGGAAGTCGCAGGTCTGGGAGGGCTCAGTCACCTAAGCTGCCTCGACTGTGACAGCAAAAACGATTGGAGTTTCGCAACTGCTCGATTACAGAAACACATGAACCAGACCTCCGCTTGTCGCGTCAGGTCTCCGAAAAGAACAGAAACGTTTTTGTACGCAGACTATGTCCATTGCATCGGTTCTCATGCTTTTATTCTCTCGTTTCTCAATTCAACATTCGTTCATCCGGTGATGGTAAACGATTCGCATGACGGTTCTATGTGACATCGTTTCATGGATGCTGTGCTCCTTGGTTCTACAATTTCTTGTGTCGACGCATTGGCGCCATTGTTGCAAAACCCTTGAAAAAACTTCTGAAACACGGTTGACTAACCATTCAACTGCATGCCACAACTCATTTTCACACTAACGCTCGTGTCTGTTCGCTTCGCCACGCTGTCGCGGTTCCGTGCGGCTCGTGCAGGTGTGGATGTGTCAGGGCACGCTGCTCATAGTCACGTGTTCGCACGTGGGCCACGTTTTCCGCAAAGCGACGCCGTACACGTTCCCCGGGGGAACGGGCAAAATCATCAACCACAACAACGCGCGCCTCGCCGAGGTCTGGATGGACGAGTGGAAGGAATTCTACTATAAAATTAACCCAGGTTAGAGCCCCTCCCCTGCCTGATGCTGCCAAACCCCGAACCCTCACCTGCACCCACCCACCGGGGCTTGTCCTGCTGGTCTCAGCGCGACTGCTGACGAACCGTGATTTTCTTCTTCCCGCCCCACCTGCCCCGTTTTCTTTTTAAGTTCGTGAGTACTGCTTGCACAAGATTAAAGCCACACCCCGCCTTGTACTCCTAACCAAGAGCTTGGTGCACTCGGTCCTCACCCAGTCCCTGACCTTCTCAAGGAGAAATTTGTGTGCTGTGCTTCATGACTGTTGTAACGCTTCTTGTGCATCTAAGACAGCTTTGTGCTTGATATGAAGTTCGTGGCTCACGCGCATGAGTGAACACAGCTGTCTCACAGCCACAGTATGTGGCTCTCTGGTTACAGAATACGACCCCAAGCTCTGAAAGACTGCTTGTTCCAGAAAAAAACTGGCACCACACAAAAGACAAGAGTCCGTTTTTGGCGAGTCATTTGCACGCAAGGCTTCTCCTTGAACCGTACGATCTGGCGTTGAGCCTGTGATGTGTATGGTTTCTAATTTCTTGAGAAATGCGTTTCAATTAAGGATCTTTCCAAATTGCCCACTAATCGCTTTTCATCACGGCTGAATATTGCCGATAAGTGCTTTGCGCGTCATTGACGCAAGAGCAGCGCTGATTTAGTTTGCCGAGAGGATTTCTGTGGGACGTTGCTGAGTCCAAGTCGATCTGGGATCACTGACGCTGGGCAAACTCCAGTGCATGCCTGTTGCTTGTCCACCATCCAGCCTTGTTTACACTTGCGACGAAACTGCAGTTTATTGGCGCTCAGCTCCACTCTCAGAATTGGCTGCTGTTCAAAGTATTTTTTTCTGCAAGTCAAGTTTCTCCAAATTTCGCACCCTTCACCTCAAGAACATCCTGTCATGAATGCTTGGAATCCTGCACCAAAGATCCAGAAAAATTCTTCAGAAACTAGACTCTACTGCATTTGCTTTCACTTTGCTGAAATTGTTCAATTGTGTGAGCGCAGGATTCACAAAATTCAAGCTTGTCTGTGGCTTATATTTCTTCCTGTCTTCTTTGTGAACTGGTCTCTGGTTTTGGGCTTGGTTCTCTTTTTTGTCTTGCAAGTTTCCAGGTTTTACGTGTGCAATGTGTCATTCGTCCTTGCTGATTGCCCACTGTGCCTGTTCGTGTTCATGTTGTTGCGATGCCCCCATTGACGTCGTGTGTGTTTGTCGGGTGGCGCCCCCTCCGGCAGGTGTGGATGTGCGGCGGCCAGGTTTTCATCGCCACCTGCTCCCGAGTTGGCCACGTCTTCCGCAAGGTCTCACCCTACACGTGGCCGGGCGGAGTCGTCAAAATCCTCAACCATAATACCCTCAGGACCGTCGAGGTCTGGATGGACGACTACAAAAAATTCTTTTACAAAATCAACCCGGGTAAAGTCTTCAAATGTTTTTGTTTTTGGTTTCGATGGACGTTTTTTATTAACAATTTTGGATGTTTCTCTCTTCTTTTTTTTTTTGGCACTTTGAAAGATCCGGGGGGAAATTTTAAAGTGCTGTTTTTTCTGGTCTCGTTTCCAACTAACCTGGTGATGTGGCTCTGTCCCATGTGCATTCCGTGAGACATATATAGATCTACTGCACCGCTGAAAACAGGTGGAAACGGGACAGACACGCGTGGTCCTGAACGTGTGATTTTCCGTGTCCACCCACTGCACCTTTCAGACTGCGTCTGAAATCCAAACATAGTCTGGATTGTCGTTGTGATTGCGAGCTGTTGGTTTCCACAGTGGTTGCATTTGTATTCCATTGATGGAATTGAATATTATCGCCTTTCGAAACAGCGCTGCAATTTGTGAATGAAACATCTGCAATTTGTTGGCTGAAATGCAGACGACGTGCATCTTGTAATGTTACCTTTGGTGAATATGCGACAATTTTGAGGCAAAATTCGCGGGACGCTTTCGTGAGCTTTACGAGGTGTTGTGTCGTGCAAGATTTATATGTGAAAGTTCGTTGTTTTTCAACAAAATGGGGAAAACGATTTCTTCTGCGTGCGATCCTGAACAACATCCCAGAATGGTGATTTGGAAGAAACAACAAAAACAACTTTTGGTGTTTGAAAGCATATTTTTCACTCTGGAAGCAAAAGGCAACACACAACACCGTGTTCACTCGTGTGGAAGTCGCGCCTTTTCGCCCCAAATTGAGCATCAATTGTGCATCTTGTACATGGGAAGTTCAGCGCTGTATAAAACGGGCCCCAGCACCAGAAAACACGGGTTCAAAGCGTCTGTAAGCTTGGGTGCGACTTTTTCAGTGTGAACACCCGAAAGGACATTGAGGTGTTCTGAGGCTCAGAAAAAAATCCAGATCTTCCGTTGTTCTTGCGCATTCAATCATTCGGTCTCCTTCCAGGTGTTCGGCAAACTGACTTTGGAGACGTGACAGACAGAAAAAGTCTTCGAGACAAACTCGAATGCAAAAGTTTCAGGTGAATAACACACAGCTTTTTGTTTGGTCTTGGTTTCTGTAAGTGCTGCAGAACGCATATTGCAAAATTTTTATTCAAGGAATATTGATACTTGATGTCAATGCATGTTTTGACCTTTTCAGGTGGTACCTAGAAAACATTTATCCCGAGTCACAGATGCCTCTGGATTATTTCTCTCTGGGAGAGGTGAGTACGCTTCAAAGAGCTCTTATTTTCCTTTGGGTTTCTTGGTGTTTGGTTGAGTTCGTCGTGAAGAATGAAGCTGAAAAAAAAAACCTGAAGACTTTTGTTGCAGATAAGCAAAAAAGAAATTGCGTTGCGTATCTGTCACCGTGGTGAGAAAAGAGTCGCAAGTTTCGATCCAATGTAAGGAACACGTCTTGAAAGGTTTTCGCAAGCCGAAAAAAAATTGCATCTTGTGTTGTTTGGTCGTGACGTGAACCCTATCTCTTGTCGTTCTTGCTGAGGGACTCCAGCATGAAGTGAGAATGTTGGCCGCGCGTTTCGAGACGTGAGGCTGTGTCCTGCTCGCGCCGGGAGTGAACCGCGGTGATTTATTGAGCCATCGGTAGCGCGCTTCATTTGCTTGCTTTCCGACGCTTTTGTTCGGCAAACTGCGACTTCGTTTTGAACGCCGATTTACGAGTATCCCTTCACAGCAGAGTGTCCGCGCACTGTCGGAACTGAATGAGGTCTGTTGAACAGAGTGCAGGGTGATGCAGTCCCGAAGCACGATCGCAACCGATCCTGAGCAGATGTGCCAAGTGTGGAATTTGAAAGTACACCGTGAAGTCATGTCTCCTGTTAGACCTCCGGTGATCTAACCTGATCGGTGTCCTCTCAAATGGTACAGAAAAATGTTGGCTTGAAACTGACCTCAGTTCTGGAGGGTCGCTATCGAAACATAAGCCCTCTATGGTGCACATCTCTTTCACAAGCTTTCTCACTGTTCTGTGTGAGAGATTGGTTTGAAAGACGACAGAGCGGATACGAGGTTCAGACGGAGGCGGACAGCTTTTCGGCAGTGCGTTTCCGTGTGGGAGTACGGAACGAGAGGCTGGGGTGACAGATAAGCGGCGTCAACAACCGCCAACGTAGGATGGTCACAACTCTACCCGGTCCATTTCAACTCCCGCGAGAACAAACGGAAGTGGGCTGGGTGGTAATGGTTCTGTGCTCTTTTGGGAACAAAGATCAAATGGAGCTCTCCCACCAAGCCCATTTTCTGTTGAAGTTGAAATGGACCAGGCAGAAACAAATGACAGGTTGAGTGCTTAGGTCTGAATTTGCCAGGGCTACACGATCGTGTGAGATCTGCAGCTCCATCGTTGACATTTCAGTACACAAACGGGCGCAGAGCTGTGCGCATTGAAAACGTTTTGGACCTGGCAGATGGTTCCAAAATTCAGAAACTGCAGGGCTAAGCCCCAAACAAACAGTTGCTCCGCGGATGTTCTTCCATTGCGATTTGTTTTTGGCACATTCCCTCAGACTTGCTTGACAGAGATGCTGACAGATGTGTCTTTAGATGAGACTGCGCAATCTCATCCATCTATTGATTCATCCGTATTTGCTGACAACAAATTTGAGAACAGCAGCCCACAAATTTGTGCTTCCTGGCTTGTTGGTGCAAATTGAAAATAGGCACACCAAATCACATCGGGTGGTTGTTTAGTTTGGTTGTCTGCCATCGAAAATGATGCGAGTCTGTCTGCAGCGAATTCATCTGTGGTTCCAGTCCGATGTTTGCCTTTCAGATTTGCAATTGTTGGACACACCGTACGTGGAATCTAAAAATATGAGCCTTCTCTTCTGAACACTTCTTTGGAGATGGGGTCCCTGTCTGGTGTGTCCTTCTGTCCAGACACTTGTCAGTGTTCAAAACCCTGGCTGCCAGCTGAAAGGTGCTGAAACAAATGTTTTTGCAAAGCCGAAAGGAAGTTTTACTGGGTCACTGACAGGCTGGACTCTTTGGATCAAGGAGCTGAAAAGTCGGTCGCTATTGATCAGTCTTGCTATGCATCTGCGTCCAACTTCCGTGGGCTGAGCTCTGCAGGAGAAAACGTGGTCCAGGCATCGGCTGCGGAAACACTTGTTTCGTCGTGAGTCGCGCAGTGGTGTCACCAAGGACCAAACAATGTCGAGTGTCAGACTGAACGAACCTTGAGCAAATTCAACAGAATGTCTGGCCTGATGTGCGGGACGCAAAAGAATCAAGGACGCAAAAGAAGCAAAATAATCATTTGGGGTTCTTCATCCTTGCCAGTTTTGCACAGTCGTAAAAGCTTTGTGGCTTCCGAGGGTGTGGACGTCTGCGGTTTGGTTGGTCGGTTATGTTGAAGAGGGCGGTTTGCACTCAGTCCATGGAGACTCCACCAGTGAAAGCATTGGATGCATAACTAGACACGGGACCGTTGTTTCTCGAGAGATCGATGTTTGTTGGTGCTTGCAACCTTCTGTGATGTTGTTCCTGGGTGCTTCAGATAATGAATGTAATCCGCTGTGTCTGCTTTGAACAGGGCGGCCAACTGCTCTGGCCCCTGGTTGATTGGAAGTGGCCAAGAGATTCACGAAGCGAATATGATTTCGTTGCAGATCCGAAACAAGGAGTCGGGTCTGTGCCTCGACAGCATGGGCCGCAAGCAGGGCGAGAAGGTCGGCATGGTGTCTTGCCACGGCATGGGTGGCAATCAGGTACGTACGACTTCTCTGGTTGATGCGGTCCAGTTGAATGCAGCTGATGAAAGAGTAGGCGCCGATATTTCAAAATTTTCTTTGCACAGTGGTCAAGTCACTGCGAGTGCATTTGAGACACGTGATGTATTTACCCTTCGTGTGCGAATTTTTCTCAGGATTTGTTGTTTCGAGTTGTCGAGTCTTATTTGCCGGTTTCGAACGTCGATGTTGAGTCACTTTTCCCTTCGTTTCATCGAACTCGACGACGGTTGCTGACTTTCATCCCGGAGGCTGAGCAGTGGAGTGGTGTGCGTCCCATGTTTCAGTCCCAACATCTTTCAGGAATCGTGCTGCAACGATGAACGTGCCTTTGTGGTCAAGATGAGCGAATGCGAGTCATGTCCGCTTGCAATGCCGTGTCTCTCACTTGGCTGTGAGAATTGCTTTTCACTGTGGGCCACTCCAGTGTTGTAAACGATGTCGTAAAGAAACGTTATCGCTGCAGTCCATCTCCCTGCCCCCAGTGAGTTTTAGAAATCGTCAAAACTCGTCCATCAAAGAGAGACCACAGACGAACTGGATGCTGCGAGCTTCGCTGTCATTTCTGGCTGCCCACGTGAATGTTTTGCTCCAGTTTTCTGGTGCCTGAAATGCTGATTGGGTAGTTGTCACTGTTGAAGCCACCAAAGGTCCCTGCAGTGTTCTCTTACTTGGTGTCAGTGTGAGACTCCGACTGACTCGGTGGTTGGTTGCCCTGCTCTCCTCGCAGATCTTCTCGTACACGAAGAAGCGAGCCTTTCAGACGGACGACCTCTGCCTGGACGTCTCCGCGATCGGAGGTCCCGTCAAGCTGTACCAGTGTCACGGGCTGGGTGGCAACCAGCTGTGGGAGTTCCAGCGCGAGGTAACGCGTCGCCGGGCCGGGCGAGCGGGCCGTCCCCTGGAATGCAGCCGCGTTGGATGTTGTACAGTGCCCCCTACTGATACTCCGTCGCTTCTTTTCTCCACCCGCCTGCGGATGGTCATTCATTTGCTTTGTCAGTTGTTCACTTTCAGTTGATTGTTGTGGTTGAATTCATTGTGCCTTGCTGCGTCACGTTGCATCGCTGAGTTTCGGTGAACAATTAGTGGACGTTCATCCAGTCCAATCTACCTTTGGGCCTTTCGAAAGAACGAATGCATCATGACGAGCTCAGACGCAGTGCATTTGTCCAGAAGCATGGTGTTGGTCCGTTCATTTCCGCTTCAGTTGACATGGTGCGTAGTTCGCATTTCTTTCAGCCATGGTGCGTAGTTCGCATTTCTTTCAGCCAGGAGAAGCAGACACATGGACGCGAGTTGGAGGTTTCTGCACATCTCGAAAAGTGCAGGTTTGACGAGGCCATTACGAAGCGTGCTTTAATGCCCGTAGGTGTTCTCCTACACGAAGAAGAAAGCGATACAGACGGACGATCTGTGTCTGGATGTGGCATCTCGGGCTGGGCCCGTCAAGTTCTATAAATGCCACGGTATGGGCGGCAACCAGCTGTGGGAGTTCGACAAACAGGTATCGTCCGTGACTTTGGCTGAGTACGCACCCAGAGATCAGGGCTTGTCTCTCCTGTGTCCAAGGCAGGCCACGTTTCTGTGCTTGCTCGTCAGCTTGCGCACCGTATACTCCTGGCACGTTTGCTGCACAGTTGCTTGTTGTTTTGTGGACAGTTCTCACGCGAGAGCCAAAAATAACCGATGTCAGACTCGTAAAGTTCGCATCTTTTGTCCAAAGACGTCATCTTGTCTGCACCTGTTGTCGTTTGCTGTAGCCTCTGCTGCAATCGTAGGGTGATGAACGATGATGCTCTGAAAACCACAGCAAGCAAACGATGTCGAAAATACTGCTTTTGTTTCCTGTATCAGAAGAAGAAACACGAAAGCGATGCATGTCCGATGCACTTGCAACGAGTTTTTGCACCGTTGTCGCTTGTTGTCTGTTGTAGACCTTGAAGTTTTCTCCAAATCAGTGTTGTGCGTAGCTTCTCGGTGGTGTTTTTTTGTGTCGGTCTGAGTCCACGAAATTCTGTGGCACGATTCGTTGAACTGCAAAAGTGTGCGAGACTGTGTTTCTGTTTTTTTGTCAGAAAGCAAATTGATATGGTTGAACCAAAGCAAGAAAAGGCGCCAATTTCACAAGACTTCAAATCAATTTTGTTCTTCTACGACCAGTTTTAACATTTGCTCTTTTCTGTTTTACAGACTTTGACACTTCGCCACGTAAACAGCAACCAGTGCCTAGACAAACCAAGCCCCTCAGAGAGGGACATGCCAACCATAGGTACGTTCTGGCTGTGGGGCTCCTCAGAAATATTTGTCTCCACATCACCTGACTTTCCGCAGCACACAGACACCAAGCATTATTATTTTCGCGCAGGTGCTTGTAACGGGAGTCCGTCGCAGCAGTGGGTGCTCAGTGACATGGACTGGAAGAAGCTCGACTCCTAGCAGCGTCCGTTTTCTCTAGATCTTTATCCTCGGAGCGTCGCATTGTTCGTGCAGGCAGTCTCAGTGCAGGCGTTTCCGAAGCAACTTGAATCCTCGTTTGTGCGGTCGGACAGACTCCAAAACGGAGTCGCCTCTTGATGTGTGTCGCCAGTGCACAAAAAGATGTGAGCTGCAGTCCGTGCTCCCTGCAGCTTGCGCTTCGTGAGATGCTGTTGTTGGACAAACCAACGTGGCGCACTCAATTCGCCGCTGGGACAGGTGTTCTGAACGGGTTTGGGTTGTGATCGGATGTCGCTTTCCGCCGTGCTCTGCCTCTCTTTGTTTTGATGGTGTGCGAGTGTGTGGCATTGTACTTGCACATGTATCTCAGAGCAATGTGCGCACTGATTGCGGCTGAAGAAATACGTCCAGTGGCGAAACTTGCCACGAAGCAAACGCGTGAAGATGCGCAGATTGACAGTCTGTGGCGCATCCGGAAGGTGAGCGAGTCCATCTCACCAATCCCCCGCATTGACCCGCCTCTCCCTCCCCCTGCAGAAAAAAAAATCGCAGATTTGTTTGTGAAACTTCCAAATCTGCAACACATACTTTTGAACCTGGCGCCCACCCATGAAATACAAAAGGTTCTGAATATCATGACGAAACATCTCAATCTTTTGGAGGTGCAGGACGATCCCCCCTCCCTGGTCTGAAAAGGCTGTTCTGTAGGCGGCCTGGTGAGGGCACAGCCACCTGGTACTATGTTGGCAGCACGCCGTGGAGTCTGTACGTGTCTGCACCGGACGGTGTTCTTGTTTCCGCTGTTGGTGGCCGGCCTCCCCCTCAGTCGCCACAGAAAGTGCGCCAATCACAGAATCAGTAATTTCTTTTCTTCTACACCCGCCTGAACTGTGTGCTGAGTTTGCTGTAAATCGGTGTGCCACATTCAGTGCGTCATTGCTTTGACACGAAAAAGCTCATTCAAGATACTCACGGTCTGTTTGTTGATGAAAAGACTGGCAGAAAGTTGCTGCTGAATTTTAGTGTGAGTGTTTTGAAATTCACAGCATTTTGTATCGAGGAGGGTGTGTCCAGTGCAAGCGTTTGAACTTTTTTGTTTGTGTGTGGGAGGGTACACCCAGGACCACAAGTCCAGTTTGTCACCAACTTATCACAAAGAGAGGCGAATTCTGGTAAATTGATTTTCGACAAACAAACATACTCGCGAAGGGGAGGCAGGAAAACGTCCAAACGGGGCAGACCCTCCATTTCTTGGCAGATTGCGCAACAGCGCAAGTGAACAACACGTGCAAAGAAACACACCTGAATCCGCTCTTGAAATAAACCAGTAGCTTTCGATTTCTGGTGAAGTTGAAGGGAAGTCTGTTGTTTTCCCCTGTGTGGGAAGCATGACCTGGAGAATGCTAATTTCACATCGCTCGGTGCATGTTGTACGGGACACGAGTTTGCGATCTGCTGCCGTTTGATCCGAAGCTTGTTCAAAGCATCACAAAAGGTACGCAGGTACGATCCGCCCATAGTCATGTGAAATTGGCACTTTCCTGTAAAAACTGCACTTGAATCGTTCTGATGTTTTGTGAATCAGTGACTTCGTATCATGTCCTTGCAGTCGCAGCAGGGCTATTTTTGTATTGTGCAAACGAAGTGGAACGGCTTTGCGCCACGGATTGTGTGACGTGCACTGTTGGTAAGTTATTCGAAGCTGTTCAAGCTTGCTTTTGCAAACAGATCTGTTCAACCAAAGCGTTATTCAGGATAGCTGCAGTCACAGCCCAGTTCATGCAGTGATTGAAATTTTGTAACCAATCAAGAGACCTGCGTTTCACGATTGTTTTGAAGTTCAACTGTTTCGAAGTGAGAGATGTTGCTTGCCTGAAGCCCACACAATCGGGGCGAACCTGAGGATCAATTGTTCGTCGTTGATTTTTCATTGAATGTGCTGGTTTTGCTTTCTACTCTTGATTGCGGTTTGTGATACTCGTAATTTCCAGACACACTTTTCCAATTTGTTGACATTTCCTCATGCCTTGTGTTGCCATGTTGTTTTCCTTGTTTGTTGCGTGTTTGTTCGCTGTGCCTCCTGATGTCTGGTCTGTCCACAGGCATTCGTCCAGCGAGATTCCGTGTTTCATTTGTTGGTGTTCGTCCTGTGACCTGGTTTCTCAGTGAGCGATGAACGTTCTTTCCTGCGGCTACACGAAATTCCGAGACAAGTTTGCGCAGTTCCTTCTCAGAAACAAGGTGCCATTGATGTCAAAGGCAGAGATCGCAATACTGCTTGTAATTTCTAGTCATGTTCGTTTGGAATTCATTGTGTGAACTCATGTCAGAACCGGCTCATAGTTTTGCCCATGGATCTACACGCAGTCTACCCCCAGGTAGATAGTTTTGGCAGCTTTTGGAAAACAAGTTTGTTAGGGGGGTGAATTGCTTTTTTCGGCATTTCTTCAGGAAAAAAGGTGTTGACCATCAAATTTGTTCTGGGACTGCTTGTTTGAAATCGATCCCAGTGTTGTACGCTGGCAAATCGCATTGTGTTGTGCGTAGAAGACTGCGTGAATGTGGAAACTGCTGGGAACATCTTTTCTCTGTTGAAACAGTACTTGTGGTCCACAATGTAAAATGTACATAAATCTCGTGTTGTACAAAATGTGGGGGGATCTGTGCTGACGGCAGGTCAGAAAATGTCCTGTGGTCCTGGTGAATCTCCTCTTGGTTGTGACCGACTCGGGAGGTTCACCCGAGCCACACGATGCTGATTCCGATCGATGCTGACAGAGAAGTGTATTTATCAATGTGATGATTGCAACACGTTTTTACATGACAAACTGTGTTACGCAAAACAAGAAAACGTGTTTCTGTATTCAGATGTTTTACATGTGAAACATGAACAAATAAGTAAATTTGGACCCTGTGTCTTGTTTCTTTGCCGACCAAGATGTTGGGTCTTTGGAAAAACACAACCAGAAAATCTGCACTCGCGTTGCGACAAATCAACTGAGCAGAGATGCAGTGAAGAACAGTTTTGTCTTCTCGGCAATGGTCAAACAAAACGGCTCAGTGAAACAAACAACTGGACGGAAAACGACTGTCAGATATGCGGCAAAAGGAAACGCAAATCTTGGAAGAAAATTTTTCAGAAATTTCACACATTCTCGACTGGTCACGACAACTTATATACAAAACGGGTCTGGACAAAAGTGTTGTCGGGTGGAGGTCAGTGTTTGAAAACGGTGCTGTGCGTGTCCCTGCGCGCGGGCTGCGACCCTGGCATCTTGAGCATCACATCGCGCGCGTACTTGTTGTCGTGCAGACCGGCGGCGCGCAGCTTCTGTTCGAACTTGTAGCGAGGATCGGACGTCACCTGAAATGAACCGCACGGCGCTTAGTAGACTCTCTACCCCGTCCTCGTCTCCGTCGAACCACGAATATGAAGTCTTGGATGTACCTGCTTGGCGGTGAAGGTGTTGATGTTGTAGAGAGGTTGTTGGATGCTGACTTCTTCCTTGCCTCTGGTGCGCGAGTGCCACGCCTTCGTGTCGGACCACACGCGCAGCAGGTCTCCCTCCACCTGCACACCACCAACGAGTGTCAATCATTTTCAATTGTTCCAAGATGCACAGACGTCTATCAACAAATTTTGCACGCTGGGGAGACGATCTGTCCTTTTCTTACACACACCCCACCCTCCAGAGAAAAGCGTTCCCAGATCTTGAGCATCTAAGGCTTGCCAAATACCAGATCTTATTGCCAGTTTGTGTTTGATAAATGAACTAGAGGAAGGGCAGGCTCACAACTGGTGTGACAAATCGGGAAAGAAGATTTGATTAGCTTTCTCAAATGCGAGCTGCAGGACTGGCTTGTGTTTCCGATCTCTGCCAAGTTCGGTTAAATTCCGAAACTCACGTGTTTGTTTGTTTGAAATGTTTTACTTCTATTTTCAATTCAAGAAGCACTTTCTTTGACAAATTACTGAAACAATTTTGCTCATTTCTAACAACCTACGGTAACATTGAAATCGGTGGTGGCAGTCTGCAAACGTTCTTGGTGGAACTGTACTTTTGTGCGCCAACTCTATAGGAACTTGCGTTGCGTGAGAACAAACAGGACAGTTGCAAAAATCAAGCAGACAAAACCGTCATAACTTACATCCTTCGTTGTGATGCAAAACAATTTCGAGAGAAACATCAAAACACATGTGCACGCAATCACATACATATGCATACAAGTGTCGCCACATTGAGTTTGTTGTCTCGATAATTCAAGTCTCCTCAAAATGAACTGAACCCTACAGGTAGGAATAGAAATGGTGTTTTCACACAAAAACTATCGACATTTACCTGTGGCCGAACTGTTTCTCTCAGTGCTTCGAGTCGCTTCTCCTGTTCTTCCTTCTCTGTTTCTTTGTTGGCCTCCCTTTTGCGCTTTTCGTCGACCTTCTCCTTGAACTTTTCTTCTCTGAACTTCACTCTGCAAATCAGAGACCCCACGATGAGGACTGCACGCGTGCAGCGGTGTCAATTTGTATTCGTTCAAAAAAACAACTGCAGAAAGTGCATCACGTTTTCCCAGACCCAGATCCGGGAGCTGGAACCTCTGACCTCTAAAACATCACGCACACCCAAGACACACACACACACACATACACACACACACACACACACACACACACACACACACACACACACACACACCAAAGGTGCATTACAACCATGCATGCAGATCTACGCATGTCTTCTCCAAGCTTTCTGTGTCAAAGTCAGGACCCGCTCCGACCCTCTCCTCTGCCGGAGAACTGCTGCATCTCCCTGCAGAGTGCCGCACCTTTCATGGTCGGTTTGCGCCTGTTGAGCCAGTTGCTCCTGCAGTTCGCGGAGCCGCAGCTTCTGTTCGTCTTCCTGCTCCTTCCGCAACCGCTGCTGCTCGTGTTTGTACTCCGCAATCTACACTTGGTGGTACAAAGATCGCTTTGCGTTCGCACTGCAATGGACATGTGTTTTCCACAATTTGCACGAAGACGCAGAGACAGACGGCACTGCTCACCTTGCGCCGATCGTGCTCGCGGCGCTGCTGCTCGCGCTCCTCCTCCTCACGCTGCTTCTCCATTACGACGCGCAGCTGCTGCTCGGCGAGCTCGGCCTGAAGTTGCAGCGCCTCCAACTTCTTCGTCCGCCACTCACCCACCTGGGTGATACGTTTTTTATCTCAAGAAACAAATACATGTCAAAGTGCATGGAGAGACTTTTTGGTTCAGATTGAAAGGAGCGCTGCGAAGAAAATTTTCCAAACTATCCGAACTGAACAAGAAAGAAGTTGAGCGGAGTCAAATGACCACGACTTGCGTGCTTCTCATACCTTTTCATACAAGGCCCGACGCAGCTCCTGCTGTGTGTCCACATGCTCTGCTTTCGTTTTCTCCAGCTCAAATTGAGAACACGCATCGGCAAACACCACCTGATAAATGATGTTCAACACATACAGATCTTGAAAAAATTGTTGGACCACAGTTCGCTGAAAAAACACTGCACACAAAATTTCATTTCGTTACCTTGACCCTGTTGAGCAGTTCAAGTCGATCTCTCCTCCAGTCGTGAATCAGGTCACGACGCCTCTCATGGTAAAAATGCCACAACATCCACCACTCCTCGTGTGCTACCTGTGTGGTACAATCTTTGTTGTTGTTGTTTTTCTACATCACCATTATAAATTTTTGCAAGGATAGAGTCTGCAAGTGGTGCACGTAACGCAAGGAATATGCGTGTTTGTTGGGACTTGCGTGAGCTTCGTTGGAACATCACCGAGATGTCACAAATTTGCAGTGTCTTCAAAATAGCTGAGCAACATGTCAACTAAAACACTGTCGTGAGATGACTTACTATTTGAGACCTGGTTTTGTGAGGAAACTCTCTCTTCAGCCTGTCTATGTACAACATCCGTCGATTGCTGCCGAGTTCGTGTGTGTATTGCTCAAGTATGATGATGAACAGACGATGTTCTTCTTCCAACCAGCCACCCGTCTCGTTACTTCAGTGAACAGGAAATATTTTTTGTACTGAATGTCTGGGAAAATTGTCAAAAACATGAAGCTTTTCTTTTTTAGCAGACACATTGGACATCCCTGCTCTCAGTGAAAACGAACCAAATTGCAGTGGCATATTCCTGTTCCAATCTGTCAAGTCGTTCGACGTATCGATCGTCCAGCAGAATGAACTCTTGCAGAACGTTTGCCTTCAAATCCTCATCTGGACAATCGAGATCAAATGCCTCAATCGGAATTCCATGCTGGACGCTGAGATCAGCCGGTTGCGCCAACTCACCAAGCCAGCCTGCAACCAGCACAAGAAATCATAGTCATGGCAGTGAAGACGTCTGTCACGACGATAACAACTCAACCACTTGTTCTTCTCACCTTCATTGAGTTCTCGCTGCGTGCTCTCCGCTTCGCGTTGCAACCGATTGAGCAGATCGTATTGCTGATCTTTCACTGACTGGATTGTGTCGTGAACGCGGGCATGCTCCTGCTCCACTGCGGGGCCCACAATGTCACCACTGTACACGCGCAACCAGTACTTTAGGTCTTCCCTGCGTTAGCATAAAAATAATTTGTCAGAGGCCAAACGAGAATTCACACGCCATTTTGAACCAGTGTCAACTTGAAACCTGAGCGCCAAACAGTACCTCAGTTCGTCAACAGGCTCTACAGTAGCTTTTTGGAATTTGTCACGTCCACGCTCTAGTTTCACCTCAGCTTCTTCAAATTCAGAAAACACACCAGCCAACACAGCTCCATCCGTTGCGTTCTGTCTTGTGTGGAAATCCAGTTCCACCTGAAATCACAGTTCATAGTCTACCACATGGAAGATGACACTTTGAACACATGTCAACACGTTTAGTAAAAGAGTTTCTTTTGTCAGCAAAAGCACAATGCACAAAAAAATACAACAAAAAACCTGAGCCATTTTTTCTGCGTGTTTCAATCTGTTCAGCTCTCTTTTCCACACAGCTCTGTGTTGCTTCACCAGGTGATTGTCTTTTCCTTGTTTTGAGGCATCCTTTAATTTCTGGACCTAGAATACAAATTGTGCATCTTGTAGACTCTAATTTACCTAGATCATTGTTCTTCACATGAACGCGGAAGACCTGCCCAAACTTTTGAGCGAAGTGAGTTATATTTACCTTTTGAAGTTTTTGTTCTCCGGCTGCCCTTTTCTGGGCGGCGGCCGCCTTCAGTTGAGCGTAATCGACTTGTTTGTACTTCTGACTGACAAGTCCCTCCTGCATCCGCTTCACTAACGTCTTGGCGTCATCCACTCGGTTAGAGGTGACGAAACTTGGACCATTTCGTCCGTTCATAGTTCAGTGTCAAAAATTGGCTTCACTACTTTTCTCACAGATCTTCCCAACCAAACCCCATTATATTTTGCACCACGACCATCTGTGCACACTGCAGATTGATAAGAACAACCTAAGATCTGATAAAACCCGCACAGGAACTGGGAAACACCGTCAAAAACACGAAGTCGACAGCGACAACAGGCACGCAAGTGTCATTTCAGCGGGCGAAAATACACAAATTTTTGGCGTTTTCTCGGCTCACGACGCGACGAGTAAAATTGAGTGACGTTTTCAACACGACTTGGGGAGCCGTATTGTAAACAACGCGAAGTAAACCACGTGATCTGTGTTATCTGGAGCACAACCGAAAAGTCCAAACTTTCCAAATAAGATCTATTATCGAACAGGAAGAAAAGGTTGAAGCAGCAAACATGGCGAAATTCAGCAACTGTGTGCTTTTCTTGGCCTTGTTGATACAGGTTTGTCACCAAGTTTTATTTTGTAGTCTCGGGGACAGGAAAATCGGGCTTTTCTTTCGTTCCAGAACTGATTTTGAAGACAAAACAATCTTTCTGAAAGAAACTACAGATTTAAGTGGCTCTTGCAAGTCACGATCGTGATGTGTCTGTGTCACACATGACGACGTAGTCTCCGTGTCCTAAACTTTCAAGGCAGACTTTTGGTGTTCTCGACTGTTCGATTTTTGGGTGTGTCACCGAGACAGCTTCGGTCTGGACGAGAATCAAGATGAGCACAGTGGTGGGTCTGGACCGAGTGTCTCGTACGTAGATTCAAAGACCGATCAGTTGTGTCCAGTTCGATAGACTCCTGTCGTTCACAAGTGAGCACCAAGTTAGCTCGACTTCACTTTGTGAAGGATGAGAGTCTGCTTCGGAGCTTCAGGTTGAATCTTGAGCTGTTAAAGGTCTGCCATGAGTTGGAATTAATTTCATGTGCATTTGGATTTTTGGTCCAACAGAGTTGGAATTTGTACATCCACCTTCTGATGTCTTGTTTCAAGCCAGTCGAAAGCGAATCGAAAGATATTACCGGTGCAACGAAATGACCAGACTCGAAATCAGGAGGCAAGGGGGGGGGGGCCCTTGCTGAAGAACAAGCAGGTCTGGCCGCAAGCTCCATTTCCTCACCTAATGCACTCTGAGCCTTGAGTGCTTGGCCATTTCAGGGGAAAATTGAAATGAGGAGGCACGAGGCAAGGAACACCTGCTGCCAGACCTGCCTGTCCTTCAGCATGAGGCCCCTCACCGTGATTTCGGGTGTCTGGCCATTTCGTTACATTCATTGGCCAACAATTCTCATTGTCTTCCAGGAGTGCGTGGGGTACTGTTATGACAACGGTTACGGCTGCGACAGCTTCTCAATCTGGAGGGTATGGTATTTCTGGTGAGTTGACATGACCAGTTTCTTTCGACCTCCACGAAATCCTTGCGATGAACTCGGGCTTTGGAGCCCTGACGTTTCTTTGCTTTTGGCCCAGCAAATTCCTTTTCACTCGGAAGAAGATTGCAGATCCGCGGACAGTCAGTACCCCAGTGTGTTGACCGCCACCAATCAAGTGTTGACAATGTAGGAACGGGAACAATCAAGTTGTCATGGACTGGAGCCCCGGCGTTCCACGCTTTTGGCCCAACAAAGCTGTTCTCACACAGGTAAAACTCAGGCAGTTCTGCTGACCACGCTTTGGCCGTCAATCAAATGTTGACAACACAAAAATTGGATAAAGTTGAGTTGTGTGTGAGGACAGCGACAAATACTTACAGCAATGTGGATTGTGGACCAATACAGGTCTATTTCCTACAACTTGTTTTCACAAAGGTTGGGAGTAGCGGGTGTGTCCACATGTCGAAAACAGGGATGACCTCCTTCACAGTCGTGTCCTTCAGGACATCCAGAATCACTTTTTTTGTGCCTTGCACAATACTTTGTTCATCCCCCCCCCCTTCGTCGCGTCCCGCGTTTGCACGACAGAGGTAGCGTCGTTCGGTGAAATTTTCAGTGCAGAAAGAATCGGCAAAGATATCACCCTGCATCTACGCAGGGGCATGTCACTCACACAGGGTGTGTGGTGACCTTCCTCCCAACTGAAGATCCATACCACACCTGTGGGCAACACTCTGATGACCACGGTCGTCGTCGTACCCGCCGAAAATGAAAACAAGAAGAGAAAACTTGCATGGCAGGCATTGTCTCAGATGAACATTTGGAGACACTCATGCATCGCCGTAGTTTCAACCCCAATTTCTGAAATACCGATGTTCATTCGTTTGATTGAAAGTTCCTTTCCAAAATTCACAGCACCCCACTGCCGTCTGACTTGAAAGTGGATGTGGAGAAACTCAGGTGCAGAGCTGAAAATTCATCGAATTTCTGTAACTCAGGAAACCCCGAATATTTGCGTTTGTTGTTCCTGCCCAAAACAAGAGTCGCACCCTCCGATTCAACTCTTCTGACAATCGCTTGAAACTGAATTGTGGAGCTACTCCAGGCAGCGATGGAGTCCAGGTCATTTTGGAAGCAGTTGGTTGTTCTGAACCATGTTTGAAAAAAGACCTTGGACACGCGTCCTTTCGCTTCTGTGGAGTTCAGTGGATTGAGAATCTGCATTTTTTGGCCCGGAATTTCCCTTTGAGTTTGGAAAAGGCCATGGGAAAATTTCCATTTGAAATTTATTCCGTCACAGTCGTGACTGGTTTCCGGGTGAGTTGACGGTGCTCATCACCGAGAATGTCGCTGAGGGAAGAGATTCCGTACTTGAACAAAACTTCCTGTTCTGACGGACAGAAGCCAGAATTCACGAGAAAAGCGTCGAAACCTGAGGGGATATGTGATCTGTCTGCACGTTTCTCGAACAGCAGTCTCTTGAGTGGTCTCGTGTTTGTATTGCAGGACGGTGATCATCATCGTGATCGTGCTGTGCTGCGGGGGCTGCGGCGCGTACCGGCGACGGCGAATGATGGCGGCGCAGCAGCGGCCGGTTGTCGTCACGCAAGGTGCGTCTTGTCGGATATGTTCACTCGGTCTCATTGTCTCACTTTGTCGGTTTGGAAACTGGTGTTCGTTACCATTGCACGTGCACGGTGATGTTTGAATTTGATTTCCTGGATTTGGAATGCCACTGTCGTCCACAAAGCGCAGCGTAAACTCATCACATACGTGTTGTTCTCAACGACACATCTCATGGGTCTCTGGCACGTTGCAGGTCAAGTGGTGACTGTGAGCCAGATGAACCAGGGCTACGTGTCTGGACCTACTATGGCGGCGCCGCCACCCTCGTACTCAGCAGCGAGCGCCTACCCGCCGCCGCCCGGCTCGACTGGCGTCGGCGGCGTCGCCTACCCACCGCCGCCCGCCGGAGCCGCGTACCCGCCCCCGCCCGTCGAGAGCCCACGCCCTCCTGCGTCCAACCCATATCAAGCATTCGCCTTCCCACAGCAAGGTGAGTGTCAGCCGCACCAGACATGCCTGGGCCTCCTGAATTCCTCGTTCCCAGTTGACCTCCTGGAAAGTTTAGTTGGACGCATTGGCGTCGAGCTTTTGCTTTTGACCTCGTTCCAGAAAATGAGCAGTGTTGTTTGGTGAAATCGCTTCCATTGCACTTGGGGGGAGGCTGATCCAGGCAGGCACCGGGGACCAGCAAATCGGCCGTATTTCTGTCGAAAAAATCGAATGGTTGCCAAACAGAAGTGAGCAAGAGATGGTCCTCGCTTTGGTGTCCTGAGCTCCTTGGGACACGCCAGAACGTGCCAAGATTTCAACGCGCTGTACGCAGCGTCGGCCAAACATGTCCTGACCGGGGATGGGGGATCCTTTTCCTGTCGGGTTGCGTCATCCGGTTGGAATGCGTGTGTACCCTTCCCCACGCAGTTGAAGAATCGTTTTTGCTGAGAAGAATGACAAATCACGATGACCAGTGTGAAGTTCGACTTGCACTTCCTTGTGCGTTGTTCCTGCGGATCCCTGTTTAAGTTTGAGGGTTTTGTTTCGTTCAGGTACTGTGGACAACAAGAGCGCAGGCCCGCCTCCCGCCTACAGCGAAATATCTGCTCCGAAGTGAATTGAATTCTGGAATCTCAGCACCAAGTTTCGACAAAAGCCACCTCACAAAAGGTGTGCAGTCCGAGCTTTCATCTCCGAAGAAAAACGTATTGCAGGAAAATGACCTCATTTTGTTGTCAGTTCAGCACACACTGATGGATGTTCTGTGATAAGTTGTGTCTGTTGCTAATCTAACACTTGCGTTTTGCCGTCGTCATTTTAATCTGGGTTCGTGGAATGTACATTATTGTTCGGTCATTTCTGGAATACTGAAGAAGATAGATCTGGCGTTTGCTTTGCTGATGACAATGGCATTTTATGTTGCTTCAGAAATTGAACCGTTTTGTAGAAAGCCCAAGATTTCTTTTTTGGTCCGTGGATCTGGGTCACAAGAATTTTGCTGCGTTTCTGAAGTGTGCCATGTTGGGACCAAGTTCCGTAACAGAGACATCGATTGAAGAAATCTGTCGCAACTGTATTTTTTGTACTTTTATACACTGAACAATAAATTGTTTTATAAAACATTAGATCTACGTTGCTCGTCATGAATTTACGCATTGGCAAGGAGTGTGCAAGTGTCCGGTGCCGTGTTGAGGCCAGCTCAACGCAGAATCCAGTGCTGACGTGGCGTGCTTCCGTGATCCCGAAGGAACAAAGTTCTTAAAATCACAAGAAATTTGCAGGGTTTGTTACAGCTCCAGCGGATTTAGGTTTGAGACAGGGGCGAACCGTGGTCAGAGCCTCGAGTGAATCCAGGATTTGAACCAGAGGCGGACCCCAGGCCACAGAAGGCCGGTGTCTCAGGACCAGACAACGACCGTACTATTTTTCCGACCTCGTTGTCCAGGGGGGTGCTTTTCCATTGTGCTGATATCTCTTTGTCAGTGGTAAGTGTCACTTTTCACTGACAACTTTTATCAGCACTGATAAATTTTGGTGATAACTTTTATGACCAGTTTTTCTATTAGCCTAAGCAAATGTCAGTGACAAAATTCACTCAGCAATTTATCAGTGTCATCTGAAAAGGTGAGATATCACTGACAGAGATATCAGCACAATAGAATAACACCCCCCCAGTCCTAGGTGGTCATTGCCTGGTCCTGAAATTTCAGGACCAGAGAACGACCAAATAGTGTGGTCGTTGTCTGGTCCTGGTCGTTGTCTGGTCCTGTCTGGTCCTGGCCCTAATTTCGAAACCATCAAGTCTAACTGGAACTAACTGGTACCACAGAAAAATACCCCCAACAGCTACTCCCAGAAGTCCGTACACGCTGGTATCAGACCCTGGGTGGGTTTTGACCCAAGCTGATTGACAAAGCCAAATCATTGGCATGCGTGTTGCAAAATTAAGAAAAGACCCAATTTCTCTGTTTCAGCCTCTTCGTTGCCAAATCGTACGCATGCATGAACGCACAAATAGTTATCATTTTGCACATCCATCCTTGTTTCCACTTCAATGTTCCTGCGTCCGTGGACAGGACAGAAGACCAGGCTCGCTTCCACTTTGCTCGTGTTTTTGTTATGCAGGGTCGAGATGACAGGCTGCTGTCACGCATACGAGTACTGGCATTTGAGGAGGCGAAAATAAAACCACGCACTCAATCCCACCCCTGTCCCACACAGGACGACAACACAAACAGACCTCGGCAGGCGCCTCCTGCGGAAGAGGAGGGGCTGGTTCTCAGTGGCCAGGAGGCGTAGACCCCCTGGGTCCGCGAAACAGTTCACAATTTTGGCTTGCATTACAAGTTTCTTCTCTTTCTCAATTAGACCTTCACAAAAGTCCCACTGCAAAAAGCCCCACTGCAGTTACAGCCTGACGTCAAAAACTGCGCTCCGTTGTGTATCAATTGTCTCGTGGGCATGAATGCGACGTCAACTAAGAGGACAGTGACCTCCACGTTGTTGGTGTGACGGGAAGCACCAATGTGAGGCGTCCACGAACAAACGTGAAGTGACTGCGGTGTTTGCATTTGCTCAGCATTTTGTCAGCGGGTGCCGTAGAGACCCTCCTGCGCCTCCGCCCGGTTCAGGTGCAGTCGGATATAGTCCACTTCCTCCCTGCACTGTCCATGGTCCTTGCTCAGCTCCATTCCCCCGAGCACCACAAACTGCTTGGTGCGGGCGGCAGCCAGCGCCTCGTCAGTCCGCCCACCCTTCCCGCCCTCCGCCGTCAGGATCAACCCGTCATTCGTCTTGACGTTGAACGATCTCACAGTAACTTCGCCGAGGCGGATCTCCGCTTTGGTGGACTGCTCGTGGAAGACTTGCCAGATCGCGGCGAGCTGGTCCGCCGTCGGGCGCAGCGAATTGTCGGACGAGATCCAGCGCGCGCTGTCCGTCTGGATGATGCAGACTCGGTCGAGGTCGCGTCCGTCACCACTGTCCGTCAGGTCGCACACGTAGTTCTGCCACGCCAACATGTCGTGCTGGTACGGCTGTGAAGCAAGGAATTCGGACACAGGTGTAACCGACTCGTATACATGCATGTGCCTGAACATGCCAATTCGCGCTTGGTAAAGACAAGATGCAGTCTGTACAAGAAACAAGTTTTTGGCAAGTAAAATTCTATCCTCTATCTGCTTTGACGTTGGGTCCTTTTGTTCTACAGGTTTGATTCTTCTGCATGTTCGCTCTTTGACTTTCTCTGCAGTGTGATGTGCTGCATGCTATCATTCAAAAAGAAACTGGAAGAGACGCACGACACAGGTTTGATATTGTTGGATCATTTGTGGAAACTTCCGTCAATCCGTGCACATATACGTGCTTCCTCGTTTGAGACTGACCGTGCGTCCGTAGTGGTCGCTGCCGACGGGTCGCCCGCGGCTGTGTTCGATGTCGGGGCGCGTTTGTGGAGCGTTGGGTAGCAATGGCTTGCGCATTTCTCTGCAAGTTTGCGCAAGATAGATTTTTTCTCTGCGTGAAGCGGGAAATTACGTGGGAAGGACAATCTCACAAGAAATGTTCACGCGACAGTTTTGAAACAACAGGGAATTCTCCCGTGCATTTAATACCGCTGAATATTTACAATTACACGTACCCTTTCGCAGATGTGAACTTGGATGGAGGTGGCAAGTTTCCTGTTTTCCAGGCGTAGTCATAGAAATCGTCGAATTCATCATAGTCATCGTCATAAAAGCTGCCGTAGTCTTCAGGCGGTGCAGCGTAATCTTCCGTGGGGTCTGTGCTGCAATGAAAAAATTTTCGTGAATCGATACGCACAGACAGGTTTTTCAGTTCTGCAGTGATTGCAAGCCAACCTCACAAACAACTCAAGAACAAAAGTGTGACAACTCAAAAAGAATCAGAAGGTAGTGAAACAAAATGCTTTTGAGATCCGAAAACTCACGTTGACTCTCGGAAGTCTTTCCCGCTTTTCTCCAGCTCACGCAACTGGACCACGCCTCTTGCAGGCAGAGGAGGGCCAGCTGCATGTGGTACTGGCGGCGCGAAGAAGTTTGGCGGTGGGAGATTGTCGTCTTCACGGGGTGGAGCTGGAGGCAGCCGCGGCAAGACGGGGAAGCGTGGGGACGCGTTCCCGGCCAGTGTGTTTGGGGTGGGCGGCGAGGGCAACGGCGGTGAAGGTGGATATGAACTGTTGTTGGCCATGAGAGGTACGCGAGGGGCTGGCGGCAGTTCAGTTGGTTTTCGCAGGATTGTGGACAGGGGCGTGTCTTGCTTTGGAGACGGCACGGGCTGTGTCCGCGGAGACGACGCCCCATTTGTCTGAGCGCTTGGGTTCGCACCTCCGTTGGGCCTACCGCGTTTGGGAGGGAGAGCGGGCCTCAAGTGGCTCATGGAACTTCGGACGGCACGCCTTACTGACGCAACACGCGTGACCACTCTCCTGGATCAGACAAACACTTTCTTTTCAGTTCAGGCCTTAGTTTTTGGAACCGGATACAGATATACCGTTTCAACAGCCCCATGACCACAGAACTCAACACAAAATCTGCAGACTGCAATCATGTGCTCACCGTTGCCTCTCCTCCCTGTCAGGGGCGCAGCAAATGGCGTAGCAGGCGTAGATCGAAGCTCCGAAGATGAAGAGCACGACCAGGCCAACAGGTACTCCGACCGCCACGTATTTCCAAAAGCTCTCTTTTTCCTCAGTACCTGTTGCAATGTGAATGTACAAATAAACGGATCGGTTTGCCTTTTTGCAATCAAGGCTGTTGTTCTGAAGTCCGACACGATGACGCCCCAGCTGCCATGTACGAGGATCCTGAGTTCAGATTCGAACACAGAAGCTTTTCGCTTGTCTGACGTTTTCTAAAATAGAATTGGACAACAAATCCTGACGTTTTCTGAAACAGAGTTGGACTCAAGTGGTGAAGACATATTTGCTCACAGTTGGGTGAGACGTTGGTGCAGTTTTCAGGATTTGAATCCTTGTGGTTGCGACATTCATACATGTTCACCCCAGGGCTGCAGCGCGAGTGACACGCGTTATTGCCGAAGACTTCGCACAGATTTTCTGTTGTCTCACAGTCTCTGAAACATCACACAAAATCAGTCTTCAAACAAGTTTCAACACGCCTGTGAAAATCTCTTTCGCTGTCAGCATCTGTTGTAACTACTACACCGTGCACGCAGTACCTTCCTGTGTATCCCCATGGACAAATGCAGACTGCGTACTGGCCATTTGCGTCATCGTAACACGTACCGCCGTGAAAGCAAGAGGACGTCGAGCACGCTGAAATGAGACGAACAAGAACACGTGCTGAATCGGCAAAAGGGCCCTATTAAACTGAGTTGGCAAAAATGGTACTTTTATGACTTAAGCATGCGAGGAGCAAGTGATACCAACATAGTTGTTTCTTTCAGAGCGGAGGGCTCCAACCACACACTGATTTCATGACTTTTTGCCAGATTAATTTCATATCCAGGGTGAGGGATATCTGGTCTCTGGCCAGTTTTGCAAGGGGGAGGTCCGTCAAACTTTTGTGTCTTGTTCTCATTCTCACGCAACAACAAAATCTGCATATCCATGGCTGCAGGACGCCCAGAATGAAAATGTCGCACACAAGTTCAAAACTTGAATTTTTCCAAGATTGCTTCAACAGGGAGGAGGCAGATTCGAACAGCACCTACATCTGAGCGTTTCGTTGGAACAGTGCACAAATCCGGTGGTTCTGTCGCAGACCCGGTCGTCCTGGCATCTGTGTGCACCAGAGACCATCTCAATGTCGCCTCCCAAAGCTCGACCTGAAAGAACACCAGCCTTCATCTCACAATCTCCACACATGTTTTTGCATTGAAGATCAGTTCAACAAAGCCACAAGAAATGGTTTGGTTCTGTCGTCTGGTTGTGTCTTCCTTCAAGACGAAACGTGCAGCGAGGGGACTGAAAATATAAAGATCTGCAGAGAGACATGGGCACGATGTGTTCACGCGAACAGCGTTGGAGGTGTGTGTTGATGGTTCTTTCACAATCCTTGGCTCTTGCTGTTGTTTGCTTCTGAGATGAAAACTGATGTTTTCAAGGTTTGTCGAAAGCCCCGCTGCTTGGCTCAGGTCAGGTTTGCTGCTGGACCACCGTGATCCAAGGTTCCCTGGTTCCCCTAGGATAGTCTACTTCCGCTGCAGGGAGCCAGGTTCAGTTCACGTCACACCGCGCACAAAACAGTCACAGGTGCAGGAAGGGCCGCAGTCACCCCTTCTCATCCAACTGCATGGAAGAAAAGTTTTCTCCATTTGCATCGCCAGACAAAGTATTTTTTGGAAGTTTCTGTCTACAAGGATGGATTCCACGCGACTCTTTTCTGTTTGATTGTCACCTGTGTCCGGTAATGTCTTGAAAGGTGGAACAAGACTACAAAGGGCCAAAGGCATGGCCCTTCTTCTTTCCGGAAACTGTGGAATCATATACCTGGCACCACAGGAAGACATGCACACAAGGGAAACCTTCAGATCTATTGTAGAAGGTTCTTCAATCACCGTCGTGAATTCAACACGCTAAAACATCCAACAATGGAAGCTGAACTGAGCAAGCGAAACGTGCACAAGTTGAAGAGCCTGACTTGCACTGAGAATGAAAATCTGGACATTTTGTTGCAGGAGTGTCAAAAGTGGCCTGCAGCTGCAAGGAAAACAGTCCGGAATCTGAAGGAAATCCACTGTGATGAAACTTGTATGTACATTTTATTTACATTTCCGCCAAAGAATCGTTGCTTGATTTTACTTCATGTAACCTTTTGGGTTGTGTTCAAGAGGAACGCGTTTGAAAAAAAAGCTTTGTTGCAGGTGTAACTGGAGGCTTTCCACTTTTCCAAACAAAAAGGACATGGACGTAAATTCATCTGAAAGCAACTCAAATCGGGCAACAAATACAACTGGTGAGGGTGGGAGTGGAAACACGGTGTCTTTTCTTGCAATACACATTCCCTTTTATTACAAACTAACCGTTGCACTTTTTGGGCTTGTTGGGAACAGCATAACCGTGTATGTAATGCCACGAACGAAGACACCAGTCACCACACGAATCATAATAACCACTTTAGCAATATCAGACAATGGTTTCTTATTCTGTAGCCTTCCTGGTTTTGTTGCCCCTCGGATAATACACAAGGCTTTTGCACTTTTGTATCACGCAACCTGCAAGTTCCACATATTTGTAATATTTTTCTTTCAACCAATAAGTTACTGGCTCGTTGCTATTTTGACAATTGAAAGATTAATTGTTGTTGCTTTTCCTTTGAAGTCCAAATTAATAACGACCAAAAATACGACTTTGGCCACGGTGGTGGTGTTGGTTGTCTTCTATCTGGTGTTCGGTTCTGTTGTTGCTTATGATTACGAACTGGTTGATATTCAGGATGGGGCCACTGTCGTTGCGACAGTCTGCACTGCGAAGAGGTACATCAAAACATTCAGAGTTTTTGGGGTGTTTATTGATCTTGGAGCCCCTCTGGTTGCGATTCTTATGGGTAATGTCTTAATTTGCTGTTTAATCCTGCACAGCCGGAGAAACCGATCTTCTCTGGGAGGGTCGCAGGGCAGTGGAAGGCAGGCTCAAGAAACCAAGCTGTTCATCACAACATTTTCTGTTTCACTAGCTTTTGTAATTTTGAACACACCATTTACCCTGTACTGGGTCGCAGGCAAGTTAATCTTGGGGAAAGATGTGTTTTTAAATTATTATAACCCTTATCTTCTTGTTTCCGACTGCATGTCATACACCAACTTTGCAGTGAACTTCTTCTTGTATGTTTTGTTCACGAAGTCGTTTCGGGATGAAACAAAGAGGATCATGAAGAGATGGAAGTGCTTCAGGCCCAAAACAAGTCTCGACAGTTCAGCAGCAGATCCAGACACCAAAACTATGGAATTGTCTGTGACAAGCTCAAAATTATAAAAGTCGCTCCTTCAGGGGCACAAGGCGTGTCCACGCGTTTGTTTTTTTTTGAATTGGCATGTATTCTGCTTCGTTTCACAACTCGGGAAAGCAAACAAAACAGCACACCTGTGCTGAAATTAAGTTCTTTTTCCTCTTCTGTCCTTATTTACTTCTGGCACTGTAATCTTCTCAAAACACCGTTTTCTGTCTGTGATCTTGTTTTGTTTCAGGAATCAAATCACGCTTTGAACTCTTTCTGAGAGACGGACTTTTTTTGCCGTGTATGACCTTGTTTGTTGAAATAAACATTCGTTTCTCTTTGCATGCTTCTGTCCTTTCCCCTGGTTCGGAGAATATACTCTGGAACAACCTTCCCGGGGGAGTTTTGTTTGTACGCAGCACAGGTTCTACTCACTGAGCACCGGGGGCGTCTCGCGCAGCGCCTGCGCCCACAGCGGTGACTCGCGCTGGCGACTTTCCGACGAGACGTACTCCAGCTCTGCAAATAAACAGACCTGCATGAACAGTGCGTCATGCTGCAGAGCAACGAACCCAATGTTCTGTTGCTCAACATGGACATCGATGGATGCGGGCAAGAACTTGAGTCATTTCGCCGTTGAATAAACATGGATGAGAGTTTGCCACAATGACGTAAGTGTACCAAAATGTCAAAGCAATATTTTTTCCTGGGTGCGTCTCACACTTGACCACAATCAAGTGGACACAAGCAAGAAAATGTGCAGCCCCGATTTTTGACAACGGACTGCATGTCAAGCATCCTCCGTTCGTTTTCACATGCACATCGCGGGCGCACAAGTTTGCAAGTGAGAAAGTCGTACCGATGTTGAAGATATGCACGCTGTTGTTGCGCAGCCGCTCTTCCTCCTCTAGCGGGAAGCAGACCGGCGCGGCGATGAGCACGACGACCTGCAGAGCGTCCTCGCGGCCTGTGGAACCAACAGGGCAGCGCTCAATCAACAATCTTATTCACCATGCATGCAAGCAAACTCACAACTTTCACAAAGACAAAGAAAGGAGAGTTTTGGTTTGACAAGGCTGAGAAATTGCAAAAGTGTCTTGAAGGTCTCTCACCTTCTTGAAGGATGGCTTCCGCCATATCATACGCCGCTCTCCTCGCCTTGCTCGAGTCAGCGCACGCGGATTCCTCGTGGTATCTGACGAGGTTCCAATCACGGAGAAGGTCGCATTTGGAGACCGGCGAGTTGGCACCGATGTTGTCGACAGTGATGTTGGGGAGTTCGCTGAAGGTGAACATGGCGAGTCGGACCCGCGACTCGTTGAGCCACAGGTGGTGCCGCACCAGGTCGTAGCCCAGCCGCTTAGCGACTTGGTAGAAGTTTTCTCGGCCCATCGCGAACGTCCTGAAATTATTTTCATTGTCACACATGAGCAATTTACGGAAGCAGGAAGTTTTGTCTTCGGAACAGTTCCAACGTAACTGCTTCCCGGTCAGTTGACAAGACAAGCGTGGAACACACAAATTGCAAATTCCTTGATCGCACAGCACTTCAGGTGGAGATGAACTCACGCTTCGATTCCCAAGACCAGGTCGACCTGGTCGTGGTCGTGAAGGAGGGAGAAGAGTCTCCCCGGCTCCGAAACTTCGGCGGTGAACACGATCGCCACGGCGCCGCACGCCAGCAACACGCCCGCCGTCCATCTCATGTTTCACCAGATCTGGCGATCAAGTCGAGTCACTTTCGCTCCGGTTTCGATGCATACGTGCATCAATACGAATACGTCCTTACAAAACCTTTCAACTGAAATCCTGAAACCAAGCTGCTAAAATCGTAAGTGTTCGGTTTCCGACTCCATCGTGTCCAAATATTTTCCTTCCTTGTTTGTCTAAATGCCAACGGAGCTCACAACCTGAGATGCCTTTTATTCCTTCCTCGCATGACAGCAAAAGTGTGTCTTGATAGTTACCAAACAGAGCAAGCGTGACGAACGATCTTTTCTTGAAGGAATTTGGATGTCACGCTTTGGTCCACAACTGCGACAAAAGTTCAAAATCTGTAACGAGACCAGCGATTTTCGGCTCCCGTCTGTAAAAATTCATAATTCATAGAACCGAATCGCTTTTTCCAAAGAAGTCAATCATTTGTTCCCAAATTTTCTTCACACCTTTGCGACAATGAAATCGTCCACGTGTACATCTCGCGAAAAAAGACCTGGGAAAGACGGCAATTTCTGTGACAATTCTTTATTTTCGAGTGGTTCACTTGCAAAGCCACAAAAGTGATATTTTATCACAGTTACATTTTTCTTTACTCCTTGAATATACGTGTTTTCTGAGCAATTCAGATTTCTTTTTCAAATCAATGGAAGGCAACCTTCCTTCGTATTACAACGAGTACAAAACGCTCACACATCTCACACAAGCACGAGCGCACATCTGGCAAGTGCGGCGGTTCGAGCTCTGACAATTATCTTTGCGATGTCTTCTCCAACACTCACACGCAATCGGAACTGATCACCAGCCATTCAGGGACACCAGGAATACCAAAACTCAGTCACCGTTTACAATCGCACCCAAACGCTCTTCACTGCGAAAAAGGCTCACCGTCGCCTTGCGAAATCATGGGCCGCCACCAAATACGACAGGAACAAGGTTCAGTGCGACAAGACTGGCACGTACATTTGACGTGCCAACAATCACACCAACACATTCATTTGATTCAAAGAAAATTCATCCCGGTCCGTCTCATGTATATTTTTGGCGACAGGCACAATGAGAATCACAGCGACGCGGCAGTTTTGAGCATCGCGCAAGTCCATCTCCCACTCACAAACGATAATTTGGAAATACAAAATGCTGGACACCTTGCGCATCTTGACAAAAGCTAAGTCTTCTATTGAACAAATTGATTTCACGCATAATTTGCTGACAACGGTTCTGGGAATATCAGGAAGGTGTCTGGGAAAACCTGATCTTTCTGAGCACATCGGCCTTGGGAATCAAGGGGCCACGTCTGGCTTCCCTGGACGTTGGTAGGCCACCAGCTCGATGAACTTGATGGGCACGGAGGCGAATCGCAGCGGCTTCGGTGATCCCGGGGACGGGTTGCACGTCTGTTTCTTCAAATCACATGAGTATCCCCGGGGGCAGCAATGAAGTCCATCTAAAACGGTCAAGAGATCAACATTAACACACACCAAGCACCTGCAACCTGGCCACGTTCTTCGGGAAGTTCCCAGTCGACCCGGCCGTTGGTGCAACACAAGCAAACCACAAAGAAACAATGAAACAACAAGACAACCTTTGGTCAAAATTGCTTCTTCGCAAGCTGAGACTTTTGGAACAAAAGCATTAAAAAGAAATTCTTCAGCGACTCACCCTTGCAGCACACCGCCTGAGGGAACGAACAGCATCCCCACTGACCAGTCCTCATTTTGCAGCACGTCATGCCGTCTGGACACTCGGACTTCCCGCCAGGACACACGATGGAGTTGGTTTCGAAAGCGCTCATTCGCTTCGACACGCTCTCCCCTTCTGGGCTAAGATCGGTGACGGAATGCTTCGGCTCCTTCACGGCTTGTGGCTCGAATCGCAATGCAGTGTCGGGCTTCTCTTGTTTGTCTTCAGTGTGTTCGCTGATGGGAATGGCGGGCACCTTGGTGAACCAGGGGATGCTCATCACCTCTGGGTGTTTGGCGGGGAAGCGTGAGAACATGGTCGCGTCGACGGTCATGTTTGGCTTTTCGCACGTCGTCTTCTGTTTGATGACCTTGCACGAAAAATTGTGTGGACAACAAGTGGCGCCATCTTTGCAGCACACCCCCTGGAAACACAAAAGAAACAAGTGTCTTTTTCATGTTTTTTCGCGACTTCTACGAGTTCCCACCTTCAGGTGTGTCCAAAAAGGCCATTTCCACATTTCCACATTTTCTCCAAGACAGATCAACCTGCCATCTTGGATGCCCTACTTTTCACAAGTCCATCCAATGGAGCTGGAATTCAGAGTTGCTTAGCGACTTGCACCCCAACAGCAACAGCTCAGTCTCCCTGAAAGGTCAGCACCGAGGCCAGACAAGTCGCGTGTCTATGGGACCACCCGAAACAGTCCAAAGGGATCAGTCGCAACCCGCATAGCGTGCCCCTGGGTCTCCGGCAGAAGACAGATGTGTACGTTGTGACTGCACAGATAGATAGCAAATGCATCATCTCTGGATAAGCCTGGTCAGAAACGCGCGTGGAGGACCAAGGCCAGTCAACCACCACTTGACTTCACTATTTGGGTGTGGCTCACGACACGCATCCTCGTAATTTTCACGCTTTCAGTTTGTACCCAGAAAGAAATGACTTGAGTGATCTTCAAACTGCGAATGACCAATATGTTATGCTCTCCGGGGAGCTCACTACCCGAGGGAGTGTTTGTGGCAAATTCGTGGTCCCGAGTGGATCTGACGAGTGAAAAGTACATTTCAAGTACCTTTTCAGGTCCAACTTTTGCTTCTGAGCCTGGATTCTATTTCTTGGGGTGTCTCAGCTTACACAAATTTTTCAGTCCAACATTTGCTCAACATATCAAGCCCAACTGGTGTGCAAGAACGGCAAACACATAAATGTCAGTTTTTGGGAGTTTTGAAAAGATTGCTTCTCTTCATCCGCCATTTCTGGCATGTTGAAAATCTGATCGTGTGACGCATCCTTCACAATCTTGTTGCAGCACATGTCATACACACGGCTTGGCTCTAAAGTCTCGCAAGCATCAACTCACGTCAGAGTGGGGGCAGCACGCGTAACCTCCGCCCGATTGCTGACAACACGTATTGCCGTCAGGGCACGTCGAGCCGTCCGCGCACTTCACGATAGACGCCTGAAATGAGCAACGCGCATTGATGTATCATTGCTGCCGGGTGCGGGCGTGCGCCTCAGTGATGCTCGATTCTTTCTGCACATGTCTGTGTGGAGGAGAGTTCGAATCCACGCATCCTTGATGGACGCCAAGTGCGCCTGCGCCCTAAAAAAAGTACTTGCGTCGATAACTACTGAGACAATTTGAATTCAGCGTTAAGCGTGTGGCTTTTCTTCGGATGAAACTTACCGTTTCGAAGATTTTGGCTGGCAGTTTGCTGACGTGCATGATCTCCCGGAAGGACCCGCGTAGGTTGTATTTTCGATCACAAGTCTTCGAGCGTTCATTACAAGTCGTTTTGCTCGGGCAACAATGTTTTAAGTCGGCGCAACAAATTGCCTTCAGAAGGAAAAGAGGACGCTGTAATCACCACCAGAGGGCGCGCTTCGCCAGAGCTTTGAATCCAAAACGTTTACGTACTTTCGGTAAAGGGCAGCAACCTATGGTGCCATTTTTGGACATTTTGCAACACGTGAAGTTGTCGGGGCACTGCGTCTTGTTGTCGGCGCACTTGACGAGGCGCGGCAGGGTCAGCGTCGGCGTCTTCGCGTGGCTCACACACTTCCCGTGCTTGATATCACACGTCGTGCCGGCGGGGCAGCAGGTTTCGCGGTCGGAACAACACACCGCCTTCATGGAAAAAGGTGTTGCTTTTATGAGCATATACAATGATCACACAATCCATTTCTAACATTTCTCAACACAAACACATGGTACCTCTTGTGAAAATGAAATCCCTGCAACTTCTGTTTTTGGGCGGGACAGAGTTCTTCCGAGCAACGGCACAACCAGAATCCATTGTAGGGAATGAATGTGCTGTACCAAGAATGCGCCCGAAAAGAGGGCCAGGGTGACAATGGTTGATACCATGTTTTGGGGTTTTTGTCCTGGTCCTTCAACCCTGGATGCGCATCAAGATGAAGGAATCCCTGATCAGTAATGACACCAATGGTAGGGGGGGTTGAGGTTGCCACTCTCCTGCTGACAGTAAATCTTACATGTGGAGCCGGACAACAGCCGTACTTCCCGCTCATCACGAGACAACAAGTCGAGTTGACTGGGCACCAGGATTTTCCACCGGGACATACGACTCTTTCTGGATTTTCCACCACGGCTTCGGCAGCACCCTTTTCTGTTTGAGTTTTGGTGTCGGCGACCTGGAACAAGAACAGTCCGTCTCGCTGTCACCCGGAGCTGTCAAAAGATAAATCACAAACCTGTCAACCAAACAAAAAAAGTTCGAGGATTACCTTGGTCACCAAGGATTTGGCTGCAAACTTCCCAGACCATGGGATGACACTGTTTCCCTTTTGACATGTTCCTGCAGCTACATCACAACTGTAACCACTCGGACAACAGTGAATGTGATCTTGACAGCATTGGGCCTGTGTAAACAAAGTGCAGTGAACAAAGCAAACATTTTGAAAGAACTCCAACAAAATACTTGTCATATTATGGGTCTGTTCAGTCACAACTTCCACAAATTACCTTGGGTAGAGGACAACATCCATATGACCCTCCAGCAGCTGGGCAAC
>JAAUXT010042999.1_pt1 | contig 42906 bp, 52 predicted proteins | sample 7278171 | NCBI WGS metagenome assembly JAAUXT01 (sample SAMN14350112, study PRJNA611818) | marine sediment metagenome | isolation source: surface marine sediment (1.8m) | place: French Polynesia: Moorea | collected 2018-08
ATGCCATATACTTGGCCTGAGATTCCATATACTTGTGTACATAGGCAGACAATATGGACCAATTGTCCCAGGCCAGCACCATTGGCCACCAATAACCCCTACAGGGGGGGGGCGTGACGGGACAAAGGGGGACATCTTGCCTCAGATGCCATATACTTGTGTACATAGGCAGATAATAAGGACCAATTGTCCCAGGCCAGCCCCATTGGCCACCAATAACCCCTATAGGGGGGGTCGTGACGGGATATAGGACCAAAGGGGAACATCTTCTCCAAGTTGGCATATATACCCCAAAAAAACCTTGGCACTACCACTAAGTGCTCTTCCCTAAAGGGACTTCGCACAATCAAGACCAATTTTTGTTCTGATGAGAGTGACTTTTCGAAAGTTGGACACTTTTTCATCGGCTGGGTTTGGATGGACAAATTTGAATTGCTGCAGTGACCGTGATGACTGCAAAAAATCCAAAAGTACGTGCTATGAAAAGACATCAATTATTTCCCCCCGTTTTCATTCGGTGTCCGATTTTTTCCCGACTCCAAATGAGAGCCGCGTTCGCCTGGGCGAAAATTCGACGAACTCCGGTCATCAACAGGTGTTTCTTCGGAGGGAGAAAATTGAACAGCGGAAATAGAAAAGTTTGATCTCAAGCGGCAAACTTGTCATTTTGGACTAAATATCGGTGATTGTTGGATAAAAACGTCATTAAAGCGTTGCAGATGGAAAACATACATTGAAGGTGAGTTTAGCGAGGAGCTTAGCCAGTTGATGGCATGCAAAATGGCTTTGAATACCAAAAGCTCTGCAGTTGAAAAAGTGAAGTTTCAACATGACAACTGTCCAAAAACACCGACCGATTGACCTAATTTGGGAGAGAAAATGTTTTTGTACAAAAACGCAGAAAAGAAAAGATAGTCAACAGACTGAGTTCAGGAATGACTGATCGAGGCGCCTTAGACCCATTTGGGAAAGTTTAAACTTGGATGAACAGTTGACAGGCCGGCCGAAGGGGCGGGGCAGCCTGAGTTTTGAAGAGGCCAAAATCCAGGTTCTGGAGTCCAGTCTTGACTGACCAGAAATGAGTGCACACATAGACTAGCCCAGATCTGCAGTGCGATCTGCAGTGGTGCCCATTGTCCGATGTTGAAGGAACAAAGTAGATCTACCTCATAAAGGGTGAGGTTCAAGCCAGACCCCAGGGGCAAGGGGGGGGGGGCGACCAAACCACGACGCCCACAGAAAGTGACCAAATTTTCACCAGGGGGATCATGTTTGGTGAGTGAACATGACTGGCCCAAGGGTGGTCAGGTCAAGCCACTTTGGTGCTGTGACCATCCACACACCTGTCTGGTGGGGGGGTTGGTTGGTTGAGATGACAGGAAGAAACCGGGAGCTTTCCTCCTGGGGTCAGTCATGCCACACCCCCCTCCAGGTCGGGAGATGGCAAGCCAACCTGTGTTGATTGTCGTACTGTCTAGTCAACTTCTTTGCATTTGAATTGGCCAGAATTGGCATCAGGTGATTCGAGAACTGGAAGAAGTCGATCAGACTGTTGCTCGGCTAAGAACTTGACGATAAACAGTGGTGAAGACTTTTGTGACCAGCCTCGTAGCACCCTGCCTGGGGTCAGATATGCTGCAATCAGACTCGCCCATTTGTGGGATGAGAAGCCAGAATCAAAAGTACCCCACCTGGGTCAAGTGTCCTGCTTTCATTGGACCCCACGAGATGGATGATAGCAAGTGACAGGTGGCGTCCCACCCTTGCAGGCCGCTCACCGTCAAACCGCTGGCTTTCTAAGCTCTGCCTTCTTGTTCAAGAAGGTTTGAAACAACTGTTCCATTCGCCAGTTGTCCGAAATGTTGTCGCATGTTGCCGCAATGGTGTACTCGCGTCGAGGCATGTGCCGGATTTTTCGCCCCCTGCAGAATTGCTTTTGCACACACACACACACACACAGACAGACCGTGACACAGACACAAACACACACACACACACACACACACACACACACACACACACACACCGTATTTACCCGTTTTAAGTCGCACCCAAGATTTGGACGCACCCTCACTTTCGCCGTGATTTTCTGGTGTCAGAGGTCAGGTCCCATTGAAAGAAAGGGAATCTCACACCTATGTTGTTGAAAAAGACACCCCGGGTTTTGGTGCTCAATTTAGGGCCCAAAAGGTGCGTCTTACACACGAGTGGATACGGTATCACACGACTCCTTTCCTACAATTGCCACCTTTCCACATGAAAGCAGCTGCACACTGAGCGGATATGGTGCTTTAGTACATGTGTGCATGTCAAGGAGTGTGTCAATCCGACATTCAGCGTGCGAACGTTTCAGCTCATCACAAGCGATAATACTCGTATACGAAGGTAATACTAAAAGTCTTTTCTGTCATGTTCAGCGGTCAAACCGCTCTTGACTACAGAGAACAATGCTTTGGCGGACAAGCACAAAGCCTGATTGCAGCAAGGTGCTGAACATGATGGAAAAGACTTTTAGTATAACCTTCGTATGATGCGGTCAGCGACCAGTTTACGAGCCAGAGCATATTTTGTTTTCTTGTTGGAAATTACTGCAGTTTATCAGTCTGGTGTCAGGACACTTGGTTGTTACACTGTGTTTGTGTGTGTGCGCATGTGTGCATGTTTGATTTCACTGCAACTGGCCGAATGGCCTGTGGCTGCTTGACCCTGCCTGCCACGATGCCTTTCCTCGTAGCTTGGTCGAAGCCAAGCTCAAGAAATCATGTTGAAGTCTCCAGCGTTTTCGACGGTCTGTGTTTTTGATCCCGCGGTGTCCCGTCGGCTTGGTGCAATCGCGTTGGCGTTGTTCTGTGTATGTTTTTGTCTGTGGACTGTTGGTTTACTGGGTTGGAGGTGGGGGAAAATCAACCATTCATTGCTTCACCCCCAAATGCTGATTTGTACGGGAGGGGGCAAATGAACCGACCGTGGCTTTACCCCCTCTCTGAGTGACCAACAATTGGTTTGGACAAAGCTTTGATCTCTTTTTGAAACATGGCGACAGGTACGCATTTCGCCAGGACAGGATGAAACTGACCTGCAACCGTCCCATCCTGCACAGTTGATTGAGAAGAGACACGTTTGTTTAATCTTGGAAAGACGCAACCGTGTGATTGTTTGGGTGTTTGGAATGTGAGCACCGCAGACGCCTCGGGAGTGGCCGTGGTGTCAACAACTGAAGCAACGCAATGCTGCAAATCCACTTTCTTTTCCAGGTGAATCGACTGTGCGGTAGCGCGGAAGTGAAGTCCTGCAGCGCGATGCTTGTGTGATCATCTCTGGGCTCATGTGTCCAAACATCTCTGGGGTGCACAAAAACCCTTTTTCACCAACTGGTGTGTCAAGATGCACAGAGCTGGCGCACAGAACTGGGCCTGGCCTGGGCCTGGGCCTGGGCCGAAAAACAAGAACCCATGTCAATGACATACTCGTGCAGGCTCCAAGCAGTCTCAACTTCTGTTTGGGTCCAAGTTTGTGCTGCGGCCACTTGGTGCCCAGAATTCGGATTTTGGTGTGTGTTCGTGGGCTTGTCCTGGGATGCATGCGTGTTGCGTTGAGGAAGTCAGGAGTGCTGAGGAAAAGCGTCACTGACATGAGTTCATCTTGTCAAAAGAACCAAGGCTCTAAGTCTGTTGCGTTCCTGTCACACAGACTGCGAAACACGAATTTTGGATCATGGGCCCCATCCAACTGTGCATTTAAAATTACATCGCATCTCAAAATGATTGTTACCTTGGTGTTTGTGTCTCCTCAGAAACATCAACCTTTTCACATCTGGGTGACTTTACACAGTGAAGGTTTCATCATGCAGTGCACTCTGTGTGTTATTTTTTGGTGAATTCACAAGCGTTGTGGGTAAAGCTAGTGCTGTTGTGGTGCAGGTCGATTCGTTTGATCCCCAGGAATTTGTGTCGTGGAATATTTGGCACAAAGTTGGTCACTTGAAGTGGTGACCACACAGGCATGTGTTCCTGGTGTGTGTTTAGCTGCCCGGAGGAAGGTATGCGAGCTCAGTGTGAAGTCCCACCTTGTTTCAGTTTGTAAAGCAGGGCTTTGTGTCAACCAAACTTCGAGGAAGACACCCAAGAAATTTTGTGTGCTGAAGCAAAATATCCGTGCACGGAGCAAAGGAACAGACGGGAAGAGGAAAGAAAACGCACCCACTGAAGTGTCCCGAACATTGGCTATGTTGGCTTCATTTTCCCGTGGCCGAGGATTTGCACTGACCAGTGATCTCAGGCTGCTCTTTGAGAACAATTCGAAAAGACCGCTGGAGTCAGTCATGAATGGGTTCCAACCGTCTCAGCAATCCTCTGTACGAAATGGCAAGAGAGAGGCCGAACAAAAGGCACATGATGGAAAAGGCACCTTCACTCCCAATTTCACTTCCCACGGGCGGCAACTCGAGTCCTTGTTCTTGACATGGAAAGATGCGTGTGTGGTTCGTCTGAGAATGCATGAAATTGATAGGTGCGAGAACGAGTGTTTTCACTGGGATGACATTTCGCCTCGTACTTGTAAGGTCTTTTTGTGTGACTGAAGTATGATTGAACGTTGCTTCCATTTGGTCGTTCTGGTTGTTGATACATGCTGGTATGTGTAAGCAAGCACGCAAATAAGGTCTGGCTACATGGTGTAATGTGCTTTCCATTGCATGTGAAATTGTTGAAGAAACTGGGGTTTCTTGCTCACGGCAAAATTATCAGGGGCATGTGTCTCTTTTTGCATGACTGTTGTGCTTTCACACAGGCACGTCGCATTACAAACGACACTGCAGCTTTGCACTGGCAGTGCTGGGGACACTGATGACAGAAGGTGATGGTCAACAATGAAAAATTTTGACACCATCACCCTGACAGTCAATCGCTTGTCTGTGATCGTTTCTCCCTTTGCGCGCACAGGTGAAGACGACTTCAGAGGTGACAGTCACTTTCTGAGAGGCTTTCTTGTTTTTGTCTTTGCAATCATCGTGCGTTGGGTGTCATCAACTGGAAAACATGTAATCACAACTCATCTTCCATTCAGCAGATGCATGAGATGTTGAGACTCTGGCTGAGAACTTCTGAGACAACAATTTTCAGCGAATTTATTGACCCCTGTGGCAAAACTTTTGTGTGTGCAGGTCATGTTGGATTTTCGTGGGTCATTTTGGCAAGGACCGTGTCTGCACCGTCAGGTGTTCTTGTTTTCGGTGTACTTGTGTGCGAATCTCAGTCATTGGAATTTTTGGCCCCGACTTGGTCAAAGACGTCCTGATCGGTAAACAAATGCGCCAAGTGTTTGGCGGTCGTCAGTATTCCGCTCAGTCTGACGCCGCGAGGAAACAAATCAATGCCAGATACTTATTGATGCTGGAGGGGAGATTAAGAAAAGTGGATTATCTGTGTAGATCGTGGGCGCCGCCAAAACACTGCCGGAGTTTCTGTTCGTTTCTGTTGGAAGCGACTTTTTCCAGACAACGAATTGGCTTTTGCAGAAGCAGTGTCAAAGGCTGCAGAACAACGGGAACTCTTCCGCGTGTTGGACTCTTTCGCACGTGCAGGATGACGAATCGACTCCCTTCATGTGATTTGTTCAACAACGCTCCTGATGTCCAAAAGCGATGGCCCGTTTTTGTGCTTTGCCTGATGTTCTCTTTTCGCTTCACTGAAAGGCCGCATGCACAAGTGCGTTTTTGATGCTCGGTAAAAATGCAGAGCGGAGCCAATTGTTCGTTTGTCGACAAGTCAGGGATCACGGGGCTTTGTGCACCGAGGCACCGCCAGCCAGGGATCGAAATGCCATTTCAGTTCACCTGGCCACAAATGTCGTTTCCACTTCCAGCTGTTTGTTGCTTTTTGCGCACTGCTGTGCAAACACAGCGATTATTCGTGGATACACAAGACTCGAAACGATGAGTCAAAATCCGTGTATTTCTTTGGCTTTGGAAATTTCTTTGGCCTTGAATTTGCACTGCTTGTGTTTGCGAACCTGCGTGAGGCCTTGTTCTTCTTCACACTCCAAATGACTAAAGACGTGCTCCCATTTCAAGTGAACCTCAGAGGAAGCGGTGTGAACTGATACTCCGGCCGACGAAAACGAACAAGGCTCATTGAAACCACGTGATCCACGGACAACGCCTCGTGAGGGTTGTGCAGGAGTGTGATCACTTCCTCGGAGCGTCGTCACGGGTTCTCATATCCCGTGTCATTGTCAGCGCACACCTGATGAATACATTAGCACGAGCCCAAGGAATGCACAACAAGCCAAAGCAAACTCTGCTCGGATGTACTCGTACACAACATACCTTCTCGTAAATGTTGACTTTCCTCAAATAGCGATCCCCCTGCTGCCGCATTCAGTGCGTCTGGCAGTTCGCCACCTCATCATGCCTGAAATATTTCAAGGAAAAGTTCCTGCCGTTTTTGTTCATGGGTATATTTTCGACCCAATACGATTCGAACCCCTCCGATGCCGTTCAGGCAAAGTTGCTGCAGGTCGCGCCTTCTGTGAGAGAGACTCTCCCTGCATCGAGACACTTTTGCAGAAGTTTGCGGCATCATGCAGTCCTTCTGTGCAACTTGTTTCAGATTCGTAACAGTTTTGACAGGCCAAATAGCAAAGTTTGTGCCGACGAGAACGTTGGACAGAACCAGTTCGGTTCAAGCACTATCAAGTTCTTCGAATTATCCAGAAAACGAACAAGCCGAAATTGAATTGACCATTTTGGGGTGTACGTGGTCAGTTCCACGCATTTCCCGTTCTCTTAGTTTTCGCGAACTTGATTGCAAGATTCACCATATCAACTGGTGAGGCCAGATACACCACACCAACTGTTGCAGAATGAAAGTTGACTTGAACAATATAAACCAGTTGATCCATGGACAGACCTCGTACGCCCGTCGCCCACAGGGTGAATACTCGTATTTTCGTGGTGGGTCTCTCTGGATACAAATGTCTTCTCGTGTTGGTTCCAGTGTTATGAAATGGCCAGACACGAGAAATCAAGAGACACAGGTGCCTCATTATCCCCTGAAATGACCAGACTCTCTCATCAAGGCTCCGAGTGGCCTGTGCCAACTGATATGAAGTGCGCGAGATGAAATGAGAAGGTGAGGGGCAAAGAGCCTGCAGTTGGACCTGCCTGACCTCCGGCACGGCCTTGGAGCCCTCAGCTTGGGGCCCTCATCCCGTGTCTCATGGTTTTGCTGACTGACGGTTCGTTCCACCGGCACACTTCGCTGTTGTTCTTTGATCTTCTCATGTTGAACCTCTTTGAATCTCATATCGCACTTCGACAGCATTTCAGAATCCTCACTTCGGAGGTTGATTTGTTTCCGTCTCTTCCATGGGTCGCTACAGGAAATTGACAGAGGACGTTATGCACGAGCGCCGCGGCATTGCTGACTCGCGTGTCAACACTGACAAGTATTCTCGTTTGTTATTTCAGTGAGCACAGCAGATCGCCACGATGTCCATGCAGCGCGGCTTGTCGCTCGGGTCGGCGCACTCCAACAGGGAGAGTCGCAGCAGTCAGTACGGACAGCCTCAAGGTCAGTGAGGTCAGCCATGAGGTCAGTACGGACAACTAAAGGTCAGCATAGAAAGAGGCAGAAACGTCTGCGGGAAATTGTTGCACCAAGTGTGGCCGGTTTGTGGTCAGTCAAGTCAAACCAATGCAGCTGGATGAAAATCCGGGGCTCCTTTGTTCTCAATCTTGGTTGTCCACCCGTTGCCTTACTTTCATGAATTCTTCCCGTTCGGAAAATCTTCGAGTGCAGACATCTCGTATTTGGTCATCGTACACACTCATCTGATAAGTCGTCGGCAATCGCTGAGCTGTTGACATCAAAATTACACTTGTTGTTGGCAAATACACGTTTGTAGACGTACAAATTGCTGATATGAAGTGATTTAACAAGCAGAGCCACGAACACACCTCTCTGTTGATGTGTTTGGGTCTTTCGGGAACGGGGGTGCTTGTGCACTTCTTCAGTGTCCCGACAATTCCAAAACGTCGGAAAGTCTTTGTGAAGATATTTCAGTGTGATCTTATGGTGCTCTTTTTCTCTCAACAACAAGCGAAGAGTGCACATTCAGACTTCAGCCACAACTTGTTTCTTCATTTTGAGTACTTGGCGATGCTTTTCTGTTTTCCGACAACAACAACGCTTTTGTCTCTCGAAGCCTTCGTGTTAAAACTGTCGCGTGTTTATTTGTCGCAGGTGGAATTGGAAAAGTGACACGTTTGTTTGTTTCAGTCATGGAAGTGACGCAGGTTGTGGAAATACTGAGGCAAAAACCGGTGTTATTGTCTGGTAAGTGAAATAATTCAAAAGAAGAAAGGGTTGTTCAAGCGGCCGTTACGAAGGACCGGGATCAAAAGTTTGAGAAAAGTCTTCACATACGAAGAATTGCTGTCTTGGGTCTGCAGAAACAGACGACAGATGAGCGCGTGTTTGTGCTGTCATGTGTCGAGGTTCGAGGTATCCACGAAGACCAAGCTCCAGGAAATCCAGGAGCTTTACCAGAACACACATACACACGCACACACACACACACACACACACACACACACACACACACACACACACACACACGTCAAACAAAACTGCTTCTTCTTGACTACTTACGGTGTTGATCGTATTCACGCTCAGAGCGACTTTGAGCACTCCACTTGAGCCCAACAGGAAACGGAGCTTTCGTTTTGACTCCGAATCCCGAAAACGATTTTTGCGGGACGATGTGACATCCATTTGCACCTTGTGACTGCGCAGGTGGGTGTGACCAGCACGGCGGGCCCGTACTGACCTTCCCGTCGCACGGCAGCAACACGGCGGCATTCACCTACCAGGATCTGCTCGCGTCCACGCTCTGCCTTGCCTCTATACCCAGGTACCCTCCGGATGCTGCAGTCAGAAAAGGTTCCGGTTGCAGAGATCAGTGGACAGTGGTCAAACTGGCACGAACTGCAGTGGAAACTTGTCTGATTTTGTGTGCGTTTGCTCAAGATGTTGTTTTCGGTTCTTGCCAAGGTGTTTGTTGTGAGGTGTTCCCTTGAGGCAAGAGAAACTCCGGATGTTACAGAGATCAAGGGGAAGTTGTACAACCAGTACCTTGTGCAGTCGAAAAGTCCTGTTGCAAAGAAATCAGTGCGCACTGCAGTGGAAACTTTTCTGGTTATTGTGTGTTTGTTCTGTTTGATTTTGGTCCAAACTATGCCAAGGTGTCCCAAGTTTCTTGTGAGGTGTCCCTTTGGGGCAAGAGAAACTCAGACGTACACTCTAAACATGCACATTCAAACAGATTTGGCAGGCCTTTCTTCGAGTGAACTGACTTTCGAATCGGCCAAGCACATTCGAATGCTTTCCCAATGGGATGTTTGTGTGTTTTCCATGAATTCTATGAATTCGCCAGGAAACTGAACAGACTGAGCTCGAAAAAGCCGAGTTGCAGTGTCAAAGCAGACATTTTGTTTCATGGCATCTCGTTCCTCCTCGTGTTTCAGTGAGGAATCTGCACAGAAGGGCTTCACCATCATCATCGACAATCGCTACGGCTTCTGGAGTCTGCGGATGCTGATCGCTGTCATCCAGGTACGATGTCTGTCCGCTGTTTTGAAACTGAAGCTGAGATGGAACCGTGTGTTGAAAAATTGTAGTGATCACCTGAGTTCAAGTTGCACCTTTTGTAACCCCAAAATTGAGCATCAAAAGTGGGGCTTCGTCTGTGGTCTTTGGTACTTTGGTACTTTGGTTTGAATTTGTCTTCATTTCAATGGGATCTCAACGCCCCAAAACAAGCGCAGAGCGGGGTCTGTCTTGCACTTGGGTACGACTGATTCTGTCAACGCAGTGTTGCTTCTTTTGCAGGAGGCTTTCGCCACGTACAGTCTGCGCAACGTGATCGTCGTGAAGCCGGATCAGCGAGAGCGGAAGTCGTCCAGCTACCGGAAGGAGAAGGACCTTCCGTTTGAGGTGAACGTGACGTGTCAGTGGCGTAGCTACGTCGTGTTCGTCAGATACGATTGTGAGAAAGACTGGATGTTGACAGTTTCCGTTTCGATTTGCAGCCGCTGTACATGACGATGCACAAACTGCCGAGCTACGTCCTAGTGCACCAGCTGACTCCTGACTTGGGCGGCACGCTGATGTACAGACACGAAATCTGGCTGCACAACAGGATCGTAAGTTTGATCTTTGAGTCGCGTGTCAACCGTTTTGCTACTGATGCACGCACTGACGCATTTGGGAAAATTTCAATTTTGTGTCGTGCTCAGTGGAGAAAGTGGAAAAGTGGAAAGTGTAGGTGTGGCATTCGCTCCGTCCAGAAGGTGTCCCTGTTCATGTTATTCTGTACTCCTGACTCCGTCCTGTACGTGTCCCTGTTGTCTGCAGGCCTTGGAGCAGTTTTCGAGGGAGGCGCGCGCCATGTCCATGAGTCTGGACAGCGCCGCGTCGCAGCTGACCGAGTCGCTACGTGGTGGCGCCACCGAGCCGCGCAGCCCCGCCGACGTGCTGCGACACGAGCGCCACCTGCGTCAGTCCGTCATCAACGGCACCGAGAATCTCCTCCGTCAGGGTGCGTCCTGCTACGCAGAAATGGGTCAATTGGCGATTGATTCCACCCACCCAACTTCGCGCACACGATTTTATGACTTGGCGCACCATCAGATTCTGAACTGTTCTGAAGCAACTGACGGCTGTTGGTTTTTCTCCGTCTTTCAGGTCGTGATTTGTACTCGCACTTCCACATGGACGCCGACACCGGGTTTGAACAGCACACAGGATCCAACATGACCTCAGACCAAATCGTCGCCATGGACCGCATCAAGCGAACCATCGAATCACTCGAAAACAAGCTCGACAGAATTCAGGTACCGTAGTTCTTTTGAGTGAAACCCAATATTGGATTTTCTGTGAGCATAGAACCACTGACCTGACCCTGTTACTGTTCGTTTTCCAGGACATCATGCAGAGCAAGGACCGTCAAATGAGTCACATCGTCCATTTCGGTGAACTTGAAGACGCCATCAAAACGGTGAGCAGCTTCCACCTGGATCCACGTGTTCTTCGTACCTTTACATCACTGTGTTCATCCATCGCATTCACCGTTTGGTTATGACGAGTTGGTGCTCGTGTACGTTGTCAGGTGGTGGACTGGATCCTGGGCCCGGCAGAGAAGCTGCTCATGTCGCAGAAGGGGATCGGCTCCTCCTACAAAGAGGCGGAGGAGCTGAGGAAGCAGCACGAGCAGCTCGAACTCAAATGCACCGTGAGATTTTTACCTTCTCACAATGTTTCCTTTCGGGTGACGAAGCATGGTCAGCAGCGCTTTGTCGTGGGGACAAAATGGGGTTTGTCTTTCAAAACAAACAAAGATTTGCGACAGTGGGAGACGAAGAACGCCGTTGGAAAGTCTCTGGCAAATGTTTCTGCGTACAATTTAACATCACTCAGTGCAAGACCACGGGAATATGAAAGTTCAAGCAGCTATCGAACGCTGCGTGGAACTCCACGAATATGGCGTCGTGCTTGATCTTTCAATTGTGTTTCTTGTTCACAGGACACGTACGGGACGTACGCCGAGCTGCGCTACAGCTGCGACCACCTGCTGCGGAAGCGCCACGAGAAGTCCGCGGACATCGAGGCGCAGCGCGACTACATGGACATGGTGTGCCGCAGCTACGCCGCGCGCCTCGAGAAGCGCCGCAACCTGCTCATCACGTCCGTGCGCTTCCACAGACTTGCCGAGGAGGTGGGGAAGTGTGTGTGTGTGTGTGTGTGTGTGTGTGTGTGTGTGTGTGTGTGTGTGTGTGTGTGTAACCTGCTCATCACGTCCGTCCGCTTCCACAGACTCGCCGAGGAGGTGGGGAAGTGTGTGTGCGCGCGCGCTCGTGTGCAATGGTGGGATTAATTTGACTCAGTGCCGGCCGCTGAAAGATTTCCTCGGTGCCATTTCAATCTCACGTGATTCAACTGAAAGTTCAGGTTTTTCGCTGTTCCCTTTGTGTTGAAAAGTCCTTCCAATTTGGACAAACAGGTGTGAGTGTAAAGGTTTTGTGTCACGTGCCCAGGGTGAAAGAAAATCTTCACCCGACGTATCATTGAAGACCCGCTCATGCCATTGAATGAAACCTCATTACAACAACACACACCAAACGCAGCTCCGAAGTCCGGGTTTCACGTAAAGCGCCTGTTGGTCCGTTTGCAGCTGAGCGGCCGTCTGGACGAGCTGCTGGAGATGCTGTGCACCGAGCCGCAGGTCGACACGGTCGAGGAGGCGGAGGCGGCGCTGCGCGCGCTGCAGGAGCGCACCGACACCATCGGTACGACGCGCGCGCGCGCGCTTCTGACCAGTCTTTCACACCACGTGCGCTTGTGCACACGCACACCAAGGGCACAGCGCACCAAATGGTCTCGTGCGTGCGTTTAGTTGTTCACACTGATGCGCCAGCTTGCACACTGTGTACCACCATGATAGGTCCTAACCCCAACCTTGCGCAAGCGCACAGTCCGTAATGTCGTAAAAGATGTGCATTGTGCGCTGGGGCACGTGGTGTGAATCAGGGGTGAGGCTAAGCTCGACGCTATCGAGGCTTTGATCACTGCTCCAGGTCAGGTCTTGGATGTGTCATCAAGTGCAGCAAACCTTCGCGGTCGTGAATGTTCAACTTGTTGTGATTGACTTCAGACACCTGCTGTTCTTTGGAAAGTGGAATGCAGATACGGTCAACGGGTTTAGACCCAGCAGACATGATTTGGACACAACATCCTGTTTTCTTGAAGGCGAACGCACCATGCACCTGCGGTCAAATTAATGAGATGACGTCATTTCAGCTGTGGCGGCTGAGCAGACGCTGAACGAAGGTCAGAGTTTGCTCGACCAACTGGCGCTTCCGGTGAAGAACGCTTTCGGGAAGGACGTGACGCCCGACAACAAGGGCCACATCGCGCATGTGCAGAAGATGATGGAAGATCTTCAGGTACAAGTCTCAAATCAACTCACGCGCATCTCATTGCCACAGGTCCCTGAAATGAGAGTGGTTGGAGTGATGAAAAATTCTAACACAAACAGGACAAACCTGAAATTGTTTTGGAAATTGTATTTCATTTTCTCCGTGATACAGGAGCGGAAACTACGTTGCGACGAACTTTCGGATGTGCGCAAACTGAAGTTGCAGCAGATTCTGCAGATGTTGACCTGCGAAAGGGACACAGAACAGGTACGGGTTGATCGGTAGTTAGTCGCGTGGTCGTCCATCGTTCCTTTGCATTTGAAGATCAACAAGCATCACGGACATGAACCGAACCTTTGATCTGAATGGGGCTCGAATGTGGAGTTTTCGTCAAACCTCAAAAGAGATTGGATTTATGATTTGTCTTCCTTCGTTGGAACGTTGCGACGGGTTGACGTTGCAGGCGATCCGGTGGATCAGCGAGCTGTGCGACGTGCTCACCAAGACGCAGCTCGAGGCGCTGCAGCCCAACGCCGACGTGGACGCGCTGCACGCCGACCAGCAGAAGTTCGAGGAGACCGCCAAGGTGCCTCGGAATTTACATTCTGAATCACGCGTGCACCGTGAGGGTGGTGGTGTCGTTTCTGTTTGAATAACATGACAGCCTGACTGCGAAACGAAAATTTTCACGCTGTGATGCGTTTGGCTTCAGTTCTTTTTGTGGGCGACGTGCTGTGAATGTGGTTCCGTCGAGTCGGGACTTGAGTGTTTTATTCAGGGGAAAGGTCTGAAGAAGTACACAAAAGCTGTTGTGGTTCTGTTTCTCGTTGAAACGATGGCTTCCTCAAACTCAAGACACGCCCCTTCTCTTGATGCTCCATTCCGAGGCAAAAAATGTGCATTTTGTGCACTGGCGAACACGGTAAGTTTCCTCTGTGACAGCGATGTGTGTTGTTTCCCGGCAGAGCACGTACGAGTACGGGAAGCAGCTGCTGCAGGCGGCGCTGGTGCTGCGCCGCTCCCTGCGCTGCGACCTGGAGCCGAACCACGCGCTCGCGCGGCGTCTCCACCAGACCTGGAAGCGCTTCTCACAGGGCGTCAACGAGCGCACCGCCAGACTCAACAAAGTGCAGATCTTCAACAGAAATGCCGACCTCGTATGTTTTGCTTCAGATACTTCAGAAAATCTCGTGTGGCACACTCACCCACGCGTATTTGTGTGTGTGTGTGTGTGTGTGTGTGTGCTGCGCACTTGTGTGTGTATGTGTGTGTGCACAGTGACTTCGTGTGTGGTGAGTGTGTGTGTGCGTGTGTGTGCGTGTGTGTTCACCGACTTCAGTTGAAGAGCCCTGTGATTGCTAATTTTGAGACTTGCACTGCTGCTTGCTTGCATTGAGGCTTGCATTCTCATCGCAAGGTGTTGGAGCGGATAGAGCAGCTGATCCTGGAGATCAGCACAGTGCTGACGGAGGACGTGCCGCCCGTCGACCTGGTGCGGCGTCAGGGCCTCGAGCACAGCGAGCTCAACAAGGACGCCAACGCGACGCTGCAGCTGGGCACGGAGCTGCTCAACAGACTCGCCACGCCCGTCATCATGGGCGCTGGGTACGTGCTGCCCGTTTATCGTTGTTTGACTAATTGTCACTGGGTTTCAACCCGGTGTCGACTTTTCTTGTATGTCTTTCTCGTGTATGCGTGTGTACGTCGCGTACTGTGTGTATTGGTGTGCGTGTGCGTGTTTTTTTGTGTGTGTACTTTGCGTGCGTGTATATGTGTGTTGTGTTGTGAATTTATTCTTACTCCTCCACCTTTGGCCTGTGAGGAAACTGCGTATTCTCCCATTGAATTGTGGCACGTTCCTTCATTTCTTTGCGTTCCCTCCTGTATCGCAGCGACTCTGCGCGGCTGCACGTGGAGGACGCCGAGACGGCGGACGTGGTGCGGGGCAAGGTGGCGCTCATCGCCGCCAACCTGGACGACGTGAACCGCTACTGGGACGAGCAGACGGGCGGGCTGCGCCTCGCCCCCGACGGCGCCATCTACACGCGCGACGGCACGCTCTTCTCGTCTCCGCCCGCCGGCGGCGTCGCTCCCACCGGTGGCGCCACCGACGAGAAGAAACGCAGGCGCAGGAGTGACAGACACTCAAAACAGGTTCGCCACAACTGATTTTTCGTTTGACACCTCATTCTTTCTTGTTTTTTCGTTCAACTTTCTCATTTGTGTGCTCAATTGTTGTGCTAAAGCTGGAGTTTTGTTTTGTTTTGGTGGTGTCGGAAGAACTTCTGTTTTGTTTGTTCTGCCTTCTCTTATATTTTGCTGTCAACATTATACCGCAACGCACTGACTTACAGCACTCAGGAGACTCCCGCGATTCCGCACACAAAAGACATTCCGCAGACGGACATTCCCCGAGACGGCACAAGAGCCCGAGACATTCCAGTTCCACCTCGTTCCAGAATGGCTCTGGACACGTGAGTGCGCACCAGCAAATAAAGTGCTTGCATGACCTGTCCAGTTTACAATGTAAAGTCTGTTACTCAAAGTTCGGTTCAGTTTGTTTTCTTTTGTTTGTTGGTGGCACAGAAAGTGTTGACGTTCATCCCTTTTGTTGCATGACCACACCCTTTGTTCGTCGCTGTAACATTTTGTGGGGTCACTTCGTATCCCGTGTTGTTTTGCTGGAAGACAGTCAGTTTTAAGTATGTTTTAACATTTTCTTTTGTTTGCATGAGTACCGGGCTTTGTTAATTTGACTTGACAAGAACCTTGTTTTCTGAAGCTTGCACCTATGAGGGGAAACAGTTTCGATTCGCCGTACGATAACTTGCGGCGCATAAGCAACCGACTGCACCACATGTACGATCAGGTACAATCAGCAGCTTTCCGCCTTGTTGTCATCATTGGTCTTTGATTGCATTGAAGTCAGGTCAGAGGAAGAATTTTGAACATGCACCCTGTTTCACAATTGTCTGATTGGGTTTCAAACGCTCATTGTGTCACTTTTGCAGGAGAGCGAGGAGAGCAGTTTACAGTTCCCTCCCAACGTGTATGACCCACAGAGGAGCGACTACGATCCGTCCAACAGTCTCGCCAGCCAGGTGCGCATCCTCAACTCGTGACAGGACTTGGTGGTTGAGCAAACGCAAGAGGACAATTGATGCAGAAAATGTGGGTGCGCGCATGTTCATGCGTGCTTGTACACATGTGTGTGTGTGTGTGTGTGTGTGTGTGTGTGTGTGTGTGTGCGTGAGTGCGTGTGTGCGCGCGTGTGTGAAATTCCGTGCGGCTCACGTTCTGACAGGATCTCAGAGGTGGTGGTTCAATCTTTACTTCAGATCATTCCACAAGAGGAGGTGGTTCAGTTCACTGGGACCAGCAGCGAACTGTGGGCAACTCCGAAGGCCGACAGGTCACCCGGTGCGCACAGGTCACCCGGTACAAAGTGGAGAGGAAGCAATGAATGGGGTGGCGATGACATCAAGCGAAGAAAAGATCAGGTGAGATTGCCTTTCTTTGACCACTGTGAACCTGATCATAGTTTGATGTCATCAAGTGACTTGGGACACTCTTGCAACCCTTAGTTTTGTGTAAACTACAATTGTTTTTCAACTCCACAAATTGGCGCAGAGTTAAATTTGTTTTTTGCTTTGGTGTATTCACAGGAGGTGGTGCAGCAGGCAGCTCCCGGCGTCCTGGCGTCGGCGCCGCCGAGGTCCGCGGACCCTACCGCCGCCGCCGCCGCCGCGGAGCGAAGGGCGCAGCGCCTCAGCGGAGGCATCGACTTCGAGGAGGAGTGGCACAAGATCGCCGACCAGCTCGAGGAGGTCAGTCTCTCTCGCTTCTGTCCCGTCCACGAAACCCAATTGTCACTCAAAGTGTTGTGCAGAGTTTATTGATTCGACCAGATTCGGTGTGTTGCGCAGAAGAGAGGGATGTTGAGTATTTGTCCAGAGGGCGCAGGTCTATTACTCAAACGCAGTACTCACGGAGCAAGTACTCCAGATGGAGCGGAAGTATCCGCACTCAGCTGGAGTTGCGATCAGCGGTCGTGATATTTTGGGTTCCACCTGGTATTTGTGCTGGCTTTGCCTCCGTTATTTTAAGACTTGGTAGTCAAAGCTCTTATCTCTTCACCCTTCCCATAGCAAGAAGGTTGTTTTCTCGATTATGACTTTGCATTTCTCTTGGTATCTTTCACTGTATTCTACGTCGCTCCTGAATTAATTTTTCCTCTTGTCTGCAAATGTTTCTTGATTCATTGAAGACGATTTGTTTGATTCCAAATCACTTCTGAATTGGAAGTGACTTGTGAAATTGTTGTGGTCGAACTTCGACGCTTTCGTGTGGTGGGGCCCGGTCAACTTTGGTTCCCTGTACGTTTTCACGCGTATCGCGCAGGAGTGAGTTCGAACACTGCATTGAAGGGATTCCAATGTGATTGATCACGTCTTGAAATCAATTTCTGGGAGGAAGTGATGCAGCGTGATGCGGCAGCTTATCGTGGGGCTGTTTTTCCAGTCAGTTCCAGGAGGTCGCGGTGATTCACCTGTCGGAAAGGTGTGGCAGGATTTGGGTTTGAATCAGAAATCGGAACCGTTGCGCAAAAATTGTCCAAATCAGAAGTTACATGCGAGATACAATCTCGTGTGTTACAGGTTCTGTCGGGTTGAACTGCGGATCTGTACAGTGTTGTGTATTTGTAGTGAAAACAGTGGTCACTGAACCACGTTCTTTCCGGCCGCTTTGCAGAGTCTTCCATGCAGAGAGCGATTGAAGAGCTCAGACTGCAAAACGTACCAGTATTTGCAACAGCGACGGCACTGCAGATACTTGACATTTTACCATGCTCACCATTAGCAATGCAAAACAACGATCCGTCTTATTGAGGGGAGAAACATGCTGATGCGGAAAAATGAGGCCCTGATGCAGTGTGCTTGTGTGCGGGCGGTGCAAACTGATTGGTGAATGGATCATTCCGGTGTTTGGGATGAAAAACGGCAGGGAGCTTTTTGTCACACTTGAATTGTTTGATTGACGGAGCGAACGATGCATCCACGTTGTGACTGGGAGTTTTGCGCTGCTTCGTGAATGAAGACTCTGGGATGATTGAAATTTAAAACACATCGTGTGTCCGTCACCACTTGCAGAATTTTCATTCGCCCTTTCCACCTGTGGACTCAATTCACCGAAAAGAAGTCACCCTGCTGCACTCCTAAGTTTGCAGGAATCACCTGTTCTGGAGGGATATTTTGTTGAGACCTGTTGACCTGTGATCCGGATCGCACAGTTGATCTATTGATAGTTGGCTGATGGACAGTGGCGGAGCTTTGTACGTGATCCGTCTGTGTGGGAGGCCGTCCCTGTGAACATGCGTAAAACATTAACCTGTACCTGAAGAGAATCCAGCTTAGCATTGTACCCAGAGCTCGCCTATTTATATTTGTTCAAGGGGTGTAGTACTTCGCTTGATGTAAAATGTTATCAAAGGGTGTTGGATGAGTAAATCTCATTGTGATGACTTCTGTCACGAAATCAAGCTGAGATACAATAAGAGGCAACGACGTACAAAGATAAAAGTTGCGCTCTGTGCCCCAACGATGTGCGAACCTCAGGTGTTCAGCAAATTCTGCTGAATCTCGCATCAAGAATTGGGAAACACAGCTTGGAAGTTTCTTCAACCTCCCAAAGTGTGAACAGGAAATGGTCATAATTGGTATTGGAACTTCCCACGTTCCCGATGTTGACGCAGAAAATTGCAGGCGCGACATCTCAAAGGGACAGAGCAACTTGTAGCTGTGCACTCGGGCGGGCAACTTATCTGATCGTGAGCGAGATTTGTTCTTTGAACGCCCTGGAACAATTGGTTTTGAAGCAGATATTTTGTGGCAAGAAAGCGGAGGAGTGTTCAAGGTCCGACGAACAAAAGCAAATTCAGGCTTGAAATCCACATGGCATGGAGGCCCAAATATGCGAAATTCTACATCGTGAAGACAGTCAAAAAACACCATTTCAGCGTTGCAATTTGCACCTTCAGACAGGGAGTGGAGAGACTGGTTCAGCCGGTGCAGGAGGCGTGTTCCCTATTCGGCACAGCGCAGCGGGGCATCTGCTGCCGGCACCTTATCATCTGCTTCAGATGGGCGCCGTGCGAGTAACTCGTTCTCACTGGCGGGTCTCAGAATTTCATGCAGAACCAGTCACTTTTGTGTTGAATCATAGCCGACGGTGTCCACCGATTGTCCCTGAAACCGGAAGACCAACAACAAATTCTAACCTCGTGAAAAGGTTACCTAAGCGACACACCCCTCTGTAGAATTTTCACTGTATGATTTCTCATGTGGCCTGTGCACATGGTGATTGCAACATCCCGTGGCGCGGCGCATATCAACACACAGAAGTGTTCTTGTTTTCTCTTTGAAGAAGATAGCAGCTGACCACTTTAGTTGCGGGGTGCCCAGAACTTCCGTGGATCGGATTAGACTTGTTGTTTCAGTGACTTTTGTTTTCTGTTCTCTGCAACATTGGCAATTGCTTCATGGCTGCAGGAAAAACGAAAGACAAACTGCTGTGTTGTGATTGTTATTGTGCTGAAAGAAATTTGGGCAGTATTTTTGAGGGGGAGATAAACACGGGTGTTTCTTTGTTTTTGTGCGGATGACGCAGCTGAGGACCGTCTTCAGCCTTGATTCTTCCCTCAGGCGTTTGTTCTAAAATCTCATTCCTGCATCAGTTCACACACTGAAAACCACTTTCTTGAATCAGTGGTGTGAGTGCCACACAAATCTGTGGATTTAGAAACTTCATGCTCGCAGTCTTCCTTCCAATGCTCTATTGGATGCCACCCTGGAGAAAAGATTTTTTGGAAGTTTCGCCCGCCAGCAAATGAAAGCAAACATCTTGCTTCAACACATGCTCACAGTAGAGAAGAAGCTTCAAGCCGAAAAGCGGAGTTTGTGTGCAGTCATCAGTGAAAATCCTTCTGAACCTCCGTCGAAGTGCAAACTTTTTGCACCTGAAATCTCTATTGCGTAATTGGAACGATTCTCATTTCTTCAGCAGCATCGCTTCTGAAGGTTTCATGCCCCACGTTCCTGTCAGAGAGGAGGGACACCTTTCCTCCGTCCAGATTCCAGAGAGGGGGATTTGCCCTCAAAACTCGGTTTCTTTGCGAGACTGTACCACAGAATCAGAAAAATTATAGCCTTGTCTTTCTGCGGCCGTTGTTTTGCCAAGAAAGGCCAAATCTTCCCTCAATCACTTGGACTTCTGGTTGGGGTGAGAAGCAGCACCCCCGCTCCGGGACGGGTCCACCTTGTGCTGAAGGGGTGAACCTGCAGCCTCAGCAGCTGAACCCTCAGTAGTGAGATAGGCCGTCTACGGAGGAGGAGGGGTAACAGCTGCATGCCGCCAACGTTACAGATTGTTGGAAATTAACATCCTCACTCGATTAACGAAGAGAAATTTGGATTCTTAGAAGAAAAGGATGAATCATTACGTGATTTCATTTCCTCAAATTTGACCACTACTCAAATTTGGACGTTACCCGGAAAAGGAAACAAATCGTTTGGAGACAATTGGAACATACCAACCACCGAACATACTCGACTCAACTCACTCATCGAGACACTAATCAACCGACCAACCATTGAACCGACCAACTCAACAAGCTTGCGACGGCAACGGTGAAGAAACAAGCTTTGATGACGCCACACACTTGATTACGTCACTACTCACGGCAGCAACGACAACACCACGGTAACAACAAGCGACAACAACAAGAACAACGTCAACCATGGACCAAGACAAACGTACCACCTCGGACGAGGTTTCGTCCGAACTTTCGGAACTTTCGTCGGAGCATCCTTCCACCACCACGATCTCTACCGTCGCCGTACAGGCCGGTAAAGCCAAGATCGTACTCGCCATACTCAGAGTAAGTGTCCATCCATTTTGCGCGGACAATTTGTCACGTGAAAGGCAGTAAACCTGTCTGGTGATTGATCCTTGCGAGGCCATGGAAACACTGAGTATTTGGGATCGGGCAGCGGTCCAGGTCCTGTTTGTGCAGACAGGGGCTCAGACGGAGGCCGCGGTGTGCCCTCGCTTCAGCCAACTCAGACGTGCTGAGACCATCTATGTGGAAAACAACAAACACCTGTGATCTTTTATCCCTGTGCTGCAATCTGTTCATGCCTTTTCTGGCAAGGTTTGCTCTTGGCTAAATTCGCCTCGACCTTACAGAGCTCTTTGTGGTAGAAAATGATCTATGTGGACCGTTTTTGTCTGGTCACTGAGCGCTGACGACAGAGAACATAACTGGAAGGTTGCATTCAGTTCATTTCTTTGACTCTGATCAGTGTTCAATGTCTGTTCGAGGCATCGAGGCATCTGGATACATACATGTTCGAGTGATTTCCAAGCTGGTGAGAGGTCTGCTGCCATGGTAAACAATGGCGTTGCTAGGCTGCCAATGGGAATCATGCCAGGCATGAGGCTTGATTTGTGATTTGGAAGAGGTACTCGTACTTCGATACCGCTATCGTTCCTCGCAGGGGTTCATATACGCGGACCATCTCGATCAGACATCGCGTCTCTATTTTTGAATGAGAACGCTGCAGAAACCTCTGCGAACTTGTCGTACGTATCACGAAGAATCGCGAAGCATCAAGGTGCAAAAGAAGTTCTTGGAATTTTGTTTCAGTGCACATCCCATCACGTCTTCTCAATACAGGTCTTAGATCTGCGAATCTTGCAAACATACTGTCCTGCCTGTGCACCTTGAAAAACAATCGCGTGAAAATGTGTGACGTGATCTTTTGAGTGTCTGTGGCGCCTGGACACGTGACGATTGATCCACTGTGTGTGACGGGATTTGGGTTTATGGCTAAATCGGATTGATGCAGATCTATCTGCCCGAGTGATCCGGGGCACTTCAGTCCGGCCTGTTATCCCGGACGATTAATGTCTGATCACTGCTGAGTAGGTAATAGTTTTGAGCGATGATGGTTCATCACTCGAGCTGCTTCTAATCAAAGCAGGCGCAAATAATGCCGCCCGGCCCAGGCTCCGCAGCCAGGAAGTGATAGAAACATGCTCAGATGATCCAGATGATCATGCTAAAGCTGGATGTTTCCTGTACATTCAGACATCTGCTTTCCACAACTAACTAACGCGAGAAAAATGCAGATGAGTGCACGCCAGAAGCACGTTGCTGGAGTTCAGGCGCTGAAGCTGGTTTCAGTACAAACTACTTGATCTTCTTCATCCTTTGAAGTTGAAGTTTTGCTCAATTTGTGTTCCTGAAGGGTAAAAGTGCGCACGTTGGCAAGATTTTCTACGTGAGCTGAAATTGAATTCGCCTACGTTGACCAGAGTGTCGTTGCTGACGTGACTTGATTGGGGAAATTCGTGGTTTTTCTTTTGTGTGTTGGTCAAGAATCTCGTAGAGTCCTGGCATTTGTTCCCTTTTTCATTTTTTTTCGTGACAGTCAAACCAAGCCAAACCATCCAAGGCAACTTGGACGGCCATTGTGGTTCGTCGTCCGTTTATGTGCTGTCCGTGCATCCAACCAATCTATCAAGGCACAATGTTCTCTTGAAATCTGAGTTCCACACCGTGACGGTACATCCGGATGCCTTTGCGATTTGAAGGTTCACGGATGATGAGGTTGGACGAAAGAGTTCGTTCTCAGAGTTTGGATGTTCAGTGAGCAACCATCTCAGAAGGATGGATGGAAAGCAGTTGAACGCACGTGAGGAATTTGAGCTCAGTGATCGGCACAATGACGCAAGAATACACACAAAAACCTTCATTGCAGGGACAGAAAAGTTGCCTTTCTCCCACATTGCCCTTTGTTGCGGCAAGGGGGGTGGGATTTTCCCTGGATTTCCCATTCCCGAACCCGATCCTCCACGTGAGCCACCGGAGATACATCCGATCCTGGGATCATGCAGCTCTTCATTGCACCTGATCATGCGTGATGATGACTCAGCATTTGCGGGTATCACCTGTTTCATCCTGTGTGAAAGTTGACGTTATGATGTCCTGCAGTTTTCGGTTGCAAGACTGTGAGAACCACTGGTCACACTTGGTCGCATTGAGTTGCAGAGGGAACTTTGCTGACACCTGGTCTCTTTTGCTGTGATTGAAAGAAACACGAGGTGGCACAAATTTAGTGACGTCATTAACGTCGAGTTCTTCTCTGAGACATCAGCGGTGCCACTCTGCCACAGACTCCAGGTTGGTGTTGGTGACCCGTGGTTTCCGCCGTGGCTCCGATAACCCGGATGATGGCGAGGAGGCGACTGATACTGCGAGATCAAGTGCGTCTCGAAACGGCTGCTCACGGATCACAAACAAAAACAAACAGAAGTGGGGTCGGGTTTAGGTTCGGTATAGTTTGTAACGTGCGCTGTGTTTTGGGACCAGAACAAAAGTTTCGCCTTGATTTCGTTGCATTGTCCTTTTGGCTTCACGTGTGCTGATTCATTGTTTGGTCATCTGGACATTTTTAATGGGGTGACCAACGTATCTGCAATGCATTGCCCACAAAATGCAATCCTGGTTTTTAGGCGTAGCCTTCTTGTTGTGAGGCTTTGTTTTACTGCCCTTTACATCAGGCTTTGTGAAGAAGCAATGGGCGTCAATTAGCACACACGCCAACCACACACGCACACACAAGCACGCTCATCACAGACACGTCGTGGGCTCACACTCACACATACTCATACATCACACACACACACACACACACACACACACACACACACACACACATCTTCAGTTTGCGACATTACCTGCATGGGAACCACCAGCCAGTCGTGCAATTCACATGTCACTTTATACTCATCTCTGTTTGCCTGTTTTGTCCTTCCAGAGCAATGAGTGGATTCGGGTGCGCATCCAGCAGATGGAGCCGGACCTCATGGACGTCGGCGCCTCGCTGGATGAAGCCAGAGCTCTGCGCAGAGAGCACGACGAGCTGCTCGTCAAACTCAATGTGAGTATTCAATGCCTAGAAACGTGTCACTTTTTACACAGGCGCGTCCTGGGTAGAACCTACTGCTGTCCTGCCAGGGTGGGAGGGTGGACATACCCTGATAGGGTCCTTCCCCAGACCGACCCCAGGTGGAGCGTACCCCAGACCTCGCGATTGCGGCTGTGGTCAAAAACTTGCTTTCGTCTTTTGGGGAAAGGAACGCTTTGCTCACAGTCAGTTGTTCACATTCGAGAATCAAATCTATTAGTGTCTGCACGCTTTCATAAAATGTATTTTGAAGGAAGAAAGTAACGAAGGTGAGAAAGAGACGGATCTGTGTATGTGCAGGTGAATATTTGTGCCATTTGATCCTCCTTCAAGCTCAGCAGAAACGATCTCAATACAAATGACTCAGTGTTGCGCAGATAGAAACTCGCAGTTGCGCACTGAACCAAGCACGCCAAGAATCCTCAGACAGGTACAGAAAAAGCGACTTCATCGCTTCAATTAGGAATCCGCTGGCGCAGTGCGAACTGGAGGCGTTTGATTGATCTCCGCTCCTCGTGGTAAACAAACACGCGCCTCGGAGCGATGAGTGGGAGTTCTGCGAGTGACTGGCATCCTTCGCTTGATTCCGCTCTCTGCATGCCTCTGTGCAGACTCCCGACACATCCTTCGCTTCGGCCTCCACATCTGAGCCGCCGTTATCGCGCTTGTGAAGGTGAAGCGAAAGTTTTTACATCTGGCGTCCCGCGAAAGACGGGCGTTCCTTCGTCTGCACTGCGTAATGCTGGAGGTCGTCAGTCAGCGAGGCTTTTGCACGGGGGCACGCCGTGCGATAGTTCCCATTTGAAGTTTGTGGATACTGCTCAGTATTTCAATCGTTGTGAGCCACAAAATCCAGAATCAACCAGCACATTTGGCTCGTGAGGAAGTTTTTCGAATTGCATTTTGATCCACCTGAAGGAAAGACGAGAGAGTAATGTGCCTGGCGAGCGCTTCTTGCTTCATTTGAGGAATGATCAGTCACGGTCTTTCTGAAGGGGACTCGCCCACAAACAAGTACGCAAAAACGCAAACACGACTTGGTGTCCATTGGTGTGCCACTACAAAGGGGCAATGGGGCCACTTTATTGCACACAACAAACAAAGCGTGAGGATCGAGAATTTCCCCAACAAAGAACGCACAAAAACTTGCTTTGAATGAGAATTGCGTCAAACACAAAATGTCGGATGAAAAGGCAGATTTGAAGGTGCTGGCAAAGCTATGCGTCCAGATGATGTGCACTGCTGAATGGGTAACTTTTTTGTTTGTTGTAAGAGACAGTTTCGGGTCACAGATTTTGAGCGTTTTTGTCCTGAAGTCGGGCAAAACAGTGAAATTCTGCTTGATGGGTTGTGTTGTTTGGTTGTGATACTGAATTTTGTCAGAAATATATTTAGCTTCCGCACACAACCCGGCTGGCCAATTTCCAGAGTGTTTTCAAGGTAGAGTCAGACTCATGTAGAACAGTTATTTCGGCTGCTCCGAACCGACCGGAGTGTTTTTGCTAAATGTCAAGCTGTACTGCAGATTACATGATACGCGCGTTTCGTGGCCAGGAGTTTGTTCAAAAGGCATGATGCACACGAAGTGACTGTTCAATTACCTGCAAATCTGGTCGAATAATACGTCAGGGTTGCCCAGTTGCGTTGAATTTCCCCGTGTGTACTGCCCCAACGCACCTTTCAGTGAGGCTTTGGTCATTGGGAGTCAGTTTACTTCCCACAGATGTTGAACGAGTCGGTGAAGAAATGTGGGCCAAAGAAATCCGTATTCTGGAGTGACTGAGGTCTAGAATAGTGAACAGAGACAGTCTGACTTGTGACACAAGTTTATTTTCTTGACAGATTTTGAGTGTTTGACGAAAACGAACACGAGCTGGTGCTGTGAAAATAAGAATCCGTCAAATTTGCACGTTGTCGAACTTTTGCCAGGTTCAGCCGCACGTCATTGGCGTGAAAAACCCTTCATGCTGATTTTCTGGTTTCTATTGCAACCAGTGATTGTACACGGAATCAAAAGAGCGGACGAAGTTCTTCCACCGTTTGGAATTGCGAATGCTGTCGAATTGCGGCGCATTTCTCTTGGACCAAAATTCAGCAACCGTGCAACCCTGGTCAGATACAAAACATGAAAACTCAAGACATTTGTCTGATAATAAGCAGAAATTGAGAGATTGTTTTCACGTTCATCCAGTGCAGGTATCGCACTTGAGCTCGGGCAGGAAGAAAGGTTAGCAGTAAAAACAGGGAGCCGTACATCAGGGAGCGTTCATGATGAAAGTGAGGAGTCGCTCCTTGCAGTATCAATGTGTTGTGCAGGATGCAAGAACTGCGGAACTCCATGTTGTCTGTGGTTCGGCTGAGAGGTTGATGGTCCGTCAGAATTTCGTTGTGATAAACCGCGTTGTGGGGTTCGCAGCGACGGACGAGACGCTCCACTGCAAAAAAGCTCAGAGTTTTGGCAAAGTCGGTTGTTTGGGAAAGGATGACTTCAAGGCACTGGCGGCCTGGTTTCGGTCGATCAAGATTCCGGCCGTAGTCTTGAGTTTTGAGCCAAATCGGTGAAACTATTTTTTTTGCCAGAAATCGTAATCAAGGGTTCAAGATGAACGACAGAGAAACCAGCAACACACAGCAGTGCATGCAAATTGTCACTTGAAAAAATATGTCCCAAGAAAGGTGTGGGTCATGCTTGATCAGTACATTTTTGCAGTTTTCAAAACCAAAAAGGTTGTCTCCATTTTCCGTCGAATCCGTGTCTCCCTTGTTCCATTGAGCAAGAATCCTGCGCCACTCTGATAATCCAGGGAGCCCGGTGTAACGAAATGGCCAGACACCTGAAATCAGGAGACACGGGTGCCTCATCAATTCAATTCTCAGTGAGAAATGGCCAGACACTCATCAAGGCTCCGAGTGGACTGTGCCAATGTGTTTTGAAATGAGGCATGAGGGCAGGGACCCCACCAGATCATCGGCAGAAAGCCTTCATACCGTGCCAAAAATTTGGGATTTCTCCGCATTTCGTTCCACCGGTATCCAAGGTTGTTCGGCGAAATCCCACAGCATGCCCTTCTGCGACAACATGCAAACCTGTACTTGTCTGAATGTTTGAATTTCGAGTGATACTTGAGGTGGCTCTTGCTGACACGACACACACGGCACGAACGCAATGAAGAGCCGTGATTGTGGAAAGTTCGTTTTCACGTGTTTGTTGCTCGTTGCTGTTCAACCATTCGAAACATTGAAAATTTACGTTTTTCGTTCTCTTGTTGCAGCTCAAACAGAAAGATGTCACAGAGCTGTTGGCGCGCGCTGACGACCTCTCAACACAGAACAAGTCGTACCAAGAGGTGAGTGTGTCCTTGAGTCGCTGTGTGTCCGAGGTGCAAAGACTTCTGTTGTACGACCGAAGAATGTCGAAGATTTGGCACTCACGTTGCGGAGACGTGCCTTGTGATCTGAATTCCTCCTGCTTTCGCGTCGCGTGGTCGTGTCCGACGTTTTCTAAAACTCGTGTTTCTTTGTTGCAGGTGTACGCAGCAATGGCTGAGTCTCTTGGAGAGGCCTGGAAGGATCTCAACGCACAGTTAGAATACAGAAAGATGCTCCTGGACCAAAGTATAGCATTCCACGAAAGTGCAAACATGGTGCGTCAAATTTATGGCTGGAAGTTCTGAGATTGAAAATCATTCGAAACCATCACACCATTGTTACCTTGTGGAGGAGTGTGTGCAGGTTTCAGTATTACGTGAAAGAAAATTCATTTGAGCTAATACCTTGATGATCCGTGTTTCAGTTTTCACACAAGATGGAGACGGCCTCGTCGCAGTTTTCCTCGACAGGCTTCGCTCCAGATGTGGAGACGGCACGACGACTTCTACAGCAACATCAGGAACTCAAAAAGGGTGCGTCCCCGTCGTGAGACGTGCACACTTGTGGCTACTGTGTGCACCGTTGCAATTCGGCATTGAGAAAATGTGGCTCGCCTCACTTACGGTTACAACAGCACAAGCGGTCGCGAAACCTCATAGGAAAAAAGACCAATTTCCCTTTGCTGGTCGAGTTTTCGTCAAATGCGCTGTCTGACATGACCAGCACAGGTGATGTTGAGTTGGGAGACAATGAGTGCGAGTGTCTTGACTCTGTAGTGCCTCCACTGCTTTGACTCGTTGAAACTGGCGCACTGCAGGTATTCTGGAAGCATCTATGCACACGCTGCAAGAAGGACAGTCTCTGCTACAGAGGATCAGGGAAATGGGAACTCGCGCCGACGTGCAGAACCGTCACGCCACCACGTCCGCCTGCTACGGCATCGAACACCTCCTAGAGCTGTTACAGGTGCCAGAATCACCTACGTGTAGACGCGTCTTTTGACCCAAAATTGATCACAAAGAAGGGGGGGGGTGTCTTGTCTTGGGCAAGGCATTTTGTTTTTGTTTGCATCTTGGTCCTAGCTAAAGATGTGTGTGTGTGCGTGTGTGTGTGTGTGTGTTCTTAAACTTGGGTGCGACTTTTCGCAGGTGAATACAGCATGTGTTCGTACTCTACTGCACAATCCGCAGTACTGTGATTTTAGACATTTCACAGAGAACACGTGGGTTCCCTTTGGTGCACGGCATTCCTGCACCTCTTGAAGTGTTTTGTCAGTCAAGGTTGAAATGATTCTGTAAGTGTTGAATCGAGTTTTCACTCCGGCGGTTTCACTGCAGGACCGGCGGCGGCACCTTGAGGAGCTGTGGTTGAAGCGTAAGATTCAACTCGAACAGCACCTGCAGCTTCTCCTTCTCGACACAGAAGTACAGAAGGTAACGAGTTACTGCAGTACTCACTCACGCCCACACACATACGCGAGGCTGCGGTTGTGAGGTGGCAGCACCTTCTTGTGTAAAACTCGTCAATGTTTCACGATGCGTACAAGAAGACAATTGAACTTCAAGCAAGTCAACAAGGAATAATTTGAGGTCAATTTTGAAGAAAAGACGCTTGCTCACAAGATATTTGCCAAGTCTCAAAGACATAGGCATCAGACTCACTGATGAGAATGAGTAAGCTCAATGAAGCTGTTCTGAACAAATCGTTTTCGTCAGCTGAACACTTTCTTGTGTGTTCGCAGGTGAACGACTGGTTCTCGTCGATCGGGGATGTGCACCTGGCCAACAAGGAGCTGGGCGACTCTGTCGCGGCCGCTCAGAACCTCCAGACGCAACACATGCAGTTCGAACTGCTCGCCAGGGTGAGTGTGGGCGCATGTGTGCCAGGCAGGACGTCTTGAGTTTTGCGCCCTACGTTTGCGGAGAGTGGACAACCTGAAATTTGTAAAATTGTCGCGAACGAATACTTTTGATGTGAGTTCACACGACCGTTCTCTGTGCGCCGGACTGGGATTCCTTTGCTTTATGTTGGGTTGTAGTGACAGACAGATCCACAACTGCAGTTCTTACTGCAGTGCGGTTTCAGCTTCACCCACTGACACTCTCCGTTGTTGTTCGCAGGGCATCCATGAGACTGTACTGCGACTCGTGCGTACTGCAGACCAGCTGATACACTCGGCGCATTACGATGCTGAGGGTGTACGTCAGCGGCTGCGCAAAGTCGACGAAAAATGTGAAGACTTCATGATACGTTTGGACAACAGGAGAAAGAATCTCGCTCTCGCTATTTCCTTTTTCTCACTTGCACAGAATGTAAGTACCACGAGCCGAACGATTGTTTCTTTCGTCCCAGTTGCCATTTCCATTTTTACTTTTGACTCCAAGCCGTTTCCAAGAAGAGAAGGAAACTGTCCTTCTGAAGTCTGTTTGCAAAGTGTGCGGTTGGAGCAAATTCCCCTGTGAGATGCTGCCCTTCACTGCCACTGTTCTTGGGTCAGTCACCGTGCACTAACGCTGCGTGCGCCACCACTACTTGCAGGCTCTGTTGAAGCTGGACGAGATCGAGGTGCAGCTGAACAGCACAGACCTGCCCCGAAACTCGTCGGCGCTGGCCGAGCGCCACGCTTACCTCGCCAACTCAGTCCTGGACACGTCCACGCCCGCCCTGCGTGAGGGTCGCATCCTACTAGAGAGGGTCGGTAGGGAAGACCCACAGGTGCAGGGCGTCAGCAACAAAGTAAGGAACCCGATTCACAACACTGGAAAAATGCGTTTTGAAAAATGGTTGAAGACAGTTGTGTTGAGGATACGCGAGACCATCCGTGATCATTGTAATGGGACAGGATGAAATTCCTGTCCACAAGTCCATGCCTGACACACGGTTGTTTTGTGTGCAGATGACGGAGTTACAGGACAGGGTTGCGAAGTTGGAGGGCATGTGCAAGGCCAAGTATGAAGCTGGGGAGAAAGGCCAAGCCTATCAGCAGTTCACCGAGAAGTACTCTGGTGTAAGTAGCACAGTCTGCTCGTTCCCTCATTGGTCACCACGCATCACTAAAACTTTGCCTTGTCTAAATGCCGCTCAAGTTCAACAAGTACTGATGTCACCATTTCATGTCTGACTTGTGCACGAGTTCTAATCCAGCATTTGATTGTGTGTTTGTCGTGTCAAAACGCCGCTCTGGTTCAACAAGCACTGGTGTCACCATTTCATGTCGGGCTTGTGCACCGAGTTAACACAATCCAGCATTTGATTCCGTGCTTGTCCGTTGCAGGTGCGCTCTTGGCTGACGCAGATAGGCCAGGCCACCCTCAGCCGCCACCATGACATGGGCGGCGACTTGTACACGGCGCGCGACTTCCTCGAGCTGCACGAGCGGCTCGACGAGGACATGAAAGACAAGATGGCCGAGGTGGACGCGCTCCTCACAGCGGCGCAGGCGCTCGAGTACGCAGCCTCGCTTTCAGTTTTGAAATTGATTGGACGGGACGGGGGTCATGGTGGCAGTCGCTGTGGAAAAGCGAGCGCGAGTGATTTTCACCCAGTTGACGTGTGTGTGTGTGTGTGTGTGTGTGTGTGTGTGTGTGTGTGCGAGTGTGTGTGTATGTGTGCGTGTGCGTGTGTGTACACGTGTGTGTGTGTGTGTTTGTGTGCGCGTGTCTACAGTGACAAAGTGGGATGTTACGGTTGACTGACACTGCCTGGTTCCCGGTGCGCAGGTCGTCAGGGGAACCCGAGCACCAGGCGGCGGTGGAGCAGAGTCGCGCGATCCGCGCAGACTGGACGCAGCTGCTGACTCTGATTGAGCAGCGCATCCGCCTCGGACTCAAGTACACCACCTTCCACAAGAAGGCTCAACAAGTACGTCCGCTGTCATTGCCATATTCTAGTGGGTTCGTACCACGTCACGGTGTCGACGCAGCGCGCTCATTGTTACCCGACTGGGTCTGAAGTGGGTGAAATTCGTGAAAATCATGGATACTTCTTCAATTGAATTTGACGGCAACGTCAACAAGAGGGACGAAAACAGAGACGGTGTCAGGTGCAGAACGCAAATGGCATCGTTCACCTGCGACGGCGTCGTTCGAAGGAATCATCCACGTCAATCGTCTGAACGTTTCTGGTTTCTGTTTCAGCTTGCTCTGCAGATGGATGCATTGGAGCAGTACTTAAAGATAGAGAAAATGGACCCGACCGAGGTGTCGGAGTCGTCTATCAAACACAAGGAGGAGAAGCACTCCCAGATGAACAGTCACTACAAAGATGTCGAGACCAACGGCAAAATCTTCATCAACGATGCTAAAGAAGTGCGTAGCGCTTTCCGTTCATCTGTTGTGAAGAAATGAAGTTTGAATCTGAGTGCACGAGGGGTGTCCAACTTCAACCAATCCCAACACAAGTCATGACACCTTCAAATTTCTTTGGTGTCCTGACTGAGGTTGCGACGGTGCAACTTGGACACCCTTCCTCTTTTTCCTTTTGAGGTCAAATTCTCTGCTCGTAGCCATTCACGCACAGTTCAGTAAGACTTGTCGATTAAATGTGACTGAGATGCGACGTTTTTCCTCGTTTGTAGGTGAAGAACGACAGCAAGCTGGACACCCGGCGCGCCATCACCGTCACAGAGACGCTGCTCTCGCAGTTCCACGAGCGCATGTACCTCGTGACCGACTACTACGAGCACTGGAAGGTGCACGTCTCCTCCGGCAAGGAGTTCAAGTCGCAGTGGGCACAGTTCGTCAAGGACGCCCGCAAGGTACGTCGTACCCACGAGTCTTCAAGCACTGCGCCGTGCTGCGCCAAGATTCTGTCTATCAGGCTGTGGACCAGTAATGGAAAAAATATTGTGCGAATCTCAACTTCTTGAGAAATTAGTCATTTTTGCAAAGTAAATGTGGATCGATTTGAACTGCGATTCTTTGTATTTTCAAACATGTTCCCGCGACGCTGACAAGTGATCTGTCTGCAGGTTGCTTTTTTCTGAAGAATCCCATTGACTTTCCTAAATTCTTCACTTTTTTCTCAACTGTTGCGTAGCGAATAACGAAGCGGCAGTTTTTCTTTCTTTAGCTTTCTGATTCTTCGACTAACACTCTCTGTGGGATCAATTTGTCCTCACATAGAAATACAGCAGATTTTCAAAGTGTAGACTTCAATGTAGATTCTCCAATTTTGTCCTCAACCAAGGCCGTTGCGATTCAATGCAACGAGTAGATGAACAGTTCGTTGACCAGGGAATGCGGTGCGGCCTGTTCAGCGGAAGCAGACTTGAAGACGACTCAGTGCCAATCCTACTTGCTCTTTGTAATTATTTCACAGACGATAGATTGGGTGATGAGTGTTGAGGACAAGTTTTTCCCGCTTATTGCCGGGGAACTTGGTGACTCCACTGAAAGCGCCGAAAAGTTCCAGAAAAAACTGGACGAATTCACTCCCACTGTCAAGGTAGAGTTGGTGCCACGAGGTGAAGCTTGTTTGTGTTGGATGTTTCATTCACACTTTCTTTTTTTTGTAGCCAGTGTTGTGGAGTGTACCCGTGATTGCTTACGTAGAGGTGTTTAGCTTCAAGATTTGAAAAGGGTCTGACCTTTTTGAGTGGCCTCTGTCTTCCTAACCTGTGAGGTGTCACAGCCAGGAAGACAAGTTGGTCTTTTTTGTTCTTGTCCCTTTTGCATGCCATCATTTTTGAAACGACCCTTTTCTGAATCTGAAGCGAAACCCAAGTGCCAGCCCCGTGTTGTGAGTGTGTGATAAATCAGGCAGACTTCCTACATGTGTGTTTTGTTGCCATTTTTCTAGACGATTGACCATGTGATGGAAATAGAGAAAGAGCTTTTTGTGCCGTTTATCTCGGCAAATCTGGGTAAAAGCTCGGATGATGTGCAAAAACAGTCCGACAAGGTGGAGAAATTCAAACCCACAGTCAAGGTACAGTATGTTTTCTCCTGAACTGTGCTGTTGTCTCTGTTTTGTAATTCGAAAGGTGTCTGTCTGCTCTGTGGAGTTTTTTGTTCGCAGAAAATTTTGGGCCAGTTTGCAAAGATTTTTTTTGGCCTGTCGTGCAAAAAGTGCGATTCTTTGTTCAAAATTTAGGCAGCAACATCAGTTGTCGCCAAACGTGATATTATTTTTTGTCGAGTTCCGTGTGTTTGGTGAAATTGTGGTGTGAAAGTTTTGAATGATTGTAGTCTGCATGTGAGCTCAAAAATGCGGCCGCTGGGCCATGCAAAAGTACAGAAATTGGTTATTGTGTTGCACTAAACGAGCACGTTGACGTTGCAGTTTCAGGAATCGTTGACCAAACGCTCCAATCTCGTTGAAATTGTGGACAATATGTAGTAAAGCGTCAAAAACTTACTGTAACAGTGCAGATATGGCTGTGTCGTTTTCCGAATCCAGTGTCACGTTCAGTGAGAACTAAGTTTGAGTTTTGACTACACGTTACAGAAAGCCCAATCAGAGATAGAGGAGCATTTGAAGACGGCTGAGATGCTGTCGCTGAAGGGAGACACGAAGGGCCAGAAGGACCAGATCGTCAACGAGCTGCTCAAGGTGCACACGCGCTTCCAGGCGCGCATCACCGAGTACCAGGTCCTCATCAACATGGCCATCAAGTTCTTCAAGAATCTCTCTCAGGTGCGTCTTCTTGTCTGCACGCATCAAGTCGTGTACACCACCCCCACTCGGCTTTCCCTCCAGTTTGACAGGCCTTTCCTTTCGTGGGAATTCATCAGTTGCATCAGCAGGGCACATTCGAATGCTTTTCTGACAGGAGGTTCATGTTCCACCCAACAGAATTGTTTGAATCAGCTGAGCTCAAAATTGTTGTGTGGTTTTGAAATGAAACTGACTTGCCACGTGTATGATTGGTTGCTCTTCGTGTTTCGCAGCTTGATAGCCTCATCGCCAAGACAGAGACAGAGTATTCCAAGTCCGCGTTACCAAGCGAGCTGACTAAAGCCGAGCTGATGCTTCGCGAACACGAGGCGAGCAAAGACCGCATCAGCGAACTCATCAAGTTCACGACGGAGGAGGGGGAGCAGATCGTCGTCAGGGTCCGTCAACAGGTGCGTTCGGTCTCCGTCTCTGTCTGTCGGATCAAGAACGTCGCAGCTGGACAAGGTCTTCCAATGGGGAAGGAAGGTGTTGATTGGTGTGAACAGGATAAATGTCAACTTCAGAGATTTGAGTGGACAAACTTGAGATTTGGAGCAATACAACATGTAAACTCTACTGTCACTCTGCACGTTCAGCGTGTTTGGCAACAGTCACGGGTGGTTGATTGGAGACGATATCAGACTGGCCAATTCTTTTGTCCTCAGTGCAGACTGGCCAAGTGACTTGGCCGCTGAACATGCAGACCGACACAAAATGTTGATACATCCTCGTGTCTGTCAGCAGCACTACACTGGCTGTGACAGGGTGGAACACAAATTCTTGCCAGGTGGCTGTGACAATCAGGCCGGGGCAGCGATACAGCGTGGATCACAAAACATGAAAGGTGGTGACGTTGAGTTTGTTTTTCCGCAGGACTCGGAGGCGATCGCGAAAGACGAGGTGCAGAAGGTGCTGCTGATGACGGAGGACCGGCGCCGCGCGTGGGAGAACGCGTGGGAGCAGCAGAGGAACAAACTCGAGCAGAACCTCCAAGTCTCGCAGTTCTACTTCGACCTCAGAGCCGTGAGTACATCTGGGCATCTTTGTGCGACAAACTGTGGTATTTGAGTGTGTGCAGAGGTTGGGTGGGGTCGAGTTTGAGGCCCAGAAAGAGCATTGGAAGTCAAAGTCAGACTCTATTTGTGTGTGTGTGTGTGTGTGTGTGTGTGTGTGTGTGTGTGTGTGTGTGTGTGAACGCACGGGTGCGTTTCACTTTGGAAGCCCATAGGGGCGTCTTGTGAAGAGCAAACTGCGTATGGAAGTTGAAAAACTCAAGTCTTGAAAATATAGACACACTGAAGTTTCCTTGGTGTCTCTGCAGCTGCACGGCGAGCTGGACGAGCTGCATCGGCAGCTGGAGGCGCGCCGCGGCCAGTACGGCTCCTCCCTCTCCAACGTCGTCATGACCTCGCAGGCCTTCAAACAGTTCGAACTCACAGTACAAGTAAGTACGGCAGTACTGAGCGACACCAGCAGACAAAATTTTGTTGTGATTTTACTGGAACGTAAATGTCGCCCTGGAGGAGATAGTGTGACTGGCAAAATCGTGCCCTGTACCCAACAGTACCCTGCTGTACCCTGCAGCAGACGTGGAGCACTGCAATGATCAGCAGGGTCCAAGCTTGCTACTGGGAGAAAGAACGATTTTCGTGTTGATCTCACTGACCCACAGTGTGCATCATTCCCATTTCAATGTCACTGCCCAATCCCAAACGAGACAACATAAGAACCCTTTATTCCGCTTGGTGCGCAGGTGATAGAGAAGAAGATCACACAGTTCGTGAGCACGGCGGAGATGATGATCCGCGAGCAGCACTACGACTCGCGCCGCATCCGCCACGAGGTCGACCAGGTGCAGAAGAAGTGGTCGGCCTTCTTCATGAGCATAGGCAACTATCGTCAGTCGCTCGACGCCTCTACCAAGTTCTTCGAGTTGACAGAATCGGTCAGTGGATGCTGCAGCTCAATTCTTGAGAAGAGTTTTTGGGCTTCTTGTGTAATCTGCTCAGACTTCTCAGTTTGGGACTTGTGTGTTGATAAATTTTGTTTGTTGCAGTGCGAGGACTGGACGAAGGAGGCCAGTCAGTTCCTTTTGCAAATCGGACGCAAAGCAGCGGAGTGCAAAACCTCCCAAGACGCTGTTAAACTGGTACAACAACTGGACGAATTCAGGAAGAAAGGCGCGTCGGAACAGAACGACCGCCTGACAACCATGCAACAAATCATTGTCGAGCTCTATGGTGGGTTCCGCTTCGAAATCTGAATGAAACAAGCAGAACGAATTTTATTCAATCTCAACAGTGAAAATATATCCTGTGTGCGTTGTGTTTTTCAGGGCCGGTGCAAGGACCGCCCAAGATGCAACACGTTGTTGACAGAACCCAAGAAGTGATGAACTCATTCATCAAAGCGATCGAAGAACTCGCTATTCTCAGGGAAAACCTTGCTCGCACAGAGGTAAACGCGGTGCCTGTCTTTGAGATAAATTTTTGCTGTTTGACCCAACCTGCCTGCGAAGCCACAATACAACGGTGCGTTCTTGTTTTTCAGCAAATCATCGCAGAAGTGGGCACCGTGGTGGAAGCGAGGGTTCCGAAGAAGCCTCGATTCTCACAGCCTCTTCAAAATGCCGAGATCACCGAAGGACAAAGGTCAGACTGACTAACAAACTTTTACTTTGTCATCATTCCCACTTTTCTGCGGTTTGATTTCCCATTCTCATGTGTTTCTGCATTCTCTCTTTTTTCACGCACACGTACAGGTTCACCTTCGAGTGTAAAGTTGAATGTGAAACGACGCCAAAGATCGAGTGGTTCAAAGACGACATGCCGCTGAGCAGCCCGGACTACCAGACGACGTTCAGCAAGGGCACCGCCACTCTCACCATTGAAGAGACGTTCTCTGAGGACACGGCCAAGTACACGTGTAAAGCGTCCACTGCGGACGGCAGCGCCGAGACTTCCGCCGTCCTCAGGGTCAAAGGTCAGTGGGTCAGAGCTGTGTTTAGGGTGGTGTAGGTGCTCTCTTACTGGTGTTTCAGGTGTCAAGGACAACGGTCGCTGTCTTGATTTGACTATTTGTGAGCGCCACTTTCTTGTTTTGGTGAAGGGACATGACAGAAGCTTCTACTCTGCAGAAACTATCACAAAGAACAAATGTCCATCTTTCTGACTCGCTAATACTTTATTCACGCGATTGTGTCTTCTTGCTGAAGACAATAGCTTGCTAACCCTTCGCTGCCCCCACAGAGACGCACCAGAAGATCACACCACCGGACTTCTCCAAGCACCTCAAGTCGACGGACGTGCCCGAAGGCACGCAGTTCATGTTCGAGTGTCACGTGACCGGCATCCCGACGCCGACCGTGTCGTGGTTCAAGGACGACGACAACATCGACAACTCGCCTGATTACGTCATCACAAAAATCAACGGCACATGCGGACTCAAGATCCGCAAAGCGGCCACGGAGCACAGCGCGAGATACACGTGCAAAGCGACCAACGCCGGTGGCGAGGCTGCCTCGTCTGCCAGGCTAAACGTCATGTGTAAGCCTTGCTTATCAAATGCTTTCTAACCTCTTGACGTTTCTGAGTCTCAAAGATAGACCTAACTGTCTAAAGACGCCTTTCTGTTCAACTGTCTAGAACTGAGAAAAAGTCTTTTGTTGAGAAAAAGGTGGTGGAAACAAGAAGTTCATTTCTTGACTGAAGTTTGTCTTGTGCAGCATTATCTTTCTTCACAGTCTATGAGCGGACTGTCTTTGAATTCTTTGCGCCCGTACTTCTTCTGGCGCAAGTTTGATTCCACGGAGCATTTCTGTTGCAGCGGTGAAGAAGCCTCAGTTCCGCGAGGTTCTCAAGAACGTGACAGCGAAGGAGGGGCAGCTCGTCAAGCTCGAGGTGGAGTTCGCCGCCGAGCCGCCTCCGCAGATCCAGTGGCTGCGCGGAGACGCGCCCATCCTCCCGTCAGCCGTGTTCAAGGTGCGGCCGGCGCATTGATTCTGCAGAGAACTTTGTTTTTGTTGTGTCTCCATTGAGATTGTGTGATCACGAAAGTATAACGCGTACCCATGCACCACAAAAACCCATTCTTTTGAAAGGAAAATTGCTGTATTGTTCACGTCAAAATATTGGAGAAAATTGACATTTTGGTGCCGTGCACATTCCAACTTTGATGCCAAACTTTTGACACAAAAAACTTCGTATGATGCTTGAGTGTTCTCGATATCCGCACTTCTTCAGCGTCGTATTATAACAACGTTCGTTGTGTTGCACAGATCATCGTGGACACGAACTACACGGCGCTGGAGATCAACGAGGTTTACCCCGAGGACTCGGGAACCTACACGTGCATCGCCAAGAACCTGGGAGGCGAAACCAGGACCTCGTGTCTGCTCACCGTCGAGGTGAGCAACTTGAGCTGTTACGAGGTCTGTTTGGTAACGCACAGTTCCGTGCAAAAAGACGCACAACAATTGCCTGGATTTTGTGGCACTGAGGTGCCATTGAAGCATGGCAAACTCACCCAAGCAGCACGGCACTGAACGGTTATACGGAGCCTGTAGTGTGAGCATTGAAGGGAAAATTAAGAGTGTTTTTGTGTTGCTCGTGCAGGCGCTGTACAGCGAGGATCAGCTGACGTCATCGGACGCTGAGCCGACCAAGCCGCGCTTCACGCAGCCTCTGCAGGACAAGGCGGTTCTGGAGGGAAACAGAGCGAGGCTGGACTGCGTCATCGTCGCGCATCCCGAGCCTGAGGTGTGCACACAACAGAAATACATATTTGAAGACCATGCGTAGATTGGCGAACAAGAAAGATTTTGTCTTGTGCACGTGTATGAGCGAGAGTAGCGTGAACACATGGAGGAGTTCTGGTGGTCAGCCACTCCAGTGTTTGACCTCACAACAATGAGTTGTGGTCCAGAACTCAGGTGTGATCTGTCTCCAAGATTGACTGACAGTACTCACGACAACTTTATGCAGGGGTGATTTTGGGAGCTGAGATCGGAGGAAAATTTTGAGGGGAGGGTTCAAACGTCTGTGAACGAACACCACACAACACAATGGATCTGAACCTGTTTCAGGTGATTTGGTTCCACAACGACCGGCCGGTGAAGGAGTCGAAGGACTTCCAGCTGCTGTTCGAGGGCGACCGGTGCTCGCTTATCATCCGCGAGGTCTACCTCGAGGACTCAGGCGACTACCGCTGCTTCGCGCGCAACCAGCACGGCCAGGCCGAGAGCAAGTGCCGTCTCGCCGTCGATCGTGAGTTTTTCCGTTCAATTCGCGGAGCCTTCACTCTGTCAGCGAGTCCAGTGACATGCGGAAATACAAAATTCCATGGGCGCAGCATGAGACCAAACAATTATGGGCTAATTCCATTTACGCTTCCCTTGTATGTTTCACTGCTTCGTGAGACACATTTGCGTTCAGAAGTCTGGTCGATGGGTGTGCTGAAAAAGTCGGTTTTTCCCCAGACCTTGTCTTTCAGCGAGAATGCTTCATCCGCGCGTTGTTGTTTGCAGCTCTGAGTGAGGTGAGCGACATCTCGACGGCGAGCGTCACGTCCGAGGTGGTGCCGCCCAAGTTCACGCAGCTGCTCAAGGATCTCGAGTGCGACGAGGGGCAGAAGATCCGCTTCGAGTGTCGCGTCATCGGGCACCCGACGCCGCTCGTCAAGTGGTTCCGCGAGAACCAGGAGATCGTCAGCTCCACAGACTTCCAGGTGCGTGGAATGAAGCGCTGGTTTCACATGAGAGAATTGTGCTGGTTCTGCAGATATTGCTCCTTGTCTCATGTTGCATGAGATTCTACGACAGCACTGTTCAGCAGTACTTCAAGAGAGAAAATGGTTCTCATTTCCTGTTCATTACTCTGAAGTTGAGAGTTTGTTTGTGCAGATAACTCAGGAGAGGGAGCTGTACTCGCTGATGATACCAGAAGTCTTCAAAGAGGACGCGGGAAACTTCGTTGTCAAGGCAACGAACGCGGCTGGCGAGGCCAAGTGCTACGCGTCTCTCAATGTGAAGAAAACATCCGACCAACACGTCGTCAAAACCAGACTGGTAAGTACGCGAGGTCAGGTCACCAAAGCATTTTCACCACACTTTTCGAGATCGTGCGATGTCAGTGGACTGACTGTTTCGTTTTGTTCTTGTTCAAGGTTGAAACGTCCCACATGGTGCAGAGGAAGTCTCTCTCACCGGGCATCAGACAAGACCCGCCCGAATTCAAGAAAATGTTCAACGACATGAGGTGAACCATTGTGCCTTGGTTTTATGTGACAGACAGTGCAAATCAAGACTACGAGAGCTGACAAGAGCAAAAGTCTGACACCCAAGCTTTTGTGCACTGTAGTTTTCATTGTCCGTTTGTTGTTTCTTCAGAGTGGTGCAGGGCAAGCCTTGCAGACTGGAGGTCGTCGTCACAGGCATCCCGAGACCCAAGGTGCGGCCATGTTGCTCGAAATCACACGGTGTGACAAAGTGGCACAATTGTACGAATTTGGTGGATCATTGTGAAGCGATACGAGTGCAGAAATACGTCTCTTTCCACTCCGCATGCATATCTCCAATTTTCGATTGCTTTTGTGACTGCTGCTGAACATTTCTGAAGACACCCTCTCTTTCTCTCACCAGGTGTCGTGGTTGTTCAACAACGAGCCGATCGTATCTCCGGACTACCAGATCTCGTCGTTCGGCGACAACCACTCGCTCTTCATCCCGGAAGTGTTCGACGAGGACGCGGGCCGCTTCTCCGTCGCCGCCGAGAACGAGGCTGGCAAAGCGACGTGCAGCGCGCTGCTTGTCGTCGTGGACGCGTCGGCGGCACCGCCGCAGGTGCCGTCTCCCCCGTACGTGGCCAGGGTAAGTGGCGCCTTCTGGTGGGTGGTGGACAATGTTGTTGCAAATCTTGATCTTGGATCTCATTTCTCAAGCCATGAGGATGGACTGTTGGTTTGATATGAGATAAGTTTGTGGGTGCACTGCTTTGTTGTCAAGTTGCCTAAATTAAGCACACACGTTGCAACAAAATTAAGTGTGGCTCATGGTGTCCATGCTTGTATTTTGATTGGTGCTGGGTTTGTGTTGAAGCCGCCGATGGTTATTCCGGAGCCTGTTGTTCCGGCCGCCTCGGCGCCGCCGCCGCCGCCCCCGCCGGCGATGCCCAAACCCAAGTCGCCGCTGCCGAAGCCGGTGACGCCCGAGCCGATCGTGGCTCAGCCGATGGGCACCGTGTACGCAGCGCCGGCCCCGCCCCGGGTCTCGCCCAAACCAACCTTCCCACAGGTACATAAGCTCGTCACGTGCATGAAGCTGCAGTTTTAAGTGATTGAATCTTGGCCAATGATTTACGCACAGGATTTTAGGCATGACAAAGCTCTGAATTTCAGCAGTGACATTGACGCCCGCACCGTAAGAATCGTTTTGTAAATTTTGCTCCTCAATTTCTGATTTTCAGGTTGACGTGAAGATGGAGCTGCCGGTGCCGCCCAAGTTCGTGGAGGCGCTCAAGAACATCTCGGCGGACGAGGGCGCGCAGGTCGTCTTCCAGGGCGTCGTCGACGGTGAGTGCCGCAACGTTGTGCAAATGACTGGAACTCGAGGGGTTAGTTATGGGACACCCTCCTGGGTCTTCTATCACTGATATCTGCGGGCAATTTCAACTTCATATCTTGGCGACACTGAAGGGGGCGTCTGTATGCTGACGCTCTCCGTGCCTTCGGTCGCAGGCAGGGAGCCGACAGTCATATTCGTTGTGCAGTGCTGTGTGTGCTCATCACTTGTGATATCTCTGCTCAGCATCTGTGGATGGTTTGGGTGACCTTGGCCACTTTGGAGGTGCATTAGGCAACAACCGTTTCGACAATTGAGTATTTGTAAACATGTGATAGTGCAGACCCATTACAACACTTGCGTTTGCCCTTGCAGTTATTTTGTGCGGTGTAAAATTTTAGCACTCATCACCCGTGACACAAACGATTTGAAACTTTTTCTGCACCACCCTGTCCGAGAAAAGAGTGCGCGGTTGTGTCACATGCGCGTGATTTTGAAGGTGTTCATCAGAGGATGATTGGCTTTGTTGTTCAACGTGAAAACAAGCATCGAGGATCTGACGGATCTGACATGTGGGGAGAATCTGAGGGTGTAGGCTCTGCCCTGGGTCTAAATCAGGTGCAGGAACGGAAACATCCGATTCTGTCTTTGATGACTCGGGCGCTTTTGCTCGTATTTTTGCGCACTCGTTCTTGAGGCTGACGGCAGCTCAGATAACGGGGTCGGGTCCCACTGACGACAGGCTTGCTTTCAATGAAACACCATCACCGCTGAGTGAAGAAAAAAAACTTTCGAAGTCTGAAACCACACCAGTGGACCTTATAGTTTGCCAGACATGGATTCTGAAGCAGAACTGGTTTACAAGGAAAATTTGGAATATCTTTCGTCTTTGGAAGATCTTACGGATGATCTTCAGCTGGAGCTTGACAATGGTAAATGCACTTGTTACGTTGTTCAATCCAGCTCGTTTGCCTTAAAAAAAAAAAAAGCTCCATAGAGCTCGCGGTGATTTGAGGAAATTCTGATTTCGCTCACACTGATTTCACTCACTCTGATTTTGCTCACTTTGATTTCGCTCACTCTGATTTCACTCACTTTGATTTCACTCACTCTGATTTCGCTCACTCTGATTTTGGTCACTTTTGTCAAAAATTCTTACTTTTTTCACTCAACATTCACAACTTAGGAACTCATTTGGTACACATGCAAATGGAACAAATTTGACCAAATGGAACTTTTACACATTGTTTCAGAACAATATCCACATATAACCAAAATAATTGCCCAATATCCATTTCAAATTTTTTATCAAAGAAATG
>JAAUXT010017486.1_pt1 | contig 42893 bp, 47 predicted proteins | sample 7278171 | NCBI WGS metagenome assembly JAAUXT01 (sample SAMN14350112, study PRJNA611818) | marine sediment metagenome | isolation source: surface marine sediment (1.8m) | place: French Polynesia: Moorea | collected 2018-08
CAGTGCACTTCCAAAACAGTAGATTACTTGATAATCTACTGTCAGATCAAGAACTCAGACAATGGCACAGCAGGGGCCTTATGTATGGTAAACAATGGGAGCGAGGAGATAATCACCTCCTCGCTAAAGCTCGGAGGTCATCATCTCCTCGCTCCCATTGTTTACCTCTAACTTAATTGATGGAGCTAATGCGAAAAATCACTCAAGGTGGTGCAGGTAGTGCGTGTTGATGCCGCAGGGACCAGATATGTTGTGTATTTTAATGGCCCAGGGCTGGTAAATACTTGATAGGTTGATACATTAGAGAAATCAATCAGTGCGTTTCTCTGTGTGTATCCATTGTTTTCTGATGATGTTTGTGCCAGGGACCAGGACATTAGTGCCTTTGTCTATGACTATAAATGCAGATAGATATCAATTCGGCTATTTCTGATTTCACTCAGTGCCACTGGAACAATTAATATCACCGCTTCTGGCAGCAGAAATCCCCAGTCATACAAAGTCATGTGTGACTGATATCTGATCTCTCTGCCTCTGAGCGATGATTTAGGAGAATACGATTGCTGAGGCGTGACGGGAATTATTACTTTTGCACGAAGCAGCTTTTGTGTTGTTTGGCTGAAGTTGGTAGCTGCGAAAGAACTCGAATTTGCGTGGGACACGGCTTTGTGATGGGACGTGGTGCCCTCTCTGCCTTGCTTGATTCGCTCCGGTCAATTCCTGGAAAACATCCAGAATTCTGTCTCCAAGGCTCATCTCTTTTTCGGTGCACTCGTGTGTTGTTGCCTGTTCACAGCTTTCAAGTTTTATCCCAGGAATTCGAGCAAACTTCCCGACAGCATTAGCTCAAAATGTCACTCAGTGCTGCTGTATCGAAGTCGGTGTACGAGTATCTGCTGAACTTGAAGATACATATGGTGAATTACTTTTTCAACCACAAGAAAAGGGAAGCAAGCTGCAATTTTCTTTCGGCATGATGCACGACGGAGTAGATGACACTTGTTCAGTTGTCTGCGATTGTCACCTATCATTGTGCAAAGTTCGAGAAATGGCCACCTCCTCCAGACTAAATCGGGCCAGTTAATACAATATTAGAGGAACGAAAGTTTCACCCCTCCCCTCCATCAGTGCTTGAGAAGGAATCCATCAAGTAGATGAGAGAATAAGGCAACGCAATTAAATGCTGCGCGAAGGGGAGAAAATACTGGGCAGGTTCCAAATCATGCCTTTCCATCCATACATCAGCAAACCTAACGCCATGTAATTTTCCTAATGGCAGGGTATGCAAAGATGGAATACATAAATACATCAGGAAACTGCCAGATTGAGAGCATGCGAAATTATGGTTGTGCGGTGAAGAAAGGCGGCCTCGCAGCAGATTGATATGGATTGCCTTTGTTTTGACTCGACTCGTACTTTGTCGCTCAGTTCAGCTCCATATTGTGATTTGTCAGCTGTGAGAGTATATTTCACTCTTGATTTCACCGACCAGTGATAAGTTTTCATCTTATTTTGATTGGACTGTGTCACCCAGCTGAACGGTTCAATAACCTGCTCCCTGAAGTTTTACTCACTGCAGTGTGAAAGTCTGGCTGCTCGGGGATTTCACTTGCCAACTCCATCGGCCCAGGAAAGCTTGTCTGCGAGCACACAACTTTTGTTTTGTGTTCGAAATTCAGTGGAAATCATCCTGAAGTTTTGGCTGATTTATTTCTCACCCACGAAGATAGATTTGACTTTGCAAGGCGCTTCACAAGTTGACTCAGTGTATCGTATCTTTACCTGCATACAAATTCGAGAATAATATTTCCATTTGCGTTGTAGCCATTTCAGCAGTTGGCAGAGAGTGGTTGAGTAGTTCTGAAATTGACGGAGTGCTGACTATTGTGGCACACTGACATGTCTATTTGTACAACTTTATCAAGTGCTATAAAATGGATGTCTATCTTTGAATAAATACAAATAAATTACTTGTCACTGCCTGGATGGTGGGTGTTACGTAAGACATGGTGGTGCTGTGGAATGGTTGTGGATTTACTCAAGTCTTGAGCAACAAACGTTGACTTGGCTGCCTGGGGAAAGAAAATCCTGGGTCTGGAGGGGAGTGTGCGCAGTGCAGTGCACCGCGGAACTGCTTTTTGTCTGGACTCGGACACGCACACCTGACCTGCAAATCCTCGGACAGAAGGGTGCACGATCTGTGAGCACGGTTCTTGCTGGTTCGGTCAAACTGATGTACAAAAATAATTATAATTGCTTCCCTAATCTCTGCACGAAAGGGCCTTTTACGCGAGAAGCACATGATAAACTGTACATGTCACTCCACATTGAAATCATTTGCATGTCATTTTCGTGGGAGTAATGCGTACACTGGAAGTCGTCCGAATTCTTTACTGCCATTAGCGTGTGCTGCTCACAGAGAGAATCGCTGCACAAGGACAAAGTGTTGAGAATCCCGGATCAGATCTGTCGGGTTGGCAACATTTAAGTTGAGGCATGCAGCTGTTGCAGCATGCAGCAGAGCATTCTGAAATGTGTCTCGTTATGCCTCGCACATCCACTGTGTTCGGTGTGAAGTGCAATGTCCATTACTGACACAAGTGAAATTTGATTTGTGCATTAAAAACATCTGAAGCTTGCAAATGGCCTCCACTGCCTCTGCCTTCTGCGGAGCATGCTCCATGCTTCGCCTAAGTGCAAATGGATGTTCGTCTAATGGTTTCCCTCGGCTTGCCTTCCACGCGGTTCATACGAACTTTCATATTCCGCCTACTTACCATCACATTGAAAGTAAAAATATCAAACCCCCAGCCGCAGCAGCCAAATACATTTTCGGCAAGCAGGCAGGCAAAGCGTGCAAACGCATCTCCTGCGTCTGAGATCTCAGTATTGTTTGAGATGACGAGTTTTGTCTTCTGCCTTCTTCGGCAACAGGAACAAACACTCTGTGATCTTTGACAACCTTTGTGCACATTTATTAAAGGAGATTTTGGAAGTTTCTCACAGCTGCTTTGATCATGGTTTCTCTCGTGACATCTGGACTCTTTTGTGTGTGTTTTGCCATCATGGAAATGGGGAGCTGCGAGAAGTGGAGAAGAAGAAACTGGGCGCATTGAACAAGTTTGTGGATTTAAACCCGGGGAAAAGCTGAGGACTGTGAGAAAAAGTGCGAGATTTCAAAAGGCTGTTTTTTGCTGTGAGGGTGTTTTTGTTGGTGCTGTGAAGTTCTTGACAAGATGAATTCCTTCGCTGGAGTTAGTCCATTAGCCGAATTTTGCAGGTAGAAGCAATATCGATGACTGCATTATGCTTCACGGTCTTTCTGCAGCTGAAAGTCAATTGATGCGGCAAAGCAATGCTTTGTGACGTGCGTATGGAAAGGCTTCTGTCTGGAAAGGGAAAGTTTTAAAAAGTTAGCAGGCTTCACTTCAGATGTTTCTCCACACAGAAGCTCTCGAGAAGACGCTTTGATATTTTGTTTCAAATGTTTTCGCTGGGAAGGGAAGTTGTTGGAAATACACTACAAATTGTATTTGACAGTGAATGCCAATTCACACGTTTTTCTTTGCATTTGCAGGAGAAAGAGCTAGAAGTTCAACAGGCCAAGCTGTCGCCCCTGCTGACCAAGAAATCCAAAGCTGCAGGTAAGTTCTTGAAGCATCAGCGTCGGCAGCCTGAAAGTTCGGTGAATTCCGCCAGCGTTCTGACCTGTGACCTGACTGGTCTTTGACCCGCACGAGCGAAACAAAGTGATCTTCAACCACGTACGCGGCACGATTGTTTCGTTTCGACACCTGTCTGTTCGAATTTGACGTGAGCGTATCTTGATGCTGATGTGTTCGCGCTTCTTCTGCACACTTTGAACCGTTTCAACATCCATTGACGACATCATCGCATCACGGTGACGGAGCAATCTGTCAAAATAGGGATGTCGTCGTCACCATTCAATATCCACCGTAGATGCGCGGACAGACTTCGCTCAGCAACACACTCTTCATCCAGTTGCTCTTGCGGCCGACACGACGGTGTCGCACATCCCAAGCTCGTCCAACAAACCATCCAGGCTGTCATTAATATCGAAAGGGCGTGAATAGCGTTGGTGTCGGTTTCCGTGTGTGTCAAGAAGGTTGCGTTTGCTCATTTTGCTCATCAGTGAAAACTTGGCACAATGCAGTGCAACTTGGATAGAATTACTGGGTTTCACACCCCTTCCATTGGGAGCGCACTCACCATCATCACCAGGATCGCTTTCAGTCCAGTTGGGAAGTGAAGTTCTTTCGTCCTCTGTTCTGTGCAGAACCAAGAAATTTGATTTCAGTGCTTTATTGTTTGCTGGGGATTCATTTCCAAATTTCGGCCGTTGACACGACAAAATGACCTGACCAAAACACTCATTCCAACCGCGGATCTGCCGATTGCATCGCCGAGGGTGCTTCAAAATATTTTGAAATCAAATAACCAATAGTGACTCAAAGGTTTTCCAAAGGTCAAGCACATCCCAACAGTTGGCTTGTTTTGCCAAATCTAATGGTTTTAATGCACTTCTGCAGCATTCATAAAAGCTTTGGTCAAACAGTGTTCCTGACTGATGGGCGCTCGCCTATCGTTATCTGTCAGTCTTGGTTATCAGCAATGTTGCGTCAAACAGAGCCCCCACCTCAGCAACCTCCCTCGGCTTTCAGGTGAAAGTTAAACCCATTTATTATCGGACTGATTGCTTCTGAGTGTGTCACTCCGACTGCACAGTAGCCTCGCGCTATCTGCTAATAGCCCTCTCATGTTGCCAGAATGTGACCTGCACGGCCGCTCTGACCCAACACTCAAATTCTCGAAACCTGGTGGGAGGTACTCGCGACAAACAGTCTGCACTATTAGCGCATATTGCACAGTCGTTTCTATCGGATTGGTTTTCACGCTTTGGTTTGATTTGCTCATTAGGTGAAAAAAACGTTTATTTTGCCAAATGAAAGTGCTGCGCGAGAACCCTGTGTGAGGCACGAAACCATATTGTCTGTGTGTTCAGAGGAAAAGCTGTTTTTGGGCTCAGTGGTTACAACTGGTTGATTGAGAATTTTGAACTGGAAACGTGAGTTTCTGTGTTTCTCTTTCTTTTTCAAAAGAAGCGACAACGAGTGCGCAGTGGATCAGGAAAAGACTTCCCGCACTGATTGTGGTGGATAGCAAATGCATCAAACAAATTATCGGCACCTTTCAAAAGCTGGTTTGTGCAGTAATTATCATCAGATTTTCCAGATGAATGCCGTGTTGACTGAGCAACTGTTCTTCCTCCACACAGATTTCTTTGTTTACCATTGATCACCTTTGGTGGATCAATTAAGGAAATAGATACAAAGAAGCAGAAAGGTGTAATAGGTTGGAATAAGAGAGGGGTTATGTCTGTAGGGAGGTGATGTGTGTAAGTAACAGCTGTCAGGTTTCCCACTGCAGTTACTGATGATCCCTCGGTTCCCGACCTTCTTTATCTGTATCTTCTAATTTGTCACGCAAAAATGAAGATTTTTACCCTCACACTTCGAACAGTTTTGCACGGTACCAAAGTTTTTTTGATAGCTGTCAGATTTGTTTTTGGAAATTTCTTCACACACAACGTGAATCAGTGACGTGTTGTTGCCGCAGCCGCAGAATTACGAAATAGGCTGACAGAACTTTTTTGAAATTTACAATTTGAGGAATCTTTGCTGCAATGCGTGTAGGTTTCAAGAATGTTTGCAGCTTGGTGTTCCTCAGGAGAAGAAGAGGGAGACTGATAAGTTTCTTTGATGCACGAGACCTCAAAGAAGATACGAGTTCAAGTTTGATTGTTTTTGGTAAACTTCCAACATAAAGAGCGGCGAGAAATGTGCAGGTTTCTTGGCCGTGCAAAACAACGGACTTTCTACTGTCGTGCAGCTCTGTTGTTTTGTAAGTGTTGGGAACGAAGCATGCTGTCACTCGGCCCATCTTGGAGGCTTGCCTTCTGCAACCCAGCCACAGACCTCTGCCCCTTCCATTTAGACCTGCGTTGCATGCAGTGCCAATTAAACACAATTGATCAGTGAACCTTTGAACAGACGCACTCACCTCCATAATGAAACAGGCCGAACCAAAAGCTTTCACTGAAATGTTGCCGGGTTCTCAGTTTTCTTGAGTGGGTCTCGTTGCATATTTGGATGTGAAAGAAAGCGAAACAGTCGGCGTCCCAAATCCCAGAAGCCACGAGTTCCTGCTTCTTGTTCGGTGAGCTTCGATGGAAGGACTTCGTTGAATTTAGATTCCAAAACATTTGTGAATTACTCGCAAAAACGAACAATTCTCCTGAGAAGCGAACGTCTGCAAATTGTTTGAGAAAATTTAGCCTTGAAGAGTCTGTTTCTTTGAGGCAAAAGTGCTCTGCTTGAATTCTTGGTGTGAAAGGGACAGGTGGGGCAGCACGGTGGAAGAGAAACATGTCTTTGTTTGATGACACATCCCTAATCATTGATCTCTGGGAGGCATCACACATTCGTTACAGTTACAATGGTGGCAAGCAAAGCTCAGAATGCGAGGAACGTCTTTATCGAGTTCCAAATCGACAAGAGACTTCACCGTGCGTTTTATCATTCGGGCAAACTCTGTCAGTCAGATCTTCTCGTGATTCCGTCATTTCAAATGACACAAACGTCTTAGTTTGAATCCGTGGGATCTTTTGTGTTGCACGTACCGTCAGATGGGACGTGCTTCTTCGTGTCAAGGAATGCATTGAGTTCGTGACTGACTTTTGTTGCGTCAGTTGGTTCGCGAAAATTCTTGCTCACGGACTTTCAGTTTCTGACTTTGTGTGTTCAATCAAAAAACAAAGCAAGCAACTTCCGTCTTTTTTCGTCGGTACAAGCGTGGAGAATGTGGTTGTTGATGTTTGGGGGCTGGGAGCGCGTCGGCTGCAGCGTCTCGCTGGCTCCTGCAGCTCCGCGTTTGTGGCTGCGCGGCGTGGTGGGCCTGTCAGTTCGCCCAACTTCTGACAGTTCCCGGCCGCTCAGCTACACGCCGCCTGTCTCACAACATCGCCGCTCACATTTCTTCTCACCTCAACAAGCCCACACCAAAAGAATCACGAATCCGTCAGCGTCACTTTTCACCGAAGGTTTCTTGAAATTGAAGTGGCAAGTAATTTTGATAACAGTTTAATTTGGAAGATTGACTTGTGCTTCATTCGATGTTATTAAATTCTGCGATAAGATCGACAAATACGTACGTAAACGGAAATATTACTCCACGACAGGCTCGATATCATCGCAAACTGAGTCGACATGACTGGGATGTGCACAATGACTTCCTCTGATTTGTTGTGTACACTCGGATACCTCGTACTTTTCTCTGGGGGAGTGACCGGTTTCACTGTGAAAAGGTTGAAGCCGACAGAAATGTTAAATTCGGATCCTTCGACAAAAGATATTTGCATAAATCCCCCTCATTCAGTGCGAGTCAGGCGCAAATGGAATCCTGCAAGTGGAGAGAAATGAAGATGAGTGTGGAGGAAGTTCCTGTGCAGATGTGTAATGGAACTGATAATGAATGCAAAGTTACTCCTCCCATAATTACATAGTTTAATCACCTCGAGATAATCACACAACGCGCTTCTTAATTGCTAGTACGGCTACTGAAAGCAGAAAACATTAATTGATGGACAAAATTACCTTTAAATATGCAGCGTAATTTGTACCTGCACATTTGTGAGAGAAATGGTCGTTTGTTGTGCTGAGGATCTTCAGGAACTCAACTGTGCTGTCTTGACGTTATTCGAGCCGATTGACCGTCTGGTGCTTTTGAAGCAACGTACGGAGTTCCACGGTCAGGTACAAATTGACACTCTGGAAGGATTCGTTCCTTGTTTCCAAACTTTGGTGCCGTTTGAAACGCTGCGCTGCACAGGTGTGCGACGCAGGAGTGTGTGCACTCCCTCACCTGTCTCTCGATGCCTTGAAGGAACAAGGTGTTGAATCAACCAGGCGGCGACGCAAACCATTTGTCAGCAAAGCTGGCGCATCTGTAAACAGATCTGTGTCCAGCACAGTGTGCAACTTGTTCTCGTTCTGATTGCGGGCTGATTGCTGATGTAGTTGTTGTAATAATCACCCGAGGCCAATCAGCGGCTGTGGGTCATTATGGTCACGTTATTGCGGGTCTGTGCGCCTGTTTGTTTATTTGAAGCGGTACTTGAGTAAGCAAACATTGGTTAAGCTTGTGCTAATCGTCCCATGAGAATCCCTGACACTGCACAGTACCTTTATGACCAGAACTTCTGGCTCTGGGAAGAAATTCAGAAGGCGATCACTCCATGGTGCAAGTTGTCATCGGAAAAGTATCGATCGCTTTCTGTTCAAGGTGATAAATGGGGAAAAGATTCGCCGTGGAGAGTGCTGTTTGACATGTTCGCTCAAATATTCCGTTCGATCTGCTGACGACCAGTTCGAGCAGACTTGTTCCCAACACTTTGCCATCAAGACAATACTTGAGTTTTTTCCCCGAGTATTGAGGTCGAACGGGTCTCGGGACAGCGTGGTCTTGTGTTGCACTGTCCTTCCAAACAGCTGCCAATCTGGATTTGTGTATCTCGATCGTTTGAAGATTCTTCACAGTGACTCCTGTAAATCTTGTGAATGCATCAATTTTTCATATTCACTAAAAGCATCCTGACATGCTGTCATGTTGGGCTTGATTGTCACTGTGCTAATATCATCAGCACTGCAGAAGGGTTGCCTTCTGGAGAATATGCCAAGTGGGGGATTTGTACAAAAGAATGAAGTCAAAACCCACCACCTCCCTTGCCTGATACTTTTTTTCACTGAAAGATTCACACAATATTCGTTGCAACTGAGTCGAGTGCCTTTACTTTTTGATCTTCCAAATTATACCCCAATTCACCGCACAGACAGTTGAAACCTTTCCATATTTGCGGCAAGAACAATACGTAAGTGCTTTTCAGCACTTCATAAAAGAACACCAGATATCGACCCGACTGGCTCGGGTTTCCCCTAAAAGGTTGGGTGGTCCATCTTTTGTGTGGTTTTCAAAAAGACAACGGACGCTGGGCAGATCATTGTCCGCCAAGGCACCCCTGGATTTTTGTTCCCCAACATTCCAGCCAAATTGGGGGGTGGATAATGTTGCCTTTCATGAGTGTATAGTGTTCAACGCGGTGTTCCACGTGGGTCGTGTATGCACTACTGGGATCATCGCTCGCGCTCAACAGGGATTAACTAACTGCCCTGGTAGTCGCTTTACTCCTCCAAAACTGAAGCGCCCTTCGACCGCGGAATCTAATTCTTTCGTGTTCTTGAACATCTGGATGACGTGGAGTCGCGCACAAGCAGCGTCACCTTTGCAGCTTTTCGCTTCCCCGATGACAAGTGAACTGTGACTCTCCACATCACAGCGGAAGTGAGGTGAGGTTGACAATGCTCCGGGTGTCTGCTGTGACGCAGATACATCGCCTGCTGCAATCAGGATTTTTCATTTGCCAGACGAAGATCAAAGGATTCATATTTGCCAGAGATGTTAGTTGAACCTTGCAACTAAAACCAAATGGCATCCTCGAGTCAAAAGCAGCCACACACGACTAATATCTGCGCGACAGTGGGAAACAGACAACAATCCCAGCAGCCCATTAGATCTAATAGCTGACGAGTGTGTGAATTTTTGAGGCCTGATTGTCTCTGGCGCATTATCAATGTCCACCGAGGCTTGGAGAGGAGCAGAGGTATTTATCCACGGCACACACTCGGGCTCCCGAATCAGAGCTCAAAGAGACGAGATACCTGTCGTCTGATGTGCAGATCAAAGCAGCACTAACGAGCGCGAGTGTCATCATTGTCAATTCCGCTTTTGTCCTTGAAGCTCTTCACAGCAATATATCTAATGGCCATGGGCCGCTCCAAATGGTGTCGAGTTGCACTGATACAGAACTGAAGGTGCCTGCGCTCACATTCAAAACCGCACGGAAGCTTGTCCGCGTATGTACATTTGGCTGTTTGAACCCAGATGCGATCTTCTAATTCCTCAATATGGATAGGTCTATTTGAGTCAATGTGCAGGTTTGTACCCAGTTTCGAAAAGTCACAGAGGGTTACAAGAGCGAGACATCTTATGGAAATGAACTCACCAGATACCATGAGCAGAGTCCAATTGTACAATCCACCAATAACATTTATTGCTTTCGAGGACAAAAGGAGTCCGCAATAGAACCAGGATAGAGGAGGAAAACTGGCGCAAAGTAGATTAGAAAAGCCATCTGACAAATTAATTTCTACTGCTGGTTCGTGATGCGGAGAAAGGCCGGGTCGAAAGCGAGCAAGTGTCAAAGCCTCCCCCCCGCCAACCTCGCAGACGTCATGTACGAGCAACAAGACTCCGTCAGCGCGGGCAGCACATCTGTAAATATTGCTCATCCCTTTTACTCTGATTAAAGATTGACTGCTGACAGGCGTTTCATATCACCCCCACAAATGCTTGTGCTGAAATGTTCCTGTCGTACGATTTCAGCCTTACAATTCTGTCACACACATACATACACACACATACACACACACATACACACACACACACACACACACACACACACACACACACACACATCCCGGATGTTTCACGGACGACACCAGGGTGTAACTTGATGGCACAGATCCCTGTCCGATTGACTCTGTTTTGTTCCGGAATGTTTATGAAGACTTTCAGGCCACAAGCGGTCTTCAGACGACGAGAACTTGCGCAATTCAGCAACAGGCTCGAACCAAGATCCACCGCGACTCTTTCAGTCTTATCAACGTTTATCGCGATGCGATGATCGCAGGTGGGCAAAACAAGCTGGAAGTACCCTGGTGCAGTTTGTGTTGAAGGTAGACCCAGCTGGTCCAAGAACTTTTAATGCACTCCACACCATCACACCAGTCCTCCTGAGTGCTGTATTGAATTTTCGTTTCGCACAGAAACTCCACGTTGTGAGGCTCGTTTACTTGCAAACAAAATATGGCGAGATGTGGAATATAATGAGGAAGTACGCAGTGAAGATGTGCTTTGAAAAGATAACTTTTGTTTCCTTTTCCAAAGTGCGACTGTGGATGAGGCAAAATTTGAAACTTTGATGGCTTCATTGTTTTCTGATACATTGACAGAGCGCGGGTCGTGACTTTTCTCCGCAACTTCTGTTGTCTTTTCACTTCATGAATTTTCAGAAATTGATCCGTGCATTGTTTTTGTCGCTTTGTGGGTTGATGAATTTAATCATAGAGATGGGTTGTGGAGACAATGCATTATGTAAGCAAGTGTGGAGGTATCATATGAAAGATGGATTGATATTTTCTCGGCAGATTCACAAAAGGTGCTTTGAATCGTAATTTGCGGATCAGCGCGGGCAAATATGTTTGAATTGGGATCAGAGTTTGTGTGGAGAGTTGTTCTGTGGGAATGTTGCGTCGAGTCTCTGGAGGTGAATGGAATATGTGGCGGGGAATGGGAGAGCGGGGCTTTCGCCTAATGAAACATGACTGTTGCACAACCAGCTGTGCAGAAGGACACCCCAGGGACCAGGGGATCCAGCCAAATGTCATCTCATAAATAGACCGGGGAACGTGGTGTGGGTCGCGGGGTCCCGGCGAGGGACTCGGCCCGCCGCTCCGCGCTGCCGAGGCCAGTCGGTCTCTCCCCGGGGAGATGCTGGCTTTTCTGGTGAGGCGCACAATACATTCCACCCGGTCCGTCTTGCCTCGTGACACAGAACGCAATCAAAGAAAGTGCCTGTCACTCAGTAACTTTTCCACCGCGTTGGTGTTGCAGACCCGCAGACGTGCCCATTGCCCGGTTCGGCTTCTTGGCTCTCCAGGGTTGGGTCAGAATTTTGTGGTGCAACGCGTAACTTTCAGTTGCTCGCAAAATGGGGGAAAGACGCTTTGTGCAGTGAAGGAAGGTTTGATAGGGATTAGTGTGACTTTGTCCAAATATGTGGAGTTTGAGGCTGCAATTTCAATGAAATGCTAAATATCCAATTTTCTGCCCTGTGTGTGAAATTGAATGAACTGAAGATTTCTATTCTTCAGCGCTCATGACTTCAGCGAGGCCCACACAAGAAGGATCTTCGGGGTCAGAAAAAAAGTGCGGGATTTAATTTAACAAAGCAGCAAACATTTGAAGAATAGGAGCAAGTGGTTCGGATTTCATAACACGGAAGAAGTCAAACACTTCAGGATCTCCACTGTTGTTAATTACAACGCTGTGAATGAGTTGCAGGCTCCACACGAGTTGTGGAGAGTCTGGTCTTGTTCGAGGGATATGAAAAAATCATTTTGCCCAATCTGTGGGCTCGGCAATCAAAACGTTTATTTGTCCAACTTGATTGGCGATTAATATTGCATGCATTGTTCACAATAAATTACAATATGAACTGGATGGTTTACCAACTCTGAAATAGATTTCCCCAGAATAATTTGCGGATGCGGCATGGACACACTGCGGTGACAATACAGCGAATCCAATTGGTCTGAAAAGAACGGGAACAAAATGATACCCAAGGGGAGCGACTACAAAAGGAAGTGATTTAGTCCCGGGCCTTGCAGGTACAATGCAGATTTGGATGAGGTAGATCCCCAATGGGGCAATTGTCCTGTACGTGTGACTGGAGTGGCTCTGAATTGACTGGCGTGTAATCCCCCATCAGAAGCAAAGGACACAAGATCAAAGTCATGCTATATTTATTTGTCAATGCTATAACGGGATGATTTGCGGCTTGATTGCCATCTGGCATGTCAGGGACACAGCCACAGATGGATCACATTCATTATTGTACTGAATGTGTTTTCTGTCCGAAACACAATGTAGGGGAATGTTTTGCGACTCGTGCGCATTTGTTTTGCGCCCAGCGAGATCCCGGCACGTTGCGATCCTGCGGTGCAGCCAAAGGATCAGTCGACACTCCCCGCGACTGGATCACAAGCTCTCTCGCTCAGCTGGATCAGCGCTCCAGACTTCTGGGTTGAAAGCACCACGAAATCCTGACTGTCGAATTCCACTGGTCAGACAGAGAACGCGTGCGTTGCAAGAAGAAATATTCACGCTCGACACTGGGCTCCCGACGCTTTTGTTCTGCACTCAAAAGGTCTGGGAGGTGCTGCCACCGACGGGGAAAGTCTCACTCAGAAAGCAACACTCGGTGGAAATCTCCCGCGTCTGGCACAGCATCCTCCAGGCTTTCTAAATTTCAGTCCGTTGTTACAACTGAAATTATCGAGAGAGAAAGAAGTGGTGGTCCCTTGAGAAATATGGGGTGCAGAACCAGGCGAATTCTGGCTGAGATGTAAGGAAGCGGGTTTGAGTTAATTGCAACGGAACCCACTGTGATTCAACAATTACTGCCTTATTAACTTGGACCGCCCAGTGCGGATACAAATGATATTGCTTCTTTGTTTTCCCCGTTTCAAATTAGGGAGCTCATCATTTCCAGAGCTCATTGCAACAGTTGTTGCAGAATGGAGGAAAGGAATATCTCAGGTTCCAGGGTTATTCTCCCAAGTTCCCGGATGGTTATCTTAATTTTTGGCAAATTTGTTGTTTCTTGGTTTCGTACAAACCCAACGAAAGCCATGTGATCCTGTTTAAGTTGTGAAAAGCGTGGTTCACGCAAAGCAAATGATCCTGTGTTATTTGCGGCGCAAGTTTTGAGTAAATCAGAAGGGATTTGAGAACAAAGGGTGTTTGGGGTCTCGCCGTGGATGAAGCTGTGTCGGACGGAGGGACATTAATGCGGCATGACAGCTTCACTGAGCATGAAATCTACTTACGCGGGTGAACGGTGCCATGACATATGTAGCCACATCACCCCTCCTACATTTCATTTCTTCTCCACCCTGCCCGCGATCTCCACTTTCCGGTGCTTGCAAGTTGACTCTGAAAACTTTTATGTGGTGTGGACTTTTTGGAAAACACACGTGTGCAGCTCGATTGCCAGTTGTGTTTGGATCCAAATTGCCACCTCAACTCGACACACCTGCGAGAAAAACATTTTGGCCAAAAGTTTGCCGACTACGTTCCTTTGGGACTGACATTATTGGTGGCTCAAAATTTGTCTTTTGTCTCAACCAGATAATGAGTCAAAACGTCAGTTTGCGATGTTTCTGGGTTCCTGGTTGTGCGTCACTCGAACAACCCGTCACTGTGGTGGGACCGATTCCGCTGAGTTCTGCGCCAACAAGGGACTTGGTGTTGCCATCAACGTCATTTTCCTCTGGCCAAAACTCTGTACCTTGACAACATTGCATACGGTTGTGATCCATCCTGTATCACCTCATCAATAAAAATACAGCAGCATTCCACTGGAAACCTCGAGTCTCTCCTTCCCGATTCGGTTACCTTGGAAACGAGCATGTTGAAAGCCCTCTCGGTGGCATCTCTAATGGATTGCCTCTTCCTCTCAGGTGCTAATACACTTGAAATGGTTACTTACTTCTTTAGGTATCGGGAGACTTCCTGCACATGCTTCATACAGCAGCTTCAAATATCAACACACTTCTTTTGTGCAGCATGCAAAAGGCTCGGGGCAAACAGTTGTGTTCGTTGTGGGGTGTGGCAGATCAGGTGTAATTTCCAGATTGACATGTCAAACACACGTCAAGGTTTTGTTCTCGGTGAAACCAGAAACAGGAATGTTACTCATGCGAGAAAAGTTACCAGTTCTGGAGTCGCACCACTAATGTGTGACGTTCCAAGAGGGTGTCTGTGGAGTTGGAGTTCCGAAGATCTTTCCCTTGGATGTGTGTTTCATTGTCTTGTGCTGTGAAGTCAAAGACCAAGTCTGTCCAACAGTAAAGTCCTGTACTGGATGGGAGCACATTTTCCCACGTTCAAAAGAGCCACTGAACGCCAACTCGCAAGCCGTGAGGGATGTTTTATGCCTGACTCTCTCGAACTTTTCAGTCAAGATGTCTGGCCTGCTTAAGTACCCAGTTTAAAATGGGAAAATGCGAATCCTATAAAGGGACAAACCTCCCCGGGGCAGGTGACATGTCAATGGGAAGAGCCATGGGGGTGAAATAAAGTACATTAGTTCTGGTCACTTTACGGACTTTGTCATCGCACAATTTACCCGTTATAATTATGCACATATCAATCACGCTATTGCAGAAACTTTCTATGAAGGAAAGTGAGAATATGTTTCCCATGGAGTCGCCCAAAAAGGCCAATGTATCTGATGGTCTGTGATGCTGAAAGAGTGTGACAAAGAAGAGGTAACTTCAACACCGCGTCAAGATACGTGGGAACTTTTCACTTGGGTGGATCATTGGTGTGGATTGATTGGTGCGCTGAGAACAACTTGCTCATGCGCTCTGGCTGTGGTCAGCATTTGTCGTTTCTTGTTGTTTTTGATCTCCAATATGTTTGATCACTTTTTATGTGCAACAGCCCAGGTGGAGGAACAGTGTCCGCGATTGTGTGAAGCAGATCTTTGCTCACAAACGTGAAGCAACTTTTGGGTGCTTTTTGACTTCATGTCTCGTTCTCTTGTGCTTTCAGAGAAGGATACGGATCGAATGGCACTCACCCTGAGGTTCCCTGAAGAGGAGTGGACTGCAGCCCGCAAGTACTTCAGAAATGATTGACAGACCTGAGCTTTCTCTCTGGTTACCACAGCTCACAGGGTAAAAATGATGGCAACTTATGCACAGGATTTTTCCCATTGTCGTCGTTCTTTTGCGCGTGTATCTCGGACGAGATACTCAAAAGCACAAGAAAAGGCCCTGTTCAGTGTTTCTTTTTGTTTCATTGGGAAGTTTGTTTTTTGAAACTGAAGTGCCAAACATAGTCCGAAGCTGACTCTGGTACACTTTTGTGTTGACGTTTGCTTTGTTTCAAGATCAGCTCCAGCTGGTGGCAAGAGATGCTCTTGTCTTCTCTTTGGACTGTCCTCAGACTTGCTGCCAACCCGACTGTCGCAGCAGAAAGGAAACAACTGGTGTTTTTTTTGTGGAATTTGCTCGAAACAAAAGGACTGGATTTTCCAGATCTTCTCGCACACGTCACCCGTTTGTTATGATGAACTTTCACGTGTACTTGATTCCTGCTGTATCCAAACCGCTCTTGATTGTGATGACGGTGAGAGCAATTACCTAATGCCACAGTTTCTTCTGATATCTTCATTAGTCAAATAAGTACAGAGCAGTCAGATGCCTGTCAGACATGTATTTCTGTGTGTATCCATCACTATGCAGACGAAAACACGAGGCAGGTGTGACGGGGGGTCGCATTTTGTACTTTTCTGATGTACCGCTCGGGAAAATGAAGCATTCGATTTTGATACCAGTGCCATTTTTGTGCAGACACAGAAGAGGTTTATTTTTTCTCTCCGATCTTTCCGTGCAAAAGCATTTCCACTATTCAAGAGTACAGCAACATAGTCACTGGTTGACGTACTCACTTGTCACGATTGCAGCCTTCTTTGTTTTCACTTTTTGATCTTGTATTTTTGAATTCAATGTTCGAGTCATTTTCGCATTTCGTCGCAAGGATGAGCTTTTTGTTGTGTTGTGTCCAACGTTTGTACGCAAGAATGTCCGCGAGAATAAATATATCTCAATGAAAAGCAACTTGTTCTGTTGTGGGGGATTCCGCAATCTATCGAGCACAGAAATGGTTTGTTTGCCGTTCTTATTTGAAATGTTTTAATTATTCATTCCAAGTAAAACTTTATCTGCTTGCATTCTGTTGAAGGTAAATCCAACCCGCTGCAGTGATTGAGGAATGAGTCGCGCAAGTTTGAAATGCAGTCAATATGCGAACGTGATCTTTCTGACAAACCCGCCATTGTTCATTTGTCTTGTGCACTGAACTGGTTGTTTAAGAATTTGGAAACAGTTTGCTCAGAGCAACAGTTTCTGCAGGTTTGCATAAGGGAGTCGCGGGAGCCGGGTGGAAGTTCACCTGCGCTTTGTGTGTCCGATCGATACCGGAGACTCCGGGATGACAGAGTCGCACGCAGTGCCGCACGGACCCGAAACTCGGTGCCGCTGTGACACTGTTGACTTTTTGTGACTTTGGGGGGAAAACACCGGAGGATGCTGGTGTGGATATGAAGTTAATTTCTCACACAATCTGATTTGTGATTTGACGAACTTTGGAAAGCATGTTTGAAATTGAGAACAGGCATCGGCTCGGTCTTCTGGGTGCCGAATTGCCACATGAAAGCTACGTTGCAGCGGAGACACTTCACTCCAAAATTCTGGACGCTTCTGCTTTCACTTCAGGACTCCAATGAGGAGCACAAAGCAGAAGGATCCGACCCTCAAAAGAGACCCTTTTGCGGAAGCATCTGACGAACGTGCGAAACGGAGCAGTCATTCGGGGACGATTGCAAACATGGCAGTTCTGCTGAAACATGAAATATGACAGAGGATCAGGGATTCAATCACACGCCTGATTGATCCTTGTTGTTGCACTCGGTTAGAGGTTATCAAATTAATCCTGCTTTCTGGTCGAAATATTTATTTCGGATGGAAAAGGTTAGATCAGGAGGTGTCATGAAACGGACAAATTGGTCGTGTCCGTTGGTGCGGTATAATTTGCAGAAAATGTAACTTTACCCATTCAGCAATTTTCCGTTGTACTCCATTGTTCTCTCAAAGGGACACTGAGTCCCTCAAAGTTGAGGGGAAAATTATGTTCTTGTTTGAGCTCAGGGTTTGCTTTTGCATGTCAAATTTGAAGGCAAGTCACATCGCAAGGACTGGATTTGTGCTTTTCACTTGTTTTGGCAACTTGTTTGATTCCAGTTTTTGCCAAGGTGGCTGCAGATCTGTGTATTGAGGCGCACGCCGCTGCGGAAGCTTCACCCATTAGCGGTGTTGACTTTTTGTACACGAACACCCCGCTCATTTTGTGCCTTCCACAAGCTGCGTGCATTTTCATGAGATTTCACTGCGGATGGCACGCGCCGGGGATGCGTCGGCTGTCCTTATGAATGCTGCACATGCTTGTTTTGGCATAAGTAATGCACATACGATAGCCGAGTCTCCATTCAAAACTTGTCAAGACCACTGGATTTGAAGCCTTGCCTTACCTGTTTGGCAAACAGACGAAATGACCTTGTGAAGTGAGAGGGTTCTGTCAACACGCTGTGCTGGGACGCATCTGTAGGATGTCTCCCAAGCTTTTCAAACTTGTCACTCCTTTTTGTTTTGCTTTGCAGGTCCATTGTTCACGACTTTTGAACTTGGTGATTTGGCACATCTTTTGGTGAGATGGCAGTTTTTCTCGAAACGAGATTCTGCTGATTGTCACTGTTTCCCAATTCTTTAAAAAAGCCGAAATCCCCGCGGGTAGAACCACGACCTTCCGGTTTTGGAGAGACGGACTCGTTGTTCCGGACATAACCAGAGGACTAAACCTCACACAGAATTACATTGTTAATCAACAAGGCAAATGAAGTGTCAATGGAACAGAGAACAGTGACATTCTGCTTTTGGGCTGTTTGTGAAGTAATCGGCCAGAATCCCGGAAATAGACTGGATGAGCAATCCAGATCGAGTGAATGACTTGGGATTGCTCAGTTGCTAGATGAGACAATAAAACCAATGACTCTTGTGATTGGATTTCAGATCGCCTCGGGTGGTCAATGGGAGTTAATTTTGACGTCCCCCTGAAGAGCTGGATGATGAAAATTTCCCATGCATCACCCCAGCATTTTGTAAAAGTTTTGGTGCATCAGTCACGGCTATGGCGAATTTGAGGACAAGGAGTGTGGAAGTGCAGCATCTTCCGTGGGGAGTTCAATCCGGCGTCGTTGAGATTGCAACACCAGATCGCGGTCCAGTCAGTGGAGTCTGTCAGTGTATGTGATTGTGTGGGCAGCATGGGATGTTCAGAGCGGTGATACCAACTTTTTGTCAGCCACGAAGCACGCTGATCTTGCTTTCGTCGTGTATCGTTGTGTGCAAAAGCAGCAAAGTTAATTTTATTTGCCCAAGGAGGGGGTAAAGCAGCAAAGTTGAGTTTATTTTATGAAATGAACTCAACAAACTCAGCAAAGTTGCTTTACTGGGTAAATAAACTGAGTGAAAAAATGTTTAATTTACTAGCTGCTTTTCATATGAGTGGAGGAATGGTCCAACTAGAGGTTGGAATCAAGTGACATTGGTGCCAAATGAATATTCCAGGTGGATTTTGGTGTTGGCTGTGAAAAACTGTCAGTTTGGACCCATTGACAAAAATGGTCAAATTTACCACCGGTTCATTTTGCTAAAATAATGGCACAACTTGTGCACTTTTGCTCATGTTCCCTCAGAACAAAATTCCAAACTGGTGTTCAGAAAACTACGATGTGCAGGTTTGTTTGAAACCCTGTTTGTTGTATCCAGGACTCGGTGGGAGGGGTTGACTTGCTGATGACTGTCCGTGAAAGGTCTGGCTTGGAGAGGAAGGTTATAATCATAGGTAATTAGACCGAACATGCAGGATGATTCAGCCTCTCTGTGGGAAAGAAATCCCTCCACCTACCGGCTTTGTTCTGCCTTTTAATTTGCTGCTGCTTCCCCTGGCAAATTTCCTTGGGGACCAGTTCACACAAACTTATTTGGTTTTTATTAGATATAATATCGCCAAGATGAGGTGTTGTCGAGTGTGTGTGGAGATCAACTTGTGTTGAACACCTCCAGCAGATGGTTACAAGTTCTGTTTCACAGTCGAAAACAAAACGCTTTGCCATGGTTTCACGAATAGTTTTGTCCGTCTCCACTCGCAGTTATGAAGCTGCTCAAAACGAAAAATGTTTCACGGGACACAAGTCAAGATAAAATGTCAACGCCTCGACCGAAACTCCACACACAAAATGTTTCACATGCTGCAGCCAATACCTACCATCATGGAATCGTTCTGACAGTATTTGTGTTGATGCGCGAAACTGACACGAAAAAGCTGAATCCGTCCTAATAAAGTTAGATTGGTGATTCAGTGGAGAGCTGACAGGGCTCCATGTTTCAGTGCTGCATCTCATGTTTCATAACCATCAAGCTTTGCGAATGACAAAGAGGCAGATGATGCTACTGATATGATTACGTTAGATAACACGACAATGTTTTAATTTACAAATTGCTTCTTGCGAACAGATGTGGAGTTGTGTATGCACATGACATGTACTGGAGATTGATCAGTGTGGAATCGACAATCTCCAACTGATAATCTTCATTCAATAATCCCCAGATGCAATGCAAAATCGGCTCTAATTTGGGGCGGTGCAATCTTCACGGGTACTCACCCAGAACTGATTAAACGCCTATAAATTTAAATATCTGTCTGTTCACTATTGCATTATGTATGATGTTGGTTTGCATTACATACGTAATTTGTTTTGTGTGGTTATAATTTGATTTGAGGACTGTAGCTCCGGCGCTGGATCGCATCTGAGTAAGTGTCATCTAATTCAATTGAAAGCGGCTCGGCTCTGGATAGGATGACAATGCAAAGATTGTTTTATTTCCCTGAAGGCATCTCCTCCACCAGCTTGAAACAACAAGCGAAACATTGCGGAGTCTGAAGCTTTCCTCTTCGAGGGAAGAATTAACCACAATTTCTGAAGGAAAGTTTGACTGAGAAACGAAGTGCTTCATTATTGCAAACAGTTGTGTACAGAAATTTGAATTTTGTTTTCCAACAAGGACAAAGTGTCAAAGTGTTGTGGTCGCACTTGTACCCTCTCAACATTGCAGAACGTACGAGCCAGATTCTGAACGGACGTGGCTCGTACGCCGTCAACGGTCAATGGAAGTGTTGCACCACTGTGTCCTCTGTGTTGCCTTTTGGTGGAAGTGAATAGGAACACTGAGCTTGAAACCCGACAGCGTTGACACTGTTCTTTGACGTTTGGAATAACAGGCTTCAATGTCACTTTTTTCCACACAGACTGCGCTTCTTTGTCCACCTGTGGGTCGTGCTTCTCACTTCGGGGAATAGACTCGGGGTGTCAACGTCAAGCGCGCTTGTCAATTGAATAACGTTGTGTAAAACCACTCGCCTGCATCGCTTCACCTTCAGCCAGCAGTGCAAACTGCACATTTATCCTCCCCCACCGATGCGTGACGTTATTAGAGATCGCTGATGCATGTCCAGGAGTAAGATAACAATGGCCAATCCAGGATGCAATATGGATGTGGTACCAATCTATCACTGCATGGATGTCTGCTTCACATAAATACCAGCACCTACAGCTTGTTCTAGCACCTGCACAAGAAAAATAGAATTGCATTTTGAGAGGAAATCAAAGTTGTTTGAATCTCATGTTGCAGGAAATTAATAAAGTGATAGATGGACAATCATTATTCCACGCCACAAAAAGACTGCCATGCCACAGGAAAGCCCAGTACAATGAAGGCAAAGCTCCGGCGGGTTCCACACTTGGAGCAGTCTGAACGGAACTGATGTTTCGAGCTTTTGCAGGGGACACTTTTGGGTGTAATTTGAGCTGAAGTCGCTCAAAGTGAACGAGCTTCAGGACACTCTCTTTCTCAGGCACTGCGACTGAGAAAATGGCTGCTGCATCCTTTTTGATGAAACCACTTTCGTCCCTGTTGGGCGAAAAAAAAACTCTGTCGTAATGTTTACTTTCTCAGATGGGAAGTTTTACCTGTTCATGCCAAATCAGGGCTTTGTGATCTGTGCGGCTGTGAAACCAAATCGCGCACTTCCGACTTGATTCTGGTGATCCACATCGCATCCTCAATGTCCCGGGCAGGCCTCGCACACTGCCAGAAAAAAGACATGATCAACTTTTACATTTCTGCTGCTTCGTTTGCACAATAACAAATGCAAACTTGTTTTAAAGTCAGTTGAGTTGTGGCGATGTTTGCAGTGCACGGCGTCGGTTCGTGAGAAAGAACAAATCTCACGCAGCAACAGCTTCTCCCGTTGACTTACCTGATCGATGCTGTTTACCTTCTGAGATGGATGTCATTTGAAGTACAGATTTATTTTGCATCGCTTACCTGCAAAAAGTGTCTCATTTGCATGAAATTATTTCCCATTCTTCGAGGTTCTTTGAAATTTTCGAAGAATTCAAAACGCACCACAGACCCACAGAATAGGGAACACCTCGCGGGAGACCTGCGTACCTTCTTTCATACTTGGCAGAATCCTTGGTTGCAATTGAGTGTTATCTGCTCGCATTGTTTTCACTTCATACCACATGCTGAATTCTGATTGATAATTTGCCACAGCTCAAAATTGCTCGAGATGTTTGATCTGTGAATGAAAGAAGCTTTAAAGGTCACACCACTTCACACCTGCAATGGACCATGAAACTTGATCAGCAATGGGATCTTGTTCACAGATTAAAAATTCATCGCTTGGTAAGGTAGGAATGTCAGGTACACAATAGATTCGCGTGGAATTTGTTTTCAAGTTTTACGATTCTCGTGTAACACAGCAGCTTGAGGTCATTCAGTGCCGGTGCATAAGGAAATTCCACCCACTCACCCACCCGGTTTGTTTTCAGTCCCCCCCTTCTTGAGAAAAAAACTTGCAAATGAAGCAATCTTATCTCTCCAGAATAAATGCAAGTGCCTGTCCAGCCCACATAGACACAACACTCACAATTTGTGGATTCCTACCCTGTCGACCAAGCATCTCTTCCTGGCAGGGCGGTGTGAAATGCTGCTTGTCCTGGACCGCCAACCTCCTTGCACAAAGAGTCAAAGTTGGATGGAGAAGCAGTGTTTCCTAGTTTTCTCTTTCTGTACACAATCGCAAAAGCACGGGTCAATTGGTGGCACCAGGACGGAGTTGACCCAGGAAAGAGTCTGCTGACAAACAACATTCGATCTCAGGTGTTACCAGACAAAAGGCGTCAAAGAAAGCGATCACAATGCACACCTAGCAGTTGATCATCTCCTCAAACACCCTCATGATGCTGCAGGTTTGAAACGTTTTCACTGCAGTTGTGGATCCGGGGTGGTTCCTCTACCTTTACCTCTACCTCGTACCAGGCACAACGGTTTTGCAAGGACCACGAAAACCCTTCTCTTGGACAGATACGAGGAGCGTACAAGGTGTACGTTTCTCAGGCGTTTTTGAAGGCGATTCCGGTGCACGATTTTGTCAGCCTTCCGGACATTTGGGTGCACAACTCCTGGCCTGAACAGGGCCATTTTTCACAGGGTTTCTGCCAGACAGTTCTGAGTAGTTCCTGTTTGTGTCAAGCACATGTGGTGACCTTCTGCAAAGTCAATGGGCATCGTGTGCTGTGGTGCGATTTCGTGTCACTCTCGCTGTTGATGTCTTTGTGTGCGGAGTGGAGTCCATTGTGCTTTGGTGAAGGAAGTGTGTTTTGTGTGACTCTTGAATATTGGCTGTTGACTGTTGACTTTTCTTGTCACCATGGCTGACCGTATCCTGCACACAGGCAAGCAGGGAAAATGTGAGCAGAGATTCATCATAAAATTCTTCGCCTCCCAGAATGAGTCACCAATCCAGATATGGAGATGTCTGAGAGAAGTCCACGGCATGCACACGCTCTCCCAGACTGCGGTGCACAACTGGGTGAGGAGATTTGATGCTGAGCCTGACAACAACTGCCTGGACCGACCCCACAGCGGAGGTCCGCGCACAGCTCGGAAGCCTTCTGTCATCCAGAAAATCCGGCGTTTGGTGCAGCAGGACACCTGTCGCACAGTCCATGAGTTAGCCTTGGCAGTGAAGGTCAGTGTGGGGAGTGCACACAAAATTCTTCGAGTTGACTTGAAAATGAAGAAATTGGCCGCCTGCTATGTGCCCAAGTTGCTGACACCAGAGTAAAAGCAACAGAGAGTCGACATCTGCACTGAAAATCTGAGATGCCTTGAAGAAGAGCCCTTGCTTTTGAGGCATGTGGTGTTGGGCGACGAGAGCTGGTGCTATTGCTTCGACCCCATGTGCAAACACAAGTCATCATCCTGGCTAACCCGCAGAGACCCCCACCCTCAATCGGCCATCCATGCGTGTGGGCAAAAGAAGGCGATGCTGTGTGTATTCTTTGATGACACCGGAGTGGTTCATTTCGAGTTTACTCACTGCACAGTGAACAGATTTGTGTACACCCACATTTTGGGAAGGTTGAGAGAACAGATCAGGAAGAAAAAACCTGGACTTTGGACACCTGGGTACAGAAGGAGGAGGTGTGTTCTTTTACACCACAACAATGCCCCCACCCACAAGGCTCTGCTCACCTGGGCGTGCCTTGTGGAGACTGGTGTTCAGCTCTTGCGTCGCCACCCTACTCTCCGGATCTGGCCCTGATGGACTTTTGGCTGTTCCCACACCTCAAGCAAGTCCTCCGGGGCCAGAGATTTCCCAATGTGTAGCAGCTCAAGGACAGAGTAGCTATGGTCTTGAAATCAATTCCTCCCCATGAATTTGCGCAAGCTTTTGACAAGATGAAAAACCGCTGGCAGAAGTACATCAATACTGGAAGAGAATACTTCGAAGGCATGCGTCATCTTTGTCCGGACAACCCTGTTGTTGCTCAAGACTGAAGTGACTGTGAACCACAGTGAGACTCAGTGGTATGCGCAACACATCGTGAACTTTTCATTTCTGAATTTGGACTTGGTCTCCGGAGTGCCTTTTGCGGTGTTATTTCACATTTGCAAATGTCTCTCTGCACGTTGAAAGTTGTTTTCCCTGCTCAGTTCGAGTGACATCTATTTGTTGTGGTGTTTGCATAATGTTCCTCCTGTTGAAAGTTTGCCTGCTTTAGTGACAAAACATAGCACTTCAACACACAGGCCCCATTGACATTGCAGGCGACATGCGTATGTCGGAGGCATGGCAGCGAATTTCTCACTCTTGATCGCGAAAATTGTCTCCAAAACACTTTGTCATGATGGCCTGTATTCATCTCCTTATGGAAAACAAGAAATCGCACGCAGCAAAATGGACTTTTTTTTTTCAACGCCTGAGAAACGTACACCTTGTACGCCCCTCGTATTCTTGTCACAGCACCCTGTCTGTGCCTTGGTCAGGCCGTTTGATTCACCTCTGAGATTTTGAAGGCGTCTGCAGAAAGGGCGAGGTAGAAACTCAATATAAACCTCGTGGCTTTACTCACGAGAGCGCCCTGACACGCAGAGCAAGTACAGAGCCAGGAGCGCAATCGCCAAGTCTTGGTTCAAGCTGAACTCAAGATGCAACAATACCAGCGCAAATTTCAGGGAAACTGTAGGTGGGCTTGACAGCTTGAAAAACAACACAATGAATGTGGAACAAAAGTGTGAAGAAACTTTTTGCTTTTTGTCGAGTGTGCACATTTCTTTGCTTCTTTCTGATGTTTCTCATATGTTTGAGATGATGATAATTTCAAAATTGGCTGATTTGAAGCTTGTGGAGTCTATTTGCATCTCGAACAAAGGAACAATGCAGAGAAAATTGAAGGAAAACATTGACGTGACACAGCGTGGACGCGGCGGCGGAAGCGGAACCACGCCCCGAGGTGCACTTCCCGCGCGGCCCGCGGGGACACCGAGCCGGGCAGGAAGTCCCTCACGTCGTTCTGCTTCACCTCGTTCCTCTCCCTCCGTGTCAGGGCCATTGTTTATTATCGATCCCCGAGCTCGAGTCTGGAACTTCAGTTTTGAAGCCAGGTCAAGTCGAGGATATGTAGCGTGAATGATAAATGTGAAAGAGACACTTTTGACATTCTGAAGTCGATTCCTCTCCTGTGATTCTCGGCGAACAACTGAGAAGGTTCTCACCAAAAAGGTGGGCACGACACACCTTTGCCACTGACATATTTCTTTCACTTCGAGAAGAAGCAGATTAGGCACACCTTGGCGTGTACGAGTGTTTTGACCAGAGAAAGAATGGTGCACGACAAACGGAAGCTTTGTCCTGCGCGTAAAGAAACTTCAAAATCGCGGTTGTTCAGTTCACAGCACGGTACTTTGTGCAATTTCCTGTTCAAAATCCGTGATGCAATGTCGACATACATTTTATGCACGTTTTGTGTCCAAACTTCTGGTCAACACTGGAAATGTATCAGCAAATGTTTTCGGACGTTTGTGTGTTCAGGTGATGAAGAAGGTGCGACGCGTTGACCAAAGAACTTGCACTCTCTGTTCAATGGCAACACTTTGAGGCAGCTGAGTCTCTGGTAAGAGATTTGTGTGGATTGACAGGTGTTGATCTCGCCGAGGCAGCGTGATGGGATTCATCCTGATACAAGTGTAGGCTGCACGTAACGTCTTCCACCCGCAAAGAAAGGCACACGTACGAGCGATTACAAGTGAAGAGGTTAATCCCCCAGCAAATCCACCCGCAGATGATGCGGTGACTGACGCTGTTAGGTAAACGCCAGGGCCAAAGGTCCTTCCTGATTCTATTCACCAGAGAGATATGGTTTGAAACAATTTTGCATTGTTTGTGGGAATTACTTTAACCTGAGAGGGTCACCGAAGCATAGTTCGAAAACCGCGTTTTTGCCAGATCTGACTCAGTGCAAAAAGTTTTCCATTGTTAGAATCGAAAAGGAATGTCACATTTACGTGCGCAAAATCTCGGTAAACACCTGGGGAGCCATTTTGCCACAATTCCATTGAAACTTTCGCTCCTTTATACGAGTATCATTTCGTTCCCATTTTTAGGCGTCTGTCTCCTGCTTCTCTGGCTGAACTTTCGTCCCCGAAACAGCGAGCCTGCAAGTACACACTGCTGCAAGGCAGTTTTCAGTTCTTGTCAGATCAGAGTAAACTCCGTGCCTACTGCACACAAACAAGAAGCCAAAGGTCCTTTGCCCAGTGGCAACGCTGTCGGCCCATCTGCTGCACAGTCGACGGTGTCCGCGTTCACTGCGGAGGCAGCGGCGCAGCCGACACCTGTATCCTCGCCTCACACCGCGCCAAGCCCCGATCCCGGAGAGAGTTGTTTACATGTCCCGGCTCCTGCTCGTCTCGCTCCAACATACTGATATCAGCTGCAGATCCGACCAGTTATTCTTCACACCTTGGGTAAGGACGGATGGTCGACAGAAGGTCACACCCCAGTAATTCCTCACAGCACCTGTGAAACATCCACAAAACTTTTCCAACTCACAAGGAACAATGTGCGCTGGTAGTTCAATTTCTTCCTCGCATTTTGGTAAAGGTTTTAATTTTGAATAAAAACTTCGGTTAAAAATCGTGTCGATCGTGAAAAATGCGAAATTTTCCTTTGCCAAGAAATTCATTACAAACCTCGTCCAAAATAATATATCATTAGTGTTTTAACTTACTTCTTTTTTGGCACGGGCTGCGTTTGTCGCACGTAGGTAACGCTGCGGTTGTTCCGTGTCACTGTTACAAGATTATCAGTTATTACACAGTCACAAAAGCTCCTCGAAACCCTTGAAATATTTTGGATAATTTGTTTTTCTTCCACTCAGCTTTGCTAAGTATAATTTAGCAGGTGGTCATGCATGCCTCATTGGTCGCGCACAAAGTCATTGATGGGGTCCAAAGTGTTTTACCTTTCACGCAAAATTAGCAGCTTGAAAGGAATACCAGCTGAGTTAAATTTGGGCAATTTTACTGGCCGAGAGTCGCGATTTTGTCGTCCTTTCTGAACTGCTGCGCACTCCAGTGTGGCCTTTGACACTCTCGCCTGGATAATAACAATTTTATGTTCTGTGTTGTTGTCAGACTGCAAATTATGCTTCTTATCGCAGAATGAATGCGCTCAGACCAAAAATATTTACTTTTCAGAGACCACAGAAACTTTCCTCTCAACCACACGGTGCCCACAAAACCAGGCGCCTGGAATTGGCCAGAACGAGGAACAGACGCAGCGCAGATGGTCCCTGCCTGGACCTCGGCAGATAAACTCATCTGAACAAAGTTTGAGTTTCTGCTTACACCTCGCGAGAAAAACTTTACACGAAGCTGCAACGAAAACCACATGGCAGTGTTTATGTCGCGTGGCGACTCTTAGACGGCAAAGAGCATGTGCCAAGCTGTTCTTCAAACAAATGCTCAGACAAACACAAGATCACGTTTTTTGCGTTCTTCCTTGTGTCTGAAGTTAGCTTTTTCGCCAAGCACAGAAGCGTACTGTAATGGAACGTGCGAGTGCAAGATTTGGTCTGGGTCAGCATGCCCATGAAAAATTTTGGTAAACTGTGATGTGAAAAGAGACCTTTTGGAAATTTGTACAGATAACAAAGCAACTCTCCGCATTCAACATGAGAGAGGAAAAAGAACCCATCTTCGTAAATTCAAGCCACACATAAACCTACGTTTGTCCTGTTCCAGTTTTGTTCATCGTCCGAAACGAAAGACGTCATTGTGTGAAGAAAGCTAAATCAGTCGGGTGAAACAACGGCGCATGCATGAAATGATCGCTGGGCAATAGGTGCCTGAATGTCAGGTCGCTTGTGGTGTCTTCCTCTTGCCGGAAAACCAGTAAAGGTTACAAAGCCAAGAGTTGTGAGTGTGTTGGAAGCTGGATCACTGTATCTGACTGAAAATCTGACGCAGATTACCTGGAGTGATACAGAGGAGATTCAGCCCGAAGACAACAACACCGTCTGTGCTGCACGGTGTATTAATGTACTCATGGGATAATAGTGCTTCATAAACAAAGGATAGAGCGACCACAGAGAAAGGGTTCTAATGTGTGACTAATAGACTCAATGTTATGATGATGTTCCATTGCAACCTCGGTGCCATCTGAGCCCGGTGTGTACGCTTCTAATGGACTTCTGTGTAAACTCCGGTGAAAAGGAGTCTTCGGAATGTAACAATGACGGCAGAACACCTGAAACACACAAGTCAAGAGGTCAAATGCGTTAAGATGTCTGTGTAGCCATCAACACGAAGGTGACACTTTAATAATGCACCGTTAGCCAAGCCTGTTTGCATGTTGCACACTCGTAAAGCGCCTGCAAAATCTGCGACCGGGTAGTTTACAAGTTGCTCGTTGCACGCAAAAGGTAAATCAGCTTCTGTAGGGAGTTGGGCGCCTCAAAGAGAAAAAAGTGTGACCAGTCAGATTTAAACTTTTAGGAATCACATTGCTTGTCATGTCATCTTGTGTGACTGCAGAGAGTGAGTGCTTGACGCTTGTGCCAACGATCATAAAAGTGCCTTGCTCTCCCTGGATTATGTCTTCCTGCTGCAGATTCCTTTCCCTTCAAGGTGATTAAACCTGGACACGACCGATAATTTACAGCTCCACCCAAAGAGGTGGGTAAAGACAGTCGGGAGTTTTAGTGTGCCTGGCAAAACGTCCGGTGCTCCTCAGAATCATGAGTGACGTAGCTCCTCCGTCACTTACACCGATGTCGCGATTTCTCCAAAACACGTTTCGTTCGTGCGAAAGTTTGAGCAATGATACGTCACGGCACACCTCACAGAACGAAAATCGGTGTTTTGCTGAAACTCCCGAGTCACTGAAACGCACGTCACTCAGTGCACCAAGTCCCGCGCATCTTCCGCGGTTGGGAGTTGCTGAGTGCTGCTGCAGCTAAGGTCGGGAAAAGCTTTCTGGAACTTGCGTTTTTCGGTTGCTTTCAAACCGTCGAAAATGCACACGTGTTCCCACGAAAAACTGCAACATGAAGTGATTTCAAACCCTCGGGCTCATCTAAGCGTATTGAACGGTGTTGCATACCAAATATGATTCTGTAATTTCCACGTTAAACACCCGTATTCATCCTATGCCAAAGAAAATGTTGACTGTCATTTTCATATAAACTGGCATGTTAATACAAGACACGGAAATTAAATAAGGGGTATGTTACCATAGAATTTTACCTGCAAGCTGTATCGTTCTTCTTTTGTCGTCCAAATTGATTTTGCTCTGGAAATTTTGAATAGCGGAACGGTGTGCACAAAAGAGGTAATTTTACACGGAGAAAAGAAAACATAGCTGCGGGTCTGCTCTGCTGTCTGCGTCTGACACCACGAACGACGGTCCTGGTAAATTGTCGGGCCGTGGTCGCATATGGAAGCTCATTCACTCCGGAAGTGCATCCAGATTGCTTCAATTCTGGACGGGCCGACCCATCCATTGCACCTCACTGCGGATTTCATTCACAACTCCGCTTCTTCATGACAGCGGCCGCACCAAGCTTCCTGCCTCCAAAATTGCATCCTATTCTCACTTTGATTTCTGGCCATTACGCATTAACTTTGCCCCGGGGTTGGTTGTCTAAACCATCATACTCCCCATCTCTGCGCAAAAGGTAACGCTTCTGAACCTCCTGGGGCAATTTGCAAGTTTTTCTTGGGAAATATGTGGCAATATGCACTTTTCCGCCGCACTGTAGCCCTGTCATTTCGAAGAGTACTGTTGTGCAAATTGCGCTCACTGGTTACGCGTCAAAATTCACATAGCCGCGGGTAGCGCTATTTGCTAACGGTAGTGGGACAATACCTGGTTTCTCGGAGGCAGTCACTCTTTACTTTTGCATCATTAAACGCGAATGTGAGTGCTAACTGTGTATCTAAACAGAGAACCGCCCCGCATCACGCATATTCTGAGAACTGTCTGAGCAGAAAATCCAGTGCAGCCAAGCGGTGTGTGTGTATTCAAGGCGAAAGTGCTCTCGGTGGGACAGTGAGAGCCTCTACGACCGAGCATTCAGGTACTCGCGAGTCCAATCAAGCTCAAGTTAATCATTGACAGGCTCCCTCAACCTCCCGCGGGACTGGCAAATATTTGAGGAGACCAGTCAGAAAGCAGCGCATTCTGGAGCGAAGGACTGTTACGTAAAGTCACACCGGACGCCGTCTCTCTTGTCACTTTCCCAGGCTATTCAGGTGCGTCTCGAGTCATGGCACCGACAGAATTCTGCCATGCAAGTGCAAAACAAAATCAGGCACAACTTGCAAAGAACCGTATGAACAAGTCCCGAATGTGAATGAACTGTCAGGAGAAGACAATCATCCGCAAAAAGCTTGAAAGACAGACTGATGTTTCAATCTAAAAAGCAACATCGCAAATTTGGGTGATTTCGGACAGTTCGGAACAAAACCGACCACGAACAGTGGATGTCTTTTGTTCTCAACAGCCAAAAACCACAAAGGGTCCCTGAAAAGCGTGTCACCATTTGAAAATTTGAGAAAGCAAACTTTCGTCATCCCCCTGCTCATTTGAGCATTTTGTGAAAAGTAGCTGAATTGAGATATCTTCCAACCCCGAACCCCGGGGTTCATAAACAGCGCCACGTGTCCTCCCGGCCACAACACATGTAGGGCAACAATAAATTCTCGCTGTCCTTCATTTCCATTTTGCCTCAATCCACAATTGAAAATCCACGTCCATGCTTTCACTTGACAAAAGGATGGGGGTCTTTGCTGCCGGGAGGGCTCAAACATGAAGTGTGTCAGCCGTGGATGCTTCGTGTGAAGGGCGTGAATCATGGATGAGCTCCAAGCCTCTTTGGTGACAAGGAGGGGCTTAGTTTATGGATTACAGAGAGATTTAAGTGCAGTGTGCGGCTGCAGCCCTGCAGGAGGCAGACAAGGCAGAGAGGGGCAGATGGCATCTGTCCACCCAAGCGTGTCACTGTCCCCTCCAGCCTGACCCCGAGGGGTTGTACAAGAGCTCTCTTGGGGCACCTGTTTTACCCTCTTTTGGGAAAAGCTTTTATAACCAACAGGCAAGAACGTTTTGATGACACTTGAGCGAAAACATACCATTTAATGCTGGCACAGACAAGGTAATTCTACCGATTTTTTCGAGGCAAATAGACACACAAGGTGAACAGTGTCTCTTCTGTCGAGAGTTCAGCACCTAGCAGCAGCATGTCAACCAAAAAAGGTGAGGAAAGCGTGTTTCCTCCTTGGTGGTCCCTTGCGACAAAGGGATGGGCGCGCTAATCCCATACCCACCCGGAACATAAGCCACCCAAGATGGATGATGCACAACCCTGGATATTTCGCGACCCAATAAGCAAAGAACATGTGCATCTGTGTTCAGAACTCAGATGAATTTGAGTGACAAACGTTTTTTTGTATTTAGTCTCTCAATTTGTCATCTTGTCAATTTTGTTCTGGAATTGTGTGTTTTCTCCCCCTCCCCATCCAAACATAATGCGACCTTCTTTCTACCAGTCAAACGATGCAGGCCTTCAAACAAGATTGAATTCTCGAAAATATTTGGTTGCGTGTTACTCGGAAAATATTTCAATGTGATATGGTAAATAAATACAGACTTATTAATGACCATCCTACAGCAGACTGTCCCACATTCTACTCGATCCCCAACTCTCAATATCAGCACTTTCCGGTCCCAAATAGCAAGGGGGATAACACAATACAATCCAATCTGTCACTCCAAATGAATCTCTGCGAAGCGAGTGTACACAAGACATTTGAGCGCAAATAGCCTCCTTCAGATCTCCATGAAAAATCATCACTTCCAATTCTGAAATATCCCCATGAAAAATGTGGGATTAATTTTCAGTTCAGTGTGCGTGTAATTACAGGGCAGACCCTGGAGGAGCGCGGTGTTTACGGATCATTACATCTGATCTGCAGCTCTGGATGCAAGAGCAGGAGCAGCCTCCTAGAAGAACGACCATCTGTTACATCCAGTGTGGATAATCATTTCGGAGTCAGAGATGAAAGGGAAATTTTACCACCGACTTGTTTCCTCAAAGCGGGAAGGAATCATCCTTGAATAATAGAAATTATCATTTGAAAGATCCCAATAATTCTTTCTCATAATTGTTCTTACAGAGTGCACAGGGTCATGAGAACGTGCTTTGAAGAGCACAGAGCCCACCAAAACAAGTGACAGGTACCAAAGAAAAGAATCCGACTTGCAAGTGATTGGTGTGGTGACAGCTTCGCAAGTTTCGCTGATTTTGCGCGCAGTTCGGAGCGAAATTGTGAAGCACTCTCTGTCGAAGTCTTTCTGTCACCTCAAGGTGCTGGCACCAACTGGTGAGAAAGAGCTATCTGATTTCTGTGGAAATGAAACCCAGCACTTAGAGCCAAGGGGTGAGGCAGGTAGATTGCAGGATGTTCCACAAACCCAGCAATAAACGCCCGAATGTTTTGCAAGAAGCTTGCTAATTGGCAGATCATCTCTTACTTGCTGTCATCTATCTCATTTGTCAATCATCAAGGCATTCGTCTCCTACTGAATGGAAAATTAAAGTTTCAGTTTCTTTGAGCTGGAAGGGTGTTTTGTGCACTTGAAATGTGCCTCTCGGCAAAGTTTCTAATGTAACACCCTCGAGGGCTGACTTGTGGTCACCATGCCGACGGAGTGCTGATCTGTTTCCTCATTGTGAGAAGAAAAAAGAATCCCGTGGCGTCTTCGGTCAAAGTATGAGACACCCTTCTTGGTGAAGGTGGATTCAAACAGACTTTAAAAAGAAAAGCACTGTTCACTGTTTTTGTCGCGCGTTTTAGTGTTGAAGCTCAGACTTGCGCCACCATCAGATTCATAAAATGTTTATGTGTCGACAATAATTAATCCCCAGAGAAGACATTCCTTCACTGCGAGTGTCGAACCAATTTGATCACTTCACCCGTGATCTTGATTCGTCAATGAGATGTCTGGTTCTCCTTGTGCAAAATTGATAACTCCACTCGAAGACCATTGCCTGAGGTATGTTTGTGGCGTTTTTGTGCCTGCTTGTTCAAATACAAAACAAAATTTGCTCTCTTCAGTAGTTTTGAGCTTGTTTTCAGCCACAGGAGACCTGTAGCATTTGGACAGGTTGTACATTTTTCATGAATCAGAAACTATTTTCGTCTCACTGGAATGAACTGTAAACTCTTTCCACCAAGGAAGACTTTCGTGCCAAAAGTATGTTGTGTGACGTGTTGATGTGTGAATGAAAAAGAACACGTCTGAAATGTGATTTTTGCAAAGTTTGGACAAACGTGGAAGCAAATTTGTTCCTTTTTTCGGGCCTTGTTGCTGACCACAGACTCAGAACCTCATTCTGAAAACAGAAAACAAAATTTCGTGGTGACTGTAACAAACATGACAAGGAGCACATTTGTGTCACATCTTTGGCAACAAGCGACTGTCACACAGACTTGAAAATTTTCAACAAAGGATTACCTGGACGCTCTCATTCAACACTTACCTCAATCCAGTGGACACTGGTGTCGTGTTCCACCTCGTATTGGCTTTTTGGTCACAACAAATCTCAGAGGCTTGTCCGACTGCAATACGAACTGACAGATCTCCCCAGCTATTCAACAATGTCTCAAACGGAGTGTCAAAAATCATGTGTTCACTCAACCGTGGTGGGCAATGATCCAGAGGAAACAATTATTTTCGAATCTCTGACATTCATGACCAGATCAAACAAACCAGAAATTTCATTTGGTTCAAAAATGTATGAGGCTTTCACAAAGTCGCCAGAGCCCACCTGTGGGACGGTAAATCAAACGTGAACGACGCAGGTAAAATCTTCATCAGCGCTTTCATTCGAAAAGAACAACGAACATTTGGAAATAGTCATTGCCGTCTTCCTCATCGCAGACCGAACAATTCCATCTGTGCACTTGATCCACAAGTTTCCACAAAGCATGCGAGCACAGAATAAAGGTTCGGATCACTGAATTCACGTCCTGTGAAAAGGTTTATTTTCAGGAGAGAACAAGAAAGACTATGTTTGCTGGTTTGTGCAAAAGTTTTCTGCTTTGACACCAACGAGTATCTTGGGTGAAGAGGGAACTTCGGCAAACAACATCTATCAAATCTCCACATCAGAGGGAAAAAGAGACAAAACAACTTTTCAGACAGTGGTGGTGATTAATGGCGGTATGTGTGAAGTGGCTCACGCAGCTGCGGGTCTCAGTCTCCTTTGAGTTTGACCACTGTCCACTCAAAGCAATGTTTACGTGTCCACACGACACCAGACCGCGGTCCGTCGGTGTGAGTTGAGGAAACAAACACGAGTCTCAAGTGGGCAGCGGGTCACTGAGGAGGCCCAAACTTTGAACACGCGAGAACAAGGGAACTGGATCCTGATAGAGACTGATGAGCACTTGACCCGGGGGAGGGATAAGGCATCGAGGTACTGGCCCGGTTTGATCACGGCTGTAATGCGCAGCCACCCCACTGTGGAGGACTTGAGCTTATCAGACTGCCAGCTCTTTGCAGAGACATCGCTTTACCTCACCATCAAGAGCCCGCTTCCTGCATTACGTGCGTGCGTGGAAACACCGGGGTCCTGCTGCTGGCGACTGCATCTTCAAGCGGTCCTCTCGGTGCCCTTCTTCCTTCTTGACATTCGCTCCCAGCTTATCGCAACCCAAACAGTTTAGGGGAAATAGCCCACTGACCTGAAGATCTTACATCTCAGAAAAGTGTGTGGTGCACCAGTAAACAATGGCCAAAGCACCAAGGCGTGGTCGTTCGAGAATCTGGCGTGCCCTCGGGTGAGCGCCAACGAATCCGATGACGCTGGGTGAAAAGTGTCGATAGTTGGTTGTGCCCACTTCCTCTCTTTCCTCGTCGTGTCAACGATCGCTAAATTCGACGAAGCTCGCTTATTAAATGATTCGTGCAAAGATCAAAGAGGTGTGTGAAAAAGAGTCGAACAGCCTCTGGGCCAACTTGCGTGTTTTTGACCGTTGCGCAATAAGGTCGCACTGTTGGCACGTTCGGTTTGAGTCAGTTCCTTTCAGCGACAGGATATTACATTACTTCCTTCGCGACGTTTTCGGATTTTCAAACGCAAAAGAAAAGAAATACAGAATTCGTACTCAACCGTCAACTTGTCTGAAATCGCTTCATAGAAACTTTCTGCTCTCGAAACAAACGTGCGTGACATCCGCGCGTGATTGGCGCGTACGCCGCACTTGAAGCGCGCGCTCTCTGCGTCAACTCGAAGCTGTCAACAAGTCCAAAACAACATTAAAATTGCACGGCACAAATTGATGGCGCACACACCCCTCGTCTCGGGACGCTGTTCCATTGATTTCTTAATTTGAACTGATTTTGTCAGCAATTGAATTTCTCGTCGCTCCGAGGTAGTACCCTCCGCTCAGTGCACACGGCACGTGTCGGACGCCTTGTACTGTCAATACATTGATTCCGCGGGCAGCACCAGGGTGGCAGATCTCGGCTCAGATCAGGTGTCTCCTGCCCATCTGTTGGGCTAAATCTGTACGAGCTCTCATGAACAGCGTCTTTGTCACCACGTTATGTTCGGATGTACAAAGACTTGTGCATGATTTTGAGAATTCGCATGTGACGTGCGCAGTTCGTTTTTGCCTCTGTGTGAACTGAAAAACTGTCACTTTGAGCCTGATTCCAACTCGCACCGTTTGGCATGCTGCAGTGTCGTTTTGGTTTGTTGTGATTCTTCTATCTCCACAATATTGAATTGAAATGTCAACAATCTTCCCCTCGAAGTCTCCAGGATTGGTACCTCAAATACTGTGAACAAGGACCAAAGTGACCACTTGGTTCTGCATTTCGCTTCTGAATTATTTGTTCGTGTTCGTACAAAAATTTGCTGCCATTTGTTTCCGCAGAAGCTGAACACGAGATTCAATCCGACGCGACATATGGCTTCATTTTGCGGTTCTTTAACTGCTTATGTTTCTATTCTGTTGAGATTCGGACAGCAACGATCAACAACCATGATTCAGGAAACAAATGAAACACAAACAGGCTTTGGCTTGAGTTCACCACCGCCATATGCCGCGGTCCGTGTGTTTCACGAGGCCACCGCAGAGATCTCAAGAGCGAGACTGCCGCACTTTGGTTACGCCTCATTTTCAACGACGCACTCAGTGAATATTTCTGTCTCCCTTTCGAATGAGAAGGACTCTCGAAGCTTGCATAAAAGTATCTCACATATCCGTGTTTGAGTTGTTCGGCTGATTTGGACATCTGGGTAAAAGGCGTAAAACTTGGATTCTCTTCGTGCAGCCGTCTTTATCACATTCGAACTTGCGTCGATCTCACCTGCGTTTGGAGCCAGAGTTTTTCGCAGACATCGAAGACGATGCATCAAGACTTGACGCATCTGCTTTTGTTTGTATCTGTCACTGTTTCAACGCACATCAAACACTCTGAAAGGGTTTTGTTAGCTTGCCAAGAGGCTTCGAGTGTCCATAACAAGCAGGTACGAAGGTTGCAAGCGTGCTCAGTTTTGTGAACTTCTTCCAATTGTTGTTCCTGTCCAACATTCGCCAGTGAGCTGGAACTTTCAAACTGTGCCATTCAACAGCTTGGTGATTCACTCGTTTTTGAGAGAGTTTCTTGGTGTTTTGCTTGTTTACAGCACAGGTCGGGTTCAGAGTTTGTTTACTTCAAATCTGAGGACGGTACCGCCTTCACTTAGAGGGAGCGTGCTCATCCTGGGTGGCATGTATGACAACCACGCATGATATGGATCGGAGGGGCTGGGTTTTCCAAGATGCTTCAACATTCAGTCGTCCTTGCGTTCCAACGATCAAAATTTGCGTCAAGACCAACCAAAAAGAACAACTTCACAAAGTCGCAATTGTGAATCGGACTGTGCTGGTGCGTTTGTTAAAGGCTTCGCTTCAAAAAAATGTTTTCTACGTTTCTTCTTTGCCAAAGAGAATCCAATGGCTTTTCGGTAATTGCATGAATGCATCAAACTCCAAGCAAAAAGATGTCGCCGAGGTTTCCCGCGGGTGCCTTGTTGTCGAGCCCGTGACAGGTTTACGAGACCAAGACCCTCTGATGTAGCCTTCTATCTGTTCCATCTGTATCTTTCAGCGCTACAGCACTTCGCAACCTTTTACATTCAATTTTTGACCAGTTATAATGACCAGTTTTGCACTTAATGTTCACACGGTAAGGGCATCATGTTTCAAGTTTGTCATTTTTATAACCTTTTATGGTCATTTTCTTTTAGTGTGGTGAATCGAAAACAAAGGAGACATCAGAAATTAAATCCCCAACTGCGAAAATGTGACCAACGAGGGCGACGTGAACCAATGATGTGGTCGTCTTCACCTGACGTCTTTATTTCAAAGCAGACTTGAGACTTTTCTGATGTTGAAAAACGAACAAGGAATTATTCTCGGTGCAACCACGGTTGTCTCTTTCGAGAATGAAAGAAGAACCTGTGTGAGGATCAAGTTAGTTTGCGTTCCTTGGCGTACGGCAACAACTTTTGTAGAAAGATCTGAACTCAGAGAGAGACCCATTATTGCTGCTGTGATCGTCTAGACTTTTGGGTGACTACTTTATCTGACTCTGGGATCAAACCTCTGATACATATTTTAACAGTGTATGATTATGGCGTCGCCCTTTCTTCTCAGGAGCCAAACAAACCACCATCCATACCTTGATGAGATACCTGCGCAGAAGCATAACACGAATTTCTTTGCTCTTGAAGCTTTGATCAATTTGAATGTCGAAAATAAAAAAGCGTTTTATTGCCATGTCGTTGGCCGAATTGTGTTCAGAAAGGACACTTTTACAAACAGTTCCTTTCTCGCACATGTCTTGAAGTTTTTCTGACTCAAGAACCTCCCGATTGCGTGCTATTTTCCCACGAACAGGGACAACACGTTGGTTTCTGCGAGGTTTGAAACTGTTACTTCATTGAGGGAAAATTGGGGAGGTACTTTTCACCTTGAACGCTCTGAATACAGCCACCATGGGAGACGATCCCTCGGAACTGTGCATTTTGGCAGGTGCAAGCGCACAGAACCGCCTCCCAGTACACAGGCGTCTGCTTGTTGTTTTTGAGATAGTTTTGTGCAAGACTTTGGTGCCGTGTTGGTTCTCACTGTGTTGCCGGCAACAAACACAAAAGTTGGTGCCAGAATCACCTGCTCAGGCAGCTCTTTTCAGCTTCGGGTTGCAAACAAGTTCATTTGCAAAAAAAGAAAGTCCAAACTGGGTGAGATCACACACACACATAAACACACACACACACACACACACACACACACACACGTAACGTTGGTTTGCAGTGCTGAGGCTCACGCGACCGTCCGCTCAGAACTTTGCTTCTTGTTCTGGTTCAATTTTTGTTCATGTCAAGGAAAACACAAAAAGCAGACAGGTTGGATTCTTTGTTTTTTGGCCAAATCAATTGTTGTAAAACAACATTTCGTGAGCAGTTGTCAAGGAGGAAAGTGGGCAACTTTTTTGCTGGAGGCTAGATGCCGCAAACGACAGTGGGCGCCTGTCGGGACGTTTGAATGACGGAGGTTGTCTTAAAAAAGCCAGGAACTCCGAGATCAAATTGTGATTCAGAGCTTCAGAGTTTGATTTCAATGGTGCAGTAGACAGTGGCTCACTACGCTGCAATATCGAGGGAAATTTTTCGGGGATTTCCTGCCAATTAAATTCTCAAAAGTGGAATTCAATTGACCCACCACGATCTTAAGTTTATTTGAGGTGTTTGAGGTATGTCGAAGAACAATTCCAGGCAAAACTTCGGCGCCTAAAGGGCAATGAAGGAACAATTGACTTCCAGCTGAAAGAAAGACACGAAAAGTCAAATAACAAACATGACATGCACAATATGAGCAGTTATTTCACGCTGTTTGTTTTCTTGTTACCTTTTGTGTGCTCAGATGTGAGCAAGAACACCTCAAACATGTAACCGCATTTTGAAAAATGGCAGGAGCACAATAGTTTCTCCGCCAAGACACGGGGTATTGTGTTGAACAAAGTTCTGTGAAATGACAACAGCAAGAGGTGGCCACTAACGATATTTGTGCGCATTGCTTTGATCCGTGAATTGAATGTGGGCGGAGTTGTGGGTTGGTACTGTGGTTTGCTAACCTGATCTCCTTCGCTCTGAGTCCTTAGTTTGAGTGCACGAATTCCAAAACGTCCCCAGTGTTAGATAAATCACAAAAAACTGACAATTTGTTGCCATCAAAGACCAAATTGGTACTCTTGGACAAACAGCAGCCAGTCATTCACTGTTGCAACAGAAAGACCGAAACTTTCTGCTGTTCTGCAAGAAAGAACACTTTGGGTTCTTGAACATCTGAATGCAAGTACTGCACGATCACCCACTGGTATCTGAGTACCTGCATCCTGCATCCGCCTGAGTATGACCCAAGTCCTGTCATTTGCAATCCAATTACGTAATTTCAGCGAGTGTGCTTTTCGACAATCTTCATCATTCTGCATCTGCGCAAATTTCATCTCGGCTGACAGGTTTGAGAAACTTGTTGCAACACTATGAACACTTCACAAATTGTTCTCACAGCACACGATGAGTTGGAGCTCAGGCCGTGTGATGTACCAGACCCCCCCCCCCTCTGTCCCCACCTCTTTCTGTCTCCAATCAAGATCAGACAGGATTCAATGAGAGCCGTTTATGATTCTATAAGACCAACAAAGCAAAGTGATATCAGGCGGGGGTGAGCAATGTTTGTCCACCAAACATCAGATAAAATCGAGCAGAAGCAATTATGTTTGCCCAATTGCAGGGAAATTGTCCTTCCTTGTGAAATCTTGCCTCCTTTCGGTGTCACAGAGCAGCTCCGATCGCCCCGCCAGGCATTCAGTTGTTCGACCACTTATTTCCGCCAAAATATTGGTGCACCGAACAGAATTTGCAGTTCAAATAGACATAACGTAAAATTTAATAACTCGAAACGGATAAGTAAACAATGGAGAAATTGGCAGAAAATGAAAAAGATACACTGGTTTGTTGAAAGAGTACATTTTCACAGGCAGTTGATGCGTACTTGAGGAGCTTTGTGGCCACTCGTCTGCTGACGGATGGCCCAGGGTGAGAGCACAGCACACGAGAAACACTTCGCATGCAAACAGTGGCCCAGCTTGCTATTGTACGTGATGGTCTTTGCAGAAACAGGGAGACACCAACGTACAGTTTGAGTTTGATTAAAGATGTGAAAGCGTTTATTGACGAATAGGAGATTGACTAAGACAGAGTGCATTGACAGAGACTTCAAAGAACTTCTGCTTGACGGTTTATTCTGCTTGGATCTACCCTTTGACTTCAGGATTCAATGGACCCAACTCCTTGAAAGCTTCCCATGCCAGACCTTCACATTTTCATCCAATTTCCCGTCTCAGGCAGATGGATAAATATATTGTATTCATGGTTGTCAAATGCAAATCTTGGGGCTCTTTGGCTTCGGGGATCACAAAAGCATTGATCTCCATTCGATATTGTCATAAAGCAACACGCAGCTTCGAAGCAATGCAGCGTACGGAAGAAACTTCCTGCTCTCCGTGGAGCGTTCAGAGATGTCAGGGAACCACCGTGTGTGTCCGTGAGTTTGGACAGGAGGGCACAGAAGAACCTGCAGTTCAACAGAAACATCAGGTGGAGAAAATGCACTTCATTTCTTTGCGTTTTGTCCATCATCTAAGACATTAGGATTTGATGTTTTCATCTCAGGTTAAAGTGCGACAAGACCTAGGATTTGTGTTATTGATTTCAAGCTGAATTCACCATTGAAATTGCCTGCAAAGCTGTTTGAATTTTTTATGTTGCACGTTTTCAGAAACACACACACGAAGGGAAAGTTGAAGGAATGACTGCGTGAGAAACCCAATGACAATCAATTGAAGAACGGTGCGCTTCACTGGACGTGGTGTTTGCCGCTGCTGCTGTGGAGTGAAGCGCACACAAGCTTCAGCGACAAGGCTGATTGTTTGACAGAGGAAGAGCCAACCGAAAAGCAAACTGCTTCAACTATTCATTGCCATCAGCCCAGTCTGTCGATGCACTCAGGTGAATGCTTGAAATCCTGCGTTTGCACACAACCCTCGCAGGAAGTTGAATTCTTCCAATGCACACTCTATTAGAAAGTAAATGAACGCAGGCCCTGTATAGAATTTGGAGACAAAGAGGCTTGTTCCATTGTGAAGAACAAGCCTTGCCTGTGAAGAGAAATGGGATGAAAAGCAACATGGGCATTGATTTTACGTCGACAGCGCTCGTGATATTTGGCCTCACGTTCGCATGACGAAACATTGTAATCTGGGCGCTTGATGAAATATCAGCACTCGGTCCAGGCAAAGCAGTAATTCATCGTCAAGTTGATATGAATACCCATCTTTTGCACGTGAATTTGTGCTCTGCAAATAAAGGGCTTTGTCTCCCAGATCCCGAGATAAAACAGAAGGCAATGGAAAAATCGATAAAGCTGACAGAGGAAATTTGTTCCTTCATGAAGATCCACATTCAGCATTTCTTCACAACTGAGTTTGCATTGACGTTTTGCACACAATTTTCCTGGGTTTTGTGTTGTGATTTCACCCAATCGTTTCCAAATTGTCGGAAACGAAAGAAAACAATGTACTGGGATTTGTTGAAGGTTCTCATTGCAGTTAAGAAACACCCCTTTGTTTGCTTTCTCAGAGGATAACGCAACAAAGTTAGAATTCGTCAGACACTTCAAGTTTGAGAAATAGCGCAATGGATTAAATCACCTTTGCAAAACACTTGGAAGAGGAAAAGAATGCATCAATCAGCGAGCGCTTCACCTGAAGCTCAGCTCAGAATGGAATACCTTTCCAGGCAAAACATTTCTTCCTTCTTGTTTGCCCGTATTGGTGTGTGAGGCTCTGTGGCCATAAGACGTCTTCACTGCATTCCGGCTTCCGCACAAAATAGCGCCGAAGGTAGAAATAATACCTCAGAGATGTTTGGACAACAATTCAGTTTCACCTGCAACTTATCCATTTCGTAAACAGAGTTTTCAATTCAGAAACCCGTCATGTATTTAGACTGTTTGGGTGTGTTTACTTTTGCCGAGATCCAAAAATGGGTGTGCACGCCTCTTTGAATCTTGTAGTCTTTTTAGGTAATTTGAGGTGGGTTGCGCGATTTGGGCTCAAATGAGCCAAATCAGTGCGAGCCAAATCAAAGCACCTATAGGCAGTGTCTTCCAAAAGTATGTCTACAGCAGTTTCATGGCCAAGATGAGGATTGATTTGGGATCTTTGGGGCTCTTTTGGTTCATTTTGGGTTGGGG
>JAAUXT010097852.1_pt1 | contig 42869 bp, 42 predicted proteins | sample 7278171 | NCBI WGS metagenome assembly JAAUXT01 (sample SAMN14350112, study PRJNA611818) | marine sediment metagenome | isolation source: surface marine sediment (1.8m) | place: French Polynesia: Moorea | collected 2018-08
GGCACAAAATGTGTTGTCAGCCATAAGTGGGTGTAAAAAAAAATTCAAATTTTTTCCATACACAGATATTTGAAGGGCATTGTGGGTAGATGATGTATATACAATAGAATGAGGTATTTATGTATTTTAACCTGGGCTACCATAGGGTTGAATATAAAAAATGTGAAAAAATTGGATTTTTTTGAGAGGGGTCTGGGTACATATGTGGGTAAATTAGAATGGTTTGAGTGATATTTCAGAGTGATATTTGTATGATTTGTGATGAAACACATGATTTGCTCTGGATAAATACCAAGTTTGTGAAATTCTGATGTGCTATAGTGCCATGATTGGGATTTTCATATAGCATGGTCAGATGAAAATTGGGATCATTTTGAGGTGTCATGAAATGAAAACCTTGTCAGGGTGCATGATGACAGGTGTGTTACATTGGTTATGTTGGATGATAGTTGAAGAGTACGTGTTGGGGTGTTGGATGGATGAGTACATTTGACTCAAGTGTATTCCATGTGGTATGTGATGATGGATCAAATGGTCTGAAAAATGGATTTTGATGGAGTGATGGCTTGAAAAACATTGAAAATTTTTATCAATGCATCATGAAATCCTTTTGGTTGTAGTTAGGCCAAGTCATTATAACTATCTTGGTGGTATTGATTTGTGCATCAATTGCATTTAATTTGTTCAAAGTCATAAAAAAGCATTTCTGACCTTTTGAAATATTGCTAATTTTTACTGAATCTGCTCATACAGGATTTGCTCCATTTTGGTTTAAAAAGTTCCAGAATTTCTACTCATAATGCATTTCTACCCACAATGCATCAGCTGTGATGTCATCAAAATGTTCTGGCACCATTTTCAAATCATGGTGAGATTGTTAGATCTATTTTTTCAAAAGTACTATCAAAGACCTTTCATGTGAGCCCAAGAACTTTGCTCTACCTTCATTAGAAGTGTTTATCTGGGGCAGGGGTGCTTATCTGCAAGGGGAGTGCAATGAGTGAGGTGGGAGTGAGGTTGGGCCTACCATGCCTAAAACACACCACCACTGTGCCCTGAAGGGACTTCACAACAGCAGATCCATGAGCAACTACAGTTTCAAGTAGAGCATCAGCCACATACCACTCTCCAGTTAACTCCCACACTTTTGACAGGAGCCATCTGGGATGACCTTGTTGTCACAAAGCCATCCAAATTAGCTGCAATGAAGTTTGGGTACACTTTGGAGTTGATTTGAGGGGAACATGGACCTTCAAAATGCCCAGAAATGGTAATATCAGAATACATCCAAGATGGCTGCCTGATCATGTGACCTACTCTGACCATGAAACATATTTCAGGGTGACCATGGGAATTCCCTGAAAGTTTGAACATTCTGTGCACAAGCATTCCATAAATATAGCTCAGTTCAGTTCCTTCTACACTTTGATGGCAGCCATCCTGCATGACCCACTTTTCACACAACCACCCAACATTGCTGCAATGAAGTTTGGGCACACTTTTGAGTTGATTTCAGAGGCTATGTGCTTTTGAAATAGCCACAAATAGCATTCTCAGAACAACTCTGAATAACTGTCTGATTATATGACCTACTTGTCACCAAACCACCTCATTTGGCTGCAATGAAGTCAAAGGTACATATTCAAGTTAATTTGGAGGGGCCATAAACTTTTAAGGAAGCCCAAAAGGGCATTTTTTGAAAATATCCAAGGTGGCTACCCAGTCATGTGACCTACTTTCTGACAATGAAAAGTTTTTCAGAGTGACAGCAGGAATACACCCTGAAAAATTGAGCATTCTATATGCAAGCACTCTGAAGGTAACTGAACCAAGGGTATGGTGGCCATACTTGTTGACCTGGACAGCTCATTTGGTTGTGGTATGTGGGCAATCCCATGACCCTTCCACCCTTAAAAATTCGAACATCCTACACTGCATTCAAGCATTCCAAAGATACAGCTTGGTTTAGTTTGCCAGGGGGATAACTAACCAGGCTGGAAAATGATCAGGACCAAATTCTGATCTTTTCCAGCTGGTTTAGTTGGCCAGTTTAGTTACCCCCTCCCCTCCCCTGTCCATATACAGACCTGTCCACATACAGAACTGGATAGTCACATGATACATGGGCAAAACACTTTCAGCCATGGCTGATAAAAATGCACCATACCATCTCATGTACAAGACACTCTTGCATAAAAGATGAACCCCAAAATTGGGTCTTATTGTGCGAAGTCCCTTGAGGGTGAAGCACCATATGGTAGTGCAGTATATGGCAAGGTGGATGAAATGTCCCATGCCCCCTCTCCCTCCCCCCAGCCCCCTCCCCCTACTGGACCCCTTCCCACTGCCAGACCCCTTCCCCCACCGGACCCCCCCCCCCACTGGACCCCCCCCCTGTGGGCTGCATGACTTGTGGAAGACAAGGAGGACAAGGAAGAATCAACATCACCGGCAAGGGACTTCTGACTGCAGTTGCCTTGAGCACTGCTTCTTGTTTTCTGGTACCAAGGTTCGTTGAAAACATAGTAAATTTTTCGTACTCATGTATGAGACGCACCCCTTCTTTTGATGTTAAATATTGGGGCAAAACGTGCATCTTGTACAAGAGATGGTACGGTAAATTGTTGCGTTTTTGTTGGCAGGGATGATCGCGAGTGGTCCAAAAAAACTGAAAGTGTCCCCGCTCAACCCCAGTTTTCACAACAACCACAAAATTTGATTTGGATTGCTCTTCTGTTTCTGTCGAGTTTCCTGCAATGCGCACCACAAACAAGATGGACTTCGATCGAAAGGGAATTTGTAGCGAGTACAGAAGCCATAAATCAAAAGCGTACACACAGGAGCAACAATTTCGATGCACAAGTGCCTCCGTCCCAGTTTCTCGGTATCTCTTCAACTCAATGAGAAAAGATGTTCTGCGAGAAAGAACAACCCTGGGTCACGTTAGAATCTAATGACAGTTATCAATCTTCACACACGAACACCACCACAGTACCAATGAGTTTATATCACGTCAAACAGACCAGACAACGTGGCACTTCTGAGCTATGGCCACATTTGGTATCAATGTGATTCAAGATTCAAACTGTGCAAAATACCGGGAAAGTCCGTGCAATGTGAACAAGAAAACTGGAACTTACGCAAGTTTTTGGTCCATCAGTCACGCTGCAAGTCTGGTTCTGGCTGGGTGAACTGCTGCACGTTGACGGACGGGGCGGGGGCAATCGTTTTGAGAAGTCAAACTGAAATTCAATGAACCTGTGTCAATGAAAGAAGAAGAAAAGAAGGAGGAGAAAATAAAACTCTTGCCACATGCTTTTGGTCTACAGTTCGCTGCATCGTCTGATTGTCAAGTCTAAGATTTGGCAGAGAGTGGGTTGGTCCAGGGGGGGGGGGTGTACACAGTGGGACATTTGACTGATCTTGCCTGATGTTTGTTTTTCCTTCTTTCTTCTTTCAATAGATCTAGGTATAGCTTGAATTCTTTCTACAGGTGTCAGACATCGCTCCCGTATAGTGACTTGACCACTGGTTCTCTCGTGTTTGCAGAGGTTTTGCCCTGCACTAGATCTGTTTCTCACTTGCCCAAAACATTTACTCTTGCCGTACATTCCTTTTCTTCGTTGCTGGCGCCTTGGCTGCTGATCGACGACGGCAGTTCATTCAACTGCAGCAACATGACAAGGTTCGCTGCTCTCATACGATCTCAACCATCCAAGGCACACGCTGTCAGCACACGTGACGAACGTGCCTCAAGACACAAGTGAGATTTACGTTTTGATCCAGTTTGACAACAGCGTAAAAGGAACTCACCTTTGGCACGAACCAGCTTCAGAAACCAGTAGTCCAGCCACAAAACAAGCAGAAGTGTCAACAACTCACAACACAACCGTTCGATTGACGCGGCGCCCCCGTCCGTTGGCAAATAGCATCCTCCGAACAGCGCGGCCTCCAGGACATCACGGCTGTTGAAGTCAGAATTGATGAAGAATAATAAATATTAAATTGATCATTGCACACCACAACAACAATGACACACACCGAAATTTACACAACACTTGTTTCTTCTTTTGGCTGGTAGGTATTTTGGCCCCCAAAAGCGGATCCGTTTTGTTTGTGAGTCAGACTCCAAAGAACTTTTTTGTTGTTTCTTTCTTTTTCGATCAAACTGTTCCGCCTTGAAACATCTTGCTGAGTATTGTTCTCAACAGATTGTCTGTGTTTTTATGTTGTGTCCAAACGTGATGTTTTGGACATGCAACATTCGCAAACGAATTCTGAGAAAAATTCAGGAGACACCAGAGGTTGAAGGGATCTTCCCGACGCTGTGTTGATCTAAAGCAACATGGCGGCGCCCATGCACAGCATTCTCCGGCGACAACTTTCTTCTCTGTCTCGATATGTCAGCCAGTATGCTCACGGTACGCTGGTTTATGTGATGAACAGGCTCAACATGGCATCAGATTATTTGTTTCCAAACTTGTGTTGAAAGGTTTTGGAACAATGCCGGACGTTTTTGGAACCAGGCCCAGACGAGTCAATTGCTATTGGACTGAATCTGAATCACGAAATGACTCGATTGTTGTTGGAGTTTTTTTGCGCCATCACTTGTGCACACAAGCGTTTTCTGCTCTGTTCCCCCCGTGAAAAGACTGGAATCTGGCAGAGGCAGTCCGTCTCAAATGTTCAACGTCATTTATTGCTTTCCAATTCACAGGTTCTGTGCGAAGTGGATCTCAACTTGCCTCAAATAGACACTGTCCAGAGAGAACAAATACTGCAACCATTGCAACCACCCCATTGCAGTCGCTTTTGTCCTGCCGATTTCATTCATCTGTCAGGAATTGTAGCAGTCCCAAATCGAGGTCTGTCTCACATTGAACTTCCCACCCAAAGTGGGTCTTCAAATTGGAAGCGATGCGATAAATCGAAGGAAAAATACACAAATGAACAAACAAAAATGAGAGCAAAATTCTCAGAGGCCATGAAATTTTGGAAAGTAATGTTTTCCAGTCATCGAAATATGTTTGTCTTCGCGCGTGGGTGTGCAAGACCTGTTGAATAACGGCACAATTTTTACATCCGCGCATCGCGTACGCGTGCACTGGGAAAAGCTGAGGTAAAGTGTGATCGTCATCAGGGGTTGATGACTAGAAAGAACCGTCTGTGTAGTCATTGGGCAAATGGCAAGCTTTTGCTCTGCCCCACCCATCCGTGGGTGACAACCAGCGTCAACCCTGGTCACTCGTGCTTTGCAAAGCCTTCACCCGCTGACGACCACAACTCTGGTGGATTGCACTGTTGAACCAGAAAAATATCACGGAGCTGGAAACCTTGTTGTGATGCCAACAAAGAGGCGGGATCAGTTTGAACAAACGCAAATTAGGTGATGCAGTTCAACCAAAACTTGAGTTTGCTTGATTTGAAAGAACGGTCTTTTTCAAATTCAGCAACAAGGCATTCAGCTCCTCACTTGCTGCTCAACGCACAGATCAACAGGTCTCCGGTAAGGAAAGTGTGTGTGTGTTTCGCCAACGACTTCTGTCACTTCTTTTTTACCACTGGTGTGCTTGGTTGGAGTGTAAAGGGGCTTCACAACAACATTTTGTCTTGCAGATGTTGTGGAGAAAATAAACGAAGAAGTTTCGCAGGATCCTGGTCGTCTGTTCGCTGTAATTCAGATGCATGGACGTCAAAGAAAGATAACAGTCAATGACCTGGTACTGATGAAGTATCATCTTCCAGCTGACATGGGTGAAAAGATTCGTTTGAACAAGGTGAGGTGTGATGTGTTTTGTGTGCTTTCACCTCAATTGAGCTGGGAGCATGAAATTCAGGCTTTTGTTGAATTGTTTGAAAATGTTCAATGTGTTCGATACTTCAGGTGCTAATGGTTGGATCGAAAAATTTCTCCTTGATTGGAAAGCCCGTTCTCGAGTAAGAATACCACTTTTTGTTGTCGTGTTGAGTATCGTTGGACGGGCAATTGTGCGCGAAGTATGTGGTTTCGTTTGGTCTTTTTCAGCCTCGACCAAGCACTGGTTGAAGCCGTGGTTATCGAGAAGACTCTCAGTCCGACACAAATTTCGTTCTTGTACAAAAAACGGAAGAGTTGGAAAAGAATGTGGTGTACGTACCCTTCACAATGATAGCGAAAATTGCATTTTCCTTGCCAGTCCCAGTAAACTACTGCGCTTATGTAATAGGTCCAACATTGTTTGTTTGTGCTGTTTTTCAGTGAAAAAGTTCCAGTACACGGTGCTCAGGATCACTGACATTCAAGTGTCGCCTTGCAATGAATGAGCGTATGCATTGACTTGTGGAAATCGTGGTTGCTGCTTGAAGTGCATCCACTGTGATGGTGTCAAGTGGCAGTCGAAAACACGCGAACACAGTGCTGTACAGGAGTGAACAACTCGTGGAAGTTCGTAGGTGAATTACGGAAATGAAAGGATCTTGTATTGGCACGAGAAAAGGACACTGCGTTCGCGTTTGTCAACAAGGAAAAACTGCCTGCCGAACTGATTTGCTGATTATTGCGTGACGTTGTCCAGGACGAGATGCAAACTGGCGTCTGGTAAAGGATGCCCTGGGTTCCACTGCACTCACTGCCACACATTGCAGTGAACGAAACGTTAGACAACGCGCACTCTATCTGACCAGCATCAGTTGCGCGCTTGTAGTTTCTCAGCAAGGTGAAAAGTACTCGAACAAGACCGAATAAAAACGTGCGAAGATTTTGTTTTCAAAATTTATTCAATTCAGTCTGACGTTTGGTGACATTCTAGAAACGGTATCTTTCAACTGAACCGTCTGTGCTACCGCAATGCCCAACAAATCAAACCAAACAACCTTTTTTGTGGCACCAAAAAAGCAAAGCCGTGCTTTGCGACCATGTGAAAAGAACTTCAATGATACGGATTCAAAAGTGGTCACGAACAACCATTTGGATCGTCCAAATTCTGTTGAAGTCATGATTTAGTGCAAATTACCGGGACATTTACAAGTGCAGAGAATTTCGTTCATGATTTTCGACACAGGTTATCGCTTTGTTATCCAATGTTTGGTGCTTGAGTAAATCAGACCAAGTAAGATTTACAACCATTTCAGGGTTGAACGAAACGATCAACAAAATACGGGGTCACGAATTTGAAGCTGGCTGAGCGAAAATCCGCTCACCTGATCTCTCGTTCCAAAATGCGTGCAGAAACAGGACGACCTTGCCCTGCGCGAAAACAGCTTTCCCCATGCATTTTGGCACAAAGAATCATCCATCTTTCGAGGTTGCTTGATCAGGTATCGCACGTGAATACTTTTTTTTCCAAACATCTGACTAGAACAGCCAGAGAATCTTAACAACAGCTACAGCGTACGCACTGGTGTGGCAATTGATACAAAAATTGAGAGATATGGCACATGGAAAGCACGAAAACATAAAAAGCAACTTAACAAGGAATCTAGCTCTGTAGTTTTGTTTGCGCAAAAACATTTTGACAGAATTTGCCGAACAAAAACACGTATTGATCTACCAGATATCTTTCCTGTGGAATCATATTCGAAACGTGTGCAGAATGTATTCTGAGTCGATGCAAACATGCACTGATTTTGCACCAAAACTTCTAGACTAGTATCGGTATCCGCTGTACTTGTACAGTAGTTTATCAATTTCTGTTTGGGCGTCGCGATCCTGAAGAGTAAAAGAGCGTTTTGCAGGAACAAAACAACATCAAGGAAATGGCCTGCAACTGCAGTGTTGCTGATATTGTGTGACTGCGAGAATACGAACAATACGAGCACAGGTGCTGTGTCAGGTGTACTTACATCCTGTCCAACAACGGGCACGGAGTTCGCCCTGTCCAACCAGTGCAGAGCCTCCCCGTAGTCTCGTTTCTCGATGAAACACTACAAGCGTAAACCAAATGTCTCAACAAGCACTGAACACAATATTTCTGAGGACGAGCGCTCGACAATTGCCGACTTACCTTTGCAATGTATAGCATGTTGTCTTTCCACTTTCCTGGAGAGAGTTGGTCGGCCTGAAAATAAACTTCTGTAAACTTGCTTGGACAATTCACTCGCAAATTCCGCAACAATTGAGGTGGGACAAGAATCGAAGACGCACAAGTGCATCGTGTGCCTTTTTGTATTTGCACGAGAAATATTTGCCTTGAAGAAATGTTGCATTGCTTCTTCAACGGTGGAGGTAGGAGGCGTGGCGTATAGAGTTGCGGCGGCCTTTCTTTCCAGCCAGGACAACATGTAGACCTGCAGAAAATCTTCAAATAAACTGCCGGTACTTGGTCGGAAGCAAAACAAGAATAGAAAAGTCGACAAGAAAAGGCCTTTGTGTCCCCCCTCCTTCACTACAGAAATGTTCAGTGCCCAAACAATGTCGTCCGCAACAATCAAATGCTCACGCCGAAACACCAACGTCCAAGCAAGTAGTGAGAGGAAGGATCTCTTGGATTTAACTGAATTGCCCTCTCGATATGCTTCTGAAAACAAACAAACAAAAAACACGATAAAATTTATGAGATTCCTGTCGTTCTGTGGCAACGAGTAAATGAGTTCTGCGCTTTCTGAACGGTCAGCAGGCTCACTTTGAACACGTAGCCGTTTTCGATCTTGGCTGCAGTCCCTTCGTAGTCGCCTTTGTTACCCAGTGTTATGGCGTACCTGAAAACGTCACAGAGATACAGAGATACTGCATTGCAAATGACACGGTTAGCGCAAAGGTGTCAAAACAAAAGATCGGAGACCAGAAAGCGCTCGATTTACGACCAATACTGTCCACTCTGCCAGACACAGGCAGATCTTGGGGCCCGAGCAGGATCTACTGGGCAGGTGCCAGCATTCCCCTCCCCAGGACCTGTCCTTTCTGCGTACGCACACACATACAGAACACCAACCGACCAATTGCGTAATGCGCTCGATCGAACGATTGGAATCGCGCGCTTGACAGCGAAGACACAAGAAGAATCTGCCACCTTACCATTTGTGCACACTTGCATTCTTGGCGTCGACATCCAGAGCTGCTTTGGCGTGAGTCAACGCCACATATGTCAAGGACTTTTTCTCCTCTTCGTTCCCTTTCGCTCCTTCAATCTGAGCCATGAACGTTGTCGCCTTGGCTAATCGCCACAACAACTCAGGATTTTTCTTGTTCTGTGGGGAAGAGGAAGGTGTTCAACAAGAGAGTGACTTCTGTTTCAACTCAAGAAGACCGTTGTTGTACTTTTCTGAAACTTGATTCTCATACCTTTGCATGTTGCCCAACAAGAATGTTGTACGCTTGTTTCCTGTTTGAGTCGTCTCCGTCGAGCAGCTTGTCAACTCTGCTGAATACACTTGACAAATCCGTTGCAGTGAAGTTGCCGTTGCGGGTGTTGAAACCAAGGGAAGATGGTTTGATGGTACCTCCTAAAGGAGTGGTCTTCAGGGTATTTCCAATTGCAGATGGTTTATTCGTCAGCGGTGTATTTCCAATTACAGATGATTTGTTCATCACTGTTGCTGAAGAAGTTGCTGTGTGCAGTTGCTCAAAATCTCGTCTGCAATTGCACATCAGAAGAATGTACTTGTACATAATTGTAAAAATTCCACCGATTCCGCTCATTGTTGGATGCAAGTGCTCTGTTACAACACAAAAACAATCGTGCAAATATCTTCTGGCAGGACGATCTATTTCTTTCTGTGCAAAGAAGATTAGACACAAGTCTTCATCCGGCCTGAAAGGCTCAGACGCTCACAATCAAATTGGACCCCTGCTTTCAACTAATCACTGATGCCCCCCAAAAAAGAAACAACCCATGACGAAGCTGTCAAATGAAAGAAATCCAGCTTTATGTGGGTTGAGACAACGAACTATGGTGTGTGTCACGGGATTTGTAATAACTGATCAGACCCAAACATCTGCACGAGCCTGCCTCTCGCAGATTTGACGGTGCTCAATGATTGTCTCTCTGGCAACTCTGGGCTGGTCTGAATTTTGGAACCAAATCTGCGCCAAAATGACGTCAACATTTTGAACTCTAGATTCTACCTGAAAGCCTGATCTTCCAAAGCTTCTTCGTAGTCGTCATCGTCCTCACCACTGCTCGCATGCACTGAGTAATACCCTCTCTTCGCTCGTCTGATCTGAGCAACATTTTCAATTGTTGTCCTCAGCAACTTCACATCTTGACACAAACGGTCGATTTTCAGATGCATCTGTCTGACTTCCCTCTCCCAGTTTCCCGTGATCCTGTAGTATATGACGGTGCCTCCGGCACCCAACATAAGTCCTGCACCAAGTGCGACGACAACGGGACCGTGATCTTTTAGGAAACGGTCCATGTTTCCGAAATTAAAAAAATAAACAGAAAAGTGGCCAAACAAGCAGAACAGTATTTCCGGTGACTGGTCGTCCGATGCATTGTGGGATACCAGTGGAAAATGACAGGTGGCAGCACATCAACCGAAATTTTCGCGCGTTTCCGCTTCCAGAGATGAGTACCGCTGGGCAACTTGCGTTGTGCAACGAGCATCAACTGTGTTCGCTCAAAATATATCCCTTGTTGCTTGATCACTCGAATCAAATCTTGAAAAGTCCAGATCTGACTGAAGCTATTTTCGTCAGAAACAAAGATGGCAGCTGTGGCATCCTTGTCCTGCAGACAGCGACCTCTTTGGAGGTTTTGTCGACATGGCAGCGAAGTTTCAGCCAGTTTGTTTGGCAGATTTTGAGAAGTATGCCCGTGAAACCCTGCCTCGAAATGCTCTGGACTACTACAGAAGTGGTGCAAACAACCAAGAGACTTTGAGGGACAACATAGAAGCGTTCACGAGGCATGACACCTCTCATATGTTGTTCAGTCATTGCTAGTTGATTGTGGGTGTGTCTTTCCAACCTTGGTCGGATCCCAGATCGCGGATTCGCCTCTTGATAAATGTTGGACCTGTCTCTGAGTCTGTTGCAACGTTTGTTCGTATGTCACAAGAACAGCGGTGTTTGTTGAGCAAAGCAAATTGCACCCTTGTATCTCTTGCAGGTACAAATTTCGACCTCGGTACATGAGAGATGTGTCCAACAGAGACTTGAGTACAACCATTCTCGGACACAAAATTGCTTTTCCAGTCTGCATCTCACCTACAGCGATGAACAAGATGGCCCATCCAGATGGTGAACTCGCGTCAGCCAAAGGTGAGGTCAACACCGATTTGAGGACGTTTTTCAAATTTACTGCACGGTGTTCTCATGCCGACAACTGTGAGCATGTATACATGTGTGTTCACCTGCACATCCCTTGCAGTCGACATGCAAACAGTAGCAACATGTCCTCGTACAGAATCTGTGTGTTTGGGATCAGCAGTTTCAAACAGCTGTTATTTTTTGCGCAGCTGCGCGGGACGTTGGTGTTGGTTTCACTCTGAGTACTATTGCCACGACGAGCATCGAGGAAGTGGCAGAGGCCGTTCCCGACGGACTGCGATTCTTCCAGCTGTACATCTACAGGGAGAGGGATGTCACCCTGCAGCTGGTCAGGAGAGCTGAAAAATGTGGCTTCAAAGCTTTGCTGCTCACAGTCGACACGCCTTTCTTTGGGAAGAGAGAAGCAGACAACAGGAACAAGTTCACACTGCCGCCTCATCTGAAGTGAGCACGTTTTTCAGCTCTTGTTTCATTTGACACTCGACAGCAAGAATAGCTCAGCTCAACCGAATGTCGCTTGTCTTTTTGGGTGATTTGAGATGGGTTGCGTGATTTGGGCTCAAGCGAGCCAAATCGGTGCCAGCCAAATCAAAGCACCCATAGGCAGTGTCTTCTAAAACTATGTGTATAGCAGTTTGATGGTCAAGATGAGGATTGATTTGGGATATTTTGGGATCTTTTGGTTCATTTTGTGTTGGGGATAATGCATGAGGAAGGAATTTTTTAAGTCCAAATTTTGGGGTTTGTGAAGTTAAAAAGTTCAAATTTGAAAGTATGGAAAATATGGGGTATGGATGTAGAAATGTCTCCATATCTCAGAAGGTACAAATATTTTGTGAAGGAAGTATATTAGTGAAATATAGTTTGTTGTATGGGGGTTTGAATGGTGGTAATTAATTTGTGATTTTTGAAAATTTTTACAAGTTTTTAGGTCAGGCTAAAGTTTGGGTTGAAAAGTCATTTTTAATAGAAAATTTAAAAATGGATGTTGGGTAATTCTTTTGGTAAATATGTGGATCTTATTGTGAAACAATGTGTAAAAGTTCCATTTGGTTGAATTTGTTCTGTTTGGGTATGTGCTAAATGAGTTCCCAAGTTGTGAATGTTGAGTGAAGAAAATAAGAATTTTGATGAGAAAAAGTGACCCAAATCAGAGTGGGCCAAATCAAAGCAACCCAAATCAGAGAAACTGAAATTTCCTCAAATCACCGCAAGCTCCATGGAGCTATTTTTGCTTCAGAATGGCCAATTTCGAGAAGCTGAATTTCAAGGGATCGGGCGTCAACTTTGCTAAGAAGCAGTCCGGTCTGAACGAGTACGCGAGCCAGCTGTTTGACCCCTCGCTCACGTGGGGCGACGTCAAGTGGCTGCGGAACAACACCAAGTTGCCAATTGTAATCAAAGGCATCCTCACAGGCAAGGGAATACATGTTTGTATCCGCTTGGGTCGTCCCACACATCTTGTTTGAAGATGGGATTTTTTTTTTCTGTTTATGGATGCAGCTTCGGATGCGCTGAAAGCTGCGGACGCGGGAGTGGATGGCGTCATGGTTTCAAATCACGGAGCAAGGCAGCTGGATGGCGTTCCGGCAACAGTACGGCAGAAATCGACATTCACAGAGATTGCGACAGGGCAATTTACGCACAGAGACTCGATTGATTTCGAATTTTTTCAGATTGATGCATTGCCCGAAGTTGTGAAAGCAGTGAACGGTCGGTGCGAGGTTTTCCTGGACGGCGGTGTCAGGCTCGGCACGGATGTTCTCAAAGCGTTGACGTTGGGAGCGCGAGCAGTGTTCATCGGGCGGCCCGCCGTCTATGCCATGGCTTACGATGTGCGCTTTCCTTCAAAATCCATTGTTTTGGATCAACAGTTCGGCATTGAAACAAACGTGTGCCTGTTTCCTTTTTGTCTGTGCGCAGCAGTACCGTGCTTGCCAATTGTGCGCTGTTGTTAAGCATTGTTTCATTTTCGCAGGGTGCAACTGGTGTGAAAATGATGCTTAGCATTTTGAAAGAAGAATTTGATACGGCCCTCGCACTCTCAGGTTAGTTTTGCAGCAAACACGGAGCTCAGTCTTGACGAAGCAATATCGACCTGTTCTTCGCCTGAAAAAAGAAGAAGTTTGTTTTGCAACTTCATTGCAGGCTGTTCATCGGTGAATGACATCCAACCCAGTCTTGTCGTGCACGAATCTTACTACTTGTCCAAACTTTAGTCAAGAGAGAACAAGCCCAACACACGAGAGAGAGTTGGTGCTGCTTCTGCAGTTCATCTGCGACAATGAACTTCTTTTCAATTCGCATGCCAAGAGGTTGAGTTGAAAAGAGCACTGGCGAAGCGAACCACGATTTGATTTGATTTGCGACGGAATACTGTTGACAAAGAACAAATAAAAGTATTCAAAGACAACAATTTTTTTAAAAAATGACAAACTTTTTTTTATAATGACTAGTGACAACTTTTACATTTCCTGGCGGGCGGGAAGGTCACCTAACAATCGCGAGTTTCTTCAAAGGATTCGATCCCGACAGAAACCGTCTTTTCTTTTCACCAGAGAAACACATACCAGCGAACCATGCTCCGTGATTTCAAAGAAAGAAGAGAGAAAGAAGGACAGATTGGAAAGTCGGACAATTCTGAGATGGAGATCTACAGCACAACATGTGAATACAAAAAAAGCACATGGCTGGACCTCGCGATGTCCGAACATGCAATGGTTTTGTTTAGAGTTTCAGTTCAAGGCACAAACGCATGAAAAAAGTTCCAATTTCGACGCAAGCCATTCAGTTGTACGTTTGGACGCTGAGATGCATGGTTGTCTGAACATTTGATACCCGTGGAGAGTAACTTTTGAGACTGCGTGAGCGTGTATCTGTTGGTTCGCCCAAGCTGCACAGCTGTGTCAACCAACGTCAATGCACCAAGAAGTTCTCAAACAAAAGAAGGTGCGGACAATGGGGCAAAGTTTCTCCAGCACGACCTCAGCATTACTAACTGAACGAAAAAAGGAATGTAAAAGTAGATGGAGAGAAACCCAATCAGACTAAATTGGAAAAAAGGGGTGCAGAGAATGGGAAAATGGTGTTCTTCGTACCCTGTTTTTTTCCTGCAAGGAGGTGCCACGTCACTGGTGTGACAATAACAGAGCAATGTGGAGACCACAACCCCGCAAATTTCATTGGCCAAAGGCTCCCTACTTTTCATCAAAAACTGCACTTGAGAACAAAAACAAACACAACTGAACAAAACAAGTGTTGCAAGTGAGGCGTTGCAAGTGAGGCTGTAATTTACACATGAAACCCGAAAGGTGAGCGTGCAGGTATTGAAGATTTCCCCAGGCTAATGCACCAAACAAAAAGTCACCAGCACTTTCTTTTCCAGGGTTTGTGCACCACTCAACTCTGTGGGCAAAGTGTTCTCTAATCTCCAACTGACTCGTATCTGAGCTGATGCAAAATAAGCTGAACGCGGTGAGGCTTCATGCTGTGAAATCGGTTGATCTCTTTTTTGCAGAACGACACACACCTTTTGCAAAGCATCCTTTGTGCAGCTACATTCTTGGAACTAGCATCAAGTAGACCACCCGTTCCTTGTAGTTGCCATGAGCACATGAACCAGTTTAGTCAATGTTAGTTTTGTACAGGAAGGAGAAAATGACATTTATGCTACGTCTGTGAATGAATAATGTAAATGGTATAAAATGTGTGTTGTATCACTTCTAATCTTATGTACAATTGCTTCAACATGTACAGTTGCGTTCGAAAAGACTTGTTGTCAGACATTTAGTTTGTAACAAAATGGTCCCTGCTTTAAAAAGGCCACCCCATCAGAACACCTGTTCCCTAAATTTCCAACACACTTCTTGTTTTTCCTATCATGTTCCCTACATGTCCACTACAGCTGCACCTATCAAAGCAGGGATCACCACAAAAGACACAGGAAGTTTCGAAGCCAACGACTACGATCAATTTCAAAGAAAACGATCAAAGCATAACGAGGACAGATTGCTCTGAAAAAAAAAAATTGCCTCTGGATTTCTTGCACGTCAAAACTTCGGAGGCACAGTCGTCACGCGCACAGTTTATCACATCTGTCATTATTAAGTTCGTCATGAAGCGCACAGTGCACGTGTGGCTGAAGGAGACTAGAGACACAGATTTGCCGTTACGTGCACGCCAGTTAATGCTTGAAATGTACCAAAATAACACAGAGCGCTGCAGGATTCGGGGACTCACTTGATTCATTGTATCGCAAAGCAGACTTATGATGTTCATTCACTTTCTTCATTGTCGTGATTGTTCCGTCTCCACCTATTGCTTGTTATGGGACTCGAGCCTGCATCGACACTTCTCGCCACACACATTTCACTCACCAGTACCGGTATTCAACGGGCAAAAGACTGTCGCTCACTCACAAACATTCCACTTTTACAACCGAGGCGTGTTTTCAACAAGAACTAAGCAGATCACAATTGTTCCCATGTTCCACATGATTGGGCGAAAACGCAAACATTTCACTTCTGAAGTCAGCTGTCGACAGGCAGAAGCCTTGAAGCTATTCGGAACGGAAAAAGGAGAACAGCTGTGCGCCAGGTGTTTTCGCTCTGATATTGCCCCTAGATGCAGGCCAAAGGCGAACTGTAACAAAACGACCATTTACACCGAGCATGTAGACAGGCTTTGGCAGGTGAACGTATTGAAGACATGGATGGCCCAAGGCGGGTCACTTTTCACTCGTCCCATGTTTGCAGCTTCCCGAGTGACCGTCTTGTCATTTGTGTGTCCGTCTTTCGAGCACAGCCATACCATTTTCACAACTCCTTTTTGTCCTTTCGTTTGTGTGTGTTTGGCGTGAGAACTACAGCGTTATTCGTGTCGTTCCTTGGTATGTACAATGTGTAGGCAATCTCATAGGCAATGTTGGGTGCAGGGACTCTTCAAATCACTGTCTCTGGCTTGCTGGCGAGTTTTGCTTCCTCAAAACCCATATCCAGTACCTCCAGTTCCTGTGGAAACAAACGAGATCTTGTTAAAGCAACAACATTTACCGGCGCATGCCGCGCCGTACCGAACCGCTCATCCAGGATATTTTTTGACACGAATTTTCTGTAATGTTGTCACTCGTGGTTCGAAAAATGTTTTGAGGTGGAGGAACGTACTCTGTTCATCATGGACTCGAGGTGTTCTCGCTGCTCCTGGTGCAGTTTCTTGAGGTTCTCCATGTGTCGCGACTGTAGCATCGCCTGCCGCTTCCGCTCTTCTATGAACTTCTTCGTGTTGTTTTCGTTTTGTTCCCTGATTCGCCTGTTTTCAGAAACGGAAAACACTCAACTGCTTGTTCTGAGTGATTTGTCACTCCCATGTGAATCTTGGTGAAACGACGTGAAGGACTCACCGCTCCCGCTCGGCCTTGTTTTTGATGCTCTTGTCCGCCATCACCTGTTTGCTGGTGTCCATAGACAGTTTGGCTTGTTTTCCTTTCAGGTCCTTGTTTTCTCTGGAAAGATACATTAAGTTTTCTGACGACGGAGCGCGAGAACATGGTCGTGGTCGACGACAAAAAATATTTCAATCAGGACGTTGGGTGGTGGGGATTCACTATCATCCGGCAGATCTGGTTGGGGACCGCTCCTCGTAATTTGTTTTACTGCTTTTATGTCTCAATTTTCCGAAGATAGAGTCTGCTGAAGCTGTCACCCACCCGATCAAGATTTCCCCTGAACATTCACCGAAACAAGCGAAGACAGACCACTCACTTCTCCTGCTTGAGCTCAAGATCTCTGCACTGCGTCGTCTGCGCTGTTTCGAGCAGTCCCTTGAGGATCTCAGCCTGCTGCAGCACGTGCGAGCGCCTCGTCTCGTGTTCCTCGGCGATCTGTCGCGACACCATCTCGGACCACTCCTTCGTCTGCGCGTCCACCAGCTCCTTCACCTGCAGGCGACACACGGCCCGAAACATCAGTGCAAATCTAGAACCGTTGTTCTGAGCGCGATTCAAGACGGTCCCAGACTGTGTGTGGGGGTGGGGGAGGGAACTACGCCCTTTTTCCGGACAAAACGGAATGAACTGAAGTTGGGACATGTTGTTGTCAAACAGACGGAATTAAATAACGTACTGAGTTGGACAGTTGTCCACCATGAAATGTAATGAGTGAGAAACAAAGAAGCGAAAAGAAATTTTTTCAAGGAAATGCATTTTGCGTCTTCCAACGTTGTTCCGAGAAAGACTGAGAACGGCATCATTGGTGCCCTTGCTTGGTTTCAATGACTACCACTGACTGCTGTACAAAACTGTGCACAATGCCAACAACAAAGGTTCTACCATCTGCATGGTGGAAGCGAGGGTCACGGCCAAATGTTCTGAGACAGGGTCTATCTGTACAAAAGTTGTGAAATGCAAATCACCAGCACGCACGTGCTGGTGAAAAGTAAAGCACTTCTTTGTTCAAAAGCAATTTGTGGTGATGCGAAAAAGCCCTTACCATCAACTTTGACAGTAAAAAGGCAGATAAACAAGGATTACTGCTCTTACAAATCTAACAACAGTTAAACTCAAATCGAGTTTTCAAGCACAGCCAGATGAATTGATCAATTTCCACTTGAGTGTTAGATGTTTTCATCGAAGACACAACCAGAATCATGATGTCACGCTGCGAACAGCCGAACTCATGCAAACAAACACTGGAAAACATGGCACTCTCGCTTCAAGAGCCGGCACCAAAAACATCCTGCCCAAAATACCACAATGAATTCACTTCGAACACAAACTTCTTGTCCAACACGCATGCGTTTGGTCCACGTTTCACCAGAGGAGCACCGATTCAGTTCAGCAGGGAAACTTGATATCTCAAGAAACAAACTGGAAGATTTGAGGAAAATAAAAGGTGTGATGTTGACCTGGTGTGGAGCGAAAGAATATCTGTTACTTCACTTCTAGTGAACAATGAACACGCCAACCAATCAGTCACCGATCCATTTCTACGGGAGTTGTAAAGTGCTGCCTGCTGTGACGTGATTTCAACCAGTCAGCCAAAAATAGAGTCCAGCGTCATTGCAGGCCCATGGGCCCACGCGAGAAAAGTTTTATTCGTTCACGCAGGCTGTCACTTTAGGTGAGTAAAGCTACTGACGCAAGACGGTGAGGAGTGAGTTCCGAGTGGAGAAAGGAAATCAGTCGGGAAATCTTCGAGGCATCATCCGCACACAGCTAGCAAATAGTGTCGTGAACAGAATCGTTTTGTCTCACCTCCAGTTCGACATACTTCCTACTGGCATTGGATCTACTACTTTTACACCATAGGCACAAGAGTGAGGGAGGGGAGCCCTCATGCCGCGCCTCAACTGGTGCTTGTGGGCTGGTTGCAGGCTTCAACGAGGTGAAAACAGCACCAAATGTTACAAATTTGCATCACATTGGCAAAAGAAAAGTTTGAATCAAAACATTTAGTGTAAAATGTGCCTTCAATTTGTTCATTACTTTGCATTCGGTAAAATGCAATGTCATGTTGCTTTTGGCTGACAGAAGACATTATTTTCCCAAAGCATTTCTGTCTTCACGAGTAGACTCCAGCTGGGAAAGCAACAATCTTCTTGAGATAAAACGAGTGATGACTGAACGCTGTGCACCACATCAGGCACCGCAAACTTTTACTTGTTGCACAAGACAGCTGCAAACCACAATTGCTTAAATCCTAAAAAATAAAACGTGCCAACACAGTCATATAAATTTCACAGAATTCTGAATGAGGTGTGCCAGCAGCATGCTGTCAACATAAATGTAAGTTCACTTTTGTCGTGCGAAAGAAACAAAATGAAATCGTGAAGTGCTAAACTTCAGACCAGCTTATTCTAAACCACAACAAGTAAAAGATTCTTGTTATGTTTCGGAAACGAACCACGTCCCGCAGTGCACATATTTACCACCAGCAGAACTTCAGAGTCCCTGCCTCGGTTCAAGAAAAGTTAAGCATTCACCTGTTCTGAAGCAAGAGCCACTCACCTTGGCTTTGTGCGTGGTGACAATGTCTTGCACCTTGCCTTCCACTTCTGATTTCAGGTCGTTGCAATTGCCCTCTCTGAAAATGTTGAACAGTTTCACACTTTCCATGTAAAGGTCACAGTTGTAAGTTACCTGAACACTGGAGCTGACTGAAAACTGCAACAACAAAAGCTTTCAATAGATGTACGCTTTTTCATTTCCTTTGCAGTGCAATCAGGGGACAACAGACAAAGCAAAACACACTGCAGCGTCGCGCAAAAAAAGAAATTCCCTAAAATTCAGAGATTCACTCGCCGGTTCGTCAGTTTTTCGAGTGCACAGATTTATGCTGTTGACGCACATCTGCCTGAACCTCAGAATCTGTGGAGAAAGTCAGTCTGAACATTTCTGCAAAACAAAATACAGGGACAATCACTCACCCTTTCTTCTTGATGGCTTTCTCCAGCACCTTTTCGTGGGTCGTGCGCTCCTTGTCGTGCGTCGCTACGATTTTGTCGATGATGGTGCAGTGCTGCTTTTGCATCGTGGAGCGCTGCTTGTTGTGTCCCTTCTTCATTATCTCCATCTCCTTGTTCTGCTTCTTGCTGAGCTTCACGTAAGACTTGTCGGTCATGAGCAACTCAGGGGTGATGGGGTCAAAGAGGGAGTCCTCTGCAAGCAAATAAGACACAAAGTGAGAAACACAGCACTACGGTATATCACCTGTCCTGTCTGAATCATTGCGTCCACAAATCCCTGCATTGTTTTCCATGTTTGATCGTCGTACCTTTCCTTTCTTTTTCCTTTTCTTTGGTTTCTGTGACACTGGTTTCGGTTTTCACAAGGGGTTTGTTCTGCGGTGTCGTTGAATTCACCACCGCAGTGTTGGCTGGTTTCTCACTCTTCTCCTTTTTGGAGCCTGCAACACATGATGTGTGTTTCAAATTCCCATTTGATTCATGAACAGAAAATACATTCCCAGTCTATTTGCAGTCCTGGATGCAATCGATGGTGACGTGACGTGAAGGAGCGGCATTTGTTGTTGCATCCATCAGACGAGCGCATTTCCCTTCAGAACGATCAATGTCGATTGCTGTCAAGGCTGGAAGAACGCAGTTTCGTGTTGCATGATAAAGATTCAGAGACAAACCGGAAGTAGGCACGTCGCTGATGTCGCCTTCGTCGATGCCCATGTCCTGCATCTGCTTGGCGCGCTTCTCCGCCTTCGACATGAACTGCATCGGGTCCGACAGCGCGTCTACAAAATCTGCAACGCAGGAGAAGAGGGCGGAGATTTGTTATTTGGTGGAACTGCAGAAGGAAATTTCTGCTCAAAAAGTATCTCACAATTTTTCAGATCCTGATTGTGACCGTACATTGTACGATGCGATGCAACAGAAACAAACAAGAAATGGCGTACCTCCAAAGCCATCAGGCACGTAGGTTTTGAGAACCATTTTGCAGAAGACGGTTGGTAGTGAGAGCGGGAAGTTGGCTTCCGTTCGTAGTGAGATGTGGCGATAGCCTGCTTGCAGACCATCGAGTGGCAGGATTCTCTGACCGATCAACTTGCCCGTCTCTTCAAACACGGCGATCCGCAGCACAGCCAAGTCGGGTAGCACCACCTGTCAACGCGCACACGAAACATATGCCAGCTCCTCTGACAAACGATAGTTCCCCAAAGAGAAACTTCGGTCACAGCTTGTTCACAGCGACTCGAGAATTCGAAGCACTTACCTTTCTGAATAAAAAAGGTTCTTCGTTATATACAGGGTTGAGGCCGTTGCTGGGGACGGTTCGTGTGCGGAATTCCTTCCGAATGGTGTCAGTGGGCAGCCCGTACATGTCGACCTCCACGTACGTTCCCACTTTTTTGTCCGACAGGAACTGACCTGAGATCACCTACGAATACCAATGCGAGTCGTTAGAAAACCGCGCCGTGCATGCACACACGACAAGGCGGATGAGTCTGCAGGAATCACGCTGGAACACTGTTGTGTAGGTACCTCCACAGAACATGTCGCAGCTATCACACCATCGACTGGACTCTCCGAGAACGGATCGAATGTTCGGTCTGGTCGCCGCATGAAATCCGGCTTCAGTAGATACCTACAACCACGTGTATCAGTAAGAGCAAAGCGCAGAGAATTCCAACAGATTGCTGAACTCCATTTTTGGCACTCACCCGCAATTGCCGTTGTACTCAAATTTGCCCTGGTTGAGCTGCATTGCTAAATCCGGGGTCTGGAAGTTCAGTGCGACCATCTGACAGCCTGCGTTCCAGAAGATCTGAAGACGAAAACAAACAATCACTGTGAATCTTGAGACTGCAGTTCACCGTAAATTTGCACGTGTTCACTCTGCTCCGAAAATGCTTCACTTTCACTTTTCTGTCTCTTCAAGACCTACCTGTGGCATGTAGTTGCTGGAATCGACTCTGCCTCCCTTGGGGTAGATCCTGCTCATCTGACGTTTGTTATAGCTGGGTTGTCAAGGACTGTCAGTGCAAGTGTGACGTAAAACTACTGTTTGTCGTGGTTTGACTGCCGTGAGTGTTTGGACTATCTCTTCTCACAGATCATGCACAAACAACATCAAAATGAATGTTGCGTGATTGTGATCATGCGACAATGATTCGAGTTTTCACAAACACTGACACGCACAAGCGAAGCGTGGGACACACCCAAGAAGATCAAACTTCATGCACGGCAATAAATCTCTCTCTTTACTTTCGGAGAACAAACTTTTGTCTTTTGCTTGGTTGCAACGCAAACTGACTTGTGTCACCATCTTGGGAAAGCAATCTTTTGAGTAGTAAACTGGAAACACTCCACCAAAACGGACAACTGTTCCCTCACTGGAAACGCGAAAATACCACGAAACGTTGTTCAAACTTATGAGAAAGAACAAAAAATGTGTCCAACGTAAACTAGAAATGCCCAAAAAATGTTAGCACAACAAGGATACTCAACAAGCTCTATGGGGTGCAGTTTGATATGTGCTAATGCCATGTTCTCATTGAAAGAAGACATGAGATAATGGCAGTTCCGTTCTGCAAAAATAAAGCGAAACGTACATGGAGCATGCTGGACACAAGCAAGTACAACACAATGCGACTTCATGCGAACCATACGCAACCGGAATCAATGTGTGAATAGGTTCCGCATAAAGATGACGGAAAAAAATCACTGTCAAAGTGACAACACAAAAAAATACAACATGAACACCACCGTGTTGAAGACGTGCGGTCCGTCTCGCCGGAAGCGCCACATGCATTTCAAGCACAATTGGCCAGCTGTTGAAAACGTTTGCTTTGTGAGGTGGAGAAGTGGGTGTCCCATCCGAATTTTGCATGTTTCCCCCCTGCCACTTGTGTTTGCTTGTTTTTGGACCTTCAGCCTTGAAGAAAGGATGGAAAAAACTTGCTGGGGTGACAGTTTCATTTTCTTCCAAAAGTGGATGTGCCACCGTGTTGGGGCACGTGGGGATAAACGTTCAGATGGTGCAGACAGATGCAGCGGGTATATATATATAGAGGGTGTGCTTGAAACGCTCGTCCCCAAACAAACAGGGCAACACGGCTACACAGAAAGAGGAAAACACTGCGTCGGCAGGGCACGGAACGACCGAAAGGGAATCTGAACTAGACTTTCAAGTAGAGAATCAGCCGCGGGCAGCGTACATCGGCAGGACAGCACTTGTCCCAATCCACCAATGCCCCAGTCAAAAAATGTCCAGTTGAAAAATATTTTTTGTGGGGGAGGGTAACTTGGACAATGTCTGAGTTACCCAAACTCAGACAATATCCAAGTTGGACAATATCCAAGTTGTCTGAGTTATCCTTACTCAGATAATGTCCAAGTCAGACAATGTCCAAGTTGTCTGAGTGACCCAAACTCAGACAATGTCCAAGTCCAAGTCTGAGTTGAAAATTTTCTGTGTGTGTATGTGTGTGTGTGTGTGGGGGGGGGGTAACTCAGACAATTTTCTGTCTGGGCCAGATGATATCCAAGTTGGACATTGTCCAATTTAAAGATTTTCTGTGGGCAGGGGGGGGTAACTCAGACAATTTTTTATTTGGGCCAGACAATATCCAAGTCAGACATTATCCAAGTTGGACATTGTCCAAGTCAAAAATTTTCTGTGGGCAGGGGGGGGGGGTAACTCGCACAATTTTTTGTCTATGTTACCCTGGGATGGACGACCGGAGACAGATACATGGGCAAACCAATATCAGCTCGCTACCGTGGCCGATAATTAGAGAACTGTCAGTGTCATCGAACTGATCAGATAAGTCACACACTATCCACTACAATGACATCAGTTCAGAAATTTTAACAGGAACAAGTTGATTTTGTCTCCCTTTTTCACACACACCACGCACGCACACACACGCACATACAAACCACAAACGATTCCACACCTCCACAATTTGTGGTGGCGGATTCCAGCCTTCAAATTTCGACTGGGGGGAGGGGCAATCTCACAAGCGCGCCAAAACGCTCGCCAGCAAAAGGGTGTGCCACTCATATCAAACCTGTCAACAAAAGACTACCAAATGGACACACGTGACGCATCAAAAAATTTAAAGATGACTTGATGTGCTTCCTTTTGCTTTGCGAGTGTCATGACCAATTTCAGACACATCAAGTCTCCAATGTGTAACAAATGAACATGCAACATGGTGTGGTTCATTACGCACTGCAACCGCTATCGTGTGCAAGCTCGCTACTCGTACCTTTCCGTGCCAAGTTTGAACTCAAATGTTGCCTTTCTCAACAAAAACGGTGAAAAAGAAGGAACTGACCAAAGGGCAGTCACTCTGACGACACCTTCATTGACATGACAAAGATAAACAACGTTTCAGATGCAAAAGGATCACACGGGGAAAAGTAACCACGTACACAATCAAAACAGGCAGGTGCTGAATGAAATGCACGAGCAGATGAAAAAACATGATGGAAAAATCTCCCAATGCAGAAATCAGGAAGGATACTTGACAAACTCTATGGCTTCTTGTTTCAAGTAACCGAGGGCGACTGTTTCGCCGAAAGACGACATATTGTGATGGATGTTACGCTCTAAAAACAAAAAGAAAAAACAAAAGAACTATGTATGAGAAAGTAATTGCAAAAACCTGCCTCTAGAACCAAGTGGGAGAGTCATACAATATAGACTGTGTTTGTCTTGAACTGTGTGGAAAAATGACTCAAACACTTTCCACTTTTCACTGCTTTAGCCAAAATCGGAACGAAGCAGCTTTGATCTGAACGATCACAAAGCAAAATGCCTTTGCAGACGTTGCGTGGAAAGTCCAAATCAAGTCCTGTACACTTCGGATCAAGTTCCATTTCCACAGTCGAGTCTTGTGTCAAACGTCATGGACAGATTCGTGACAGTTCAAGACGGGGGAGGCTCGCTATTTGTATGACTTGCTGCATGACTGGCAGCGCGGAGCTGGTCGGTGATAGTGATGATGTGGCAAACGAGATGACCATCCATGATGCTACCGTACGTCTGCACGGGACGACGCCACACAACACATGTACTGCTCGCTGCATGCACTCAACTGAAACGTACAGCAGCCAACAAGTTCTTCCGTCAGAAGGCAGTTGTTCTGCCAAGGGACACTTGAAATCTCTTTCAAAGATCTGAATCTAATGTCGTGTCAAAGTGACACGAGTTCATGCGATTCGGTTTCAACGAACAACACCTTCCGGGAAGAACGTTGTCCTGTTTCCTATTCAAGAAAAGAAAATCAATGATAGGCATCGACTTGGTCTAGCAGTGGTTCACCATACAAATGCTGAGCTAACGCCTCTGCAACACATGAGTACATGTACAATACTACAATGTCGTCAACAGTCTCATCCGCATCCAAAAGAGGAACAACTAAAGACTGTCATGGTCTCACACGATTCAGTACTGTACGTCCAAAATACCGAAATCAAATGTTTCAGACAAGTCACCAAGACTCTGGTCAGGCAAGGAATCACTGACACCATAACAGTCAAACTGTCTCGTCTGAAAAACTAAGTCAGGAACAACATTACTTTTTCATCACCAGGATCACCAGGACCAGAGCAACGGGAGCTTCCATGAGAGGGAATTTCTACGCCGTTAGGAGAATCAGATTGCGGTTGTAAGGATACTTGACAAACTCAATGGCAGAGGTTTTGAGGTAGCCCAGGCCAGTCGACTCATTAAAAGACGACATACAGTGGTGGTTATTTTGTTCTGTTTTGGCAGGATAAAAAGAGATGAAAAGACAAAAAATTATTACAATCGTTCAGTCTCGATTGATAATCTGCACTGCAGACGTGAGGTTCCGGGACATTGTATTTGCGAGGCCTCAGATATCGGTGACATCGTCAAAAAAATCCGTTTGAGGTTTGGTCCGACATGTCAACACACTGTCCTGTTCCAAACGATGTCGGACTGAGTGGACTGAAGATGAAGGTGTCTGAGATCAAGCATGTTCAACTGTCCGACGTGCGTCGCTTTGTGAGAGTGCAACAGAGGAAGCAAAATATCGCAGTTGAAACACGTGGCCCAAGTACCCACCGTCAGCGACGTCGAAGCCCTGGAACTTGACAGGCTGCGCATAGTTGACCATGGCGGAGAGGTACGGGTGGATGTTAGTCGTGGCGCCCGTGTAGTGGTAGGACGTCATGAGCGCCGCCTCCTCCTCAGCCGTCAGTGCTCCCTGCAACACAAGTGCACTCAGTACAGCGAGGAGACGGACGGATTCAAATTCAAACTAACAACGGAAAGCAATTTGTTTTTGTACTTGATGAACAAGTTTTCAAATTTCACTTTGAGGAAAAGCGTGCCTTTGGATTCAATGAACGAAAGGTTTATTTTGTGGTTTCTACTATTGATGCAAAAGAGAGAAACATACCCATCATTACATCAAATTAAATGTCAGAACGTTGGCGTGGTTCTGTATTGCGTGATACATGTGTTTATCAAAATGTAGAAAACTGTATGAACAATTACCTTAACATTTACTTTGTTGTTTCAACGGGTAAACACAGAACTTTAGTGGTAAGTGACAGGTCGGAATGAAACAAGTCGTGGCCAATCAACTCTTCTGGGGAAGCATGAAGAAATTATTCGGGATATGACACTTGGTTTGAGGTGGACGAAAGAACTGGATTACTGCAACAACGGGATTGTGTTTTCACCTGGAAATGGGCACAAGAATAGCATCCCGACGAAACCAAAAAGACAAAGAGAAACCCTGCTGAATTTGGTTCTGTCCTTTCAAATGTTTAAGTGCCACAGTTTTCATCTTTTCTGCCTGTAATCACTTCGGCGTCTGCTTTTTTTCACGTTTTCTGCGACCTCTTGGGCGTCTCAATTCTCCAAAACTGGATCTGAGTCATCTTGACTTCATGAAGGTCTTAGTTGGAATACAGTTCGTCATGTAAAAACAATACAAACCAAGAAACACAACAAGAAACCGTCGAAAGGGTAAGAGTCAAGGTTACTGCCCCTGTCCAACCTCGTCAAATGGCAAACTTAGTGAGAAAGTCAAAATGACGGCTTTCTAGACAATTTTGAAACCAACCAATAAGCGAGAGAACGGTCAAAATCCAGTTCGAATTTGGTCTGACGTTATGAGCTGGTTTCATCACACTCTCGAAACACAACATGCAAGGAAGAAACCCGACAACTACGATGTTAAACACAAGGTTCTTTTTCTAAACGCACATTTGCAGGTTAGGTCGGTGTCAGACGCAGCTCACGCAAACAACGAACGATTTCAGCTGAGTGTTCAAACCGCAAACAGATTACACTTTTCGAGCCAATTTTCATGTTTCTTCTGGAATCGGTTTCGTTCTTCGGAGCATCCGTAAGTGTAACCTGCCTCCTATGATGTGCAAATTGGAGTGTTTCTCACCTGCCCCATGGAATCTAAATCTTGAACCAGCGGGTCCTTCATTTGGTTTGAAAACAAGACAGGTTTGTCAGGTACAGTTCATCAAGTAAGAAAAAAAGACAGAGGTAAACTACGGTGTGACTCTAAAAATACAAAATCAAAGCAGTTCCTTCCAGGATCAAGGCATCTAGAAAGGTGCTCTGTCAATCAAAAATGCACATCACTTAAAGAAATGTTTTATGCAGAAAGATGTGCGTTTTGGAAATTTGCTTGTTTCAGAAATGCGCAATAGAACCGACATGAAACAAATTTCACAGACACTGCACCATGCCTGAAACTCAACAAAAAACAACCCAAAAAAGTTGCTTTGAAAATTCTCAAAATATTTGTGCAAATTATGAAGAAAGTGCCTGCTCAATTTTCGAATTTGCGGACGATCATATTTGTAATCATTCTCACTGAAGCAAAAAACTTGGGACGCCAACACCAGTGTTGGACCAAAACATACTGTTGCGAAAAGCAAGGACCAAAAGATGAAAATCAAAACGTAACGAGTCGCAACTGTGACCGCACAGGAATTCAACTGCACGATGGATGCGTCAGGTCTCGACCACTTCGCAGCTTCCAGATTCAAAGATGCCGAGAAAAAAAAAATCTGGTCACCTTTTTGATCTCCTTCTTGTCGTCCTCCACAATTTCAATGTGGCTTGCCTCTGGGTGAGCTTCACCGTTCATGGCTGATCCGTCTGAAAGCAAAGGAGACATCGATGATCACTCACATTTGAAGGCAGTTTAATCAAAAATTCCCGGTGCAGTCGGAGAAGTGTCTGCGAGATAAAAGACAAACAGGAGACGCAGCAAAACTTGATGTTCGACGCTGACGCAAAAACACGCATCGAAACAAAACCACGACAAAAGTTCGGTCACAAAAACAGTTCGCCTGTTTGGCGTTTTGGTTATTCACGGCAATCTTCAGCCCAAGACGCGCATTTCGCCACTTAACGCAGTTTAATATCTACCCACCAAGCAAGTTGTCAGCAACATTTCTCAATCTATTACAGTTTATCAACTACAGTTTGATAAGTTCCGCTGTTGTTTATGTGGGTCCATAGTACTGGATACTTGAGTTGAAAAGGTTAAAACATTGAGACATGTAGTGTCCGAACAGAACAAGGGGCCACACAAACACAGAAATTTGTTGTTTTTCACCTGGACTGCCACAAGATCCTCACACGTCTTCAGCGGCATTGTGAATCTTTGAACAGCAGGACCCAAAAAAAGTTTGTGAGGTCGGATGGAGAACCCGTCCACACACTCATGCAGCAACCAGCAAAATGCGGTGAGAGCGAGTCCGTCCGCACACTGCATTCCGTTTTCACCCTCCATCAAGATTACCCAAAATATCAAGAAACTTTAGGCTTCTGCGAAAAGAAGTTCTGAAGCTGGGTCCAAAAGAAAGAGCGTCAAGCGCACAACATGTCGAACCGACAGACAAAACTGACTGAACATCGTGACACACAGGAAACAGAAATCATACAGACGAAACTCAAATGACGAGAAATGGGCATTTTTCAAAAATTCAAAGTCACTGAGAACCACCATTCTGGGTTTTAGTATTTAGTGCACTTGTTTTGAGCAACTGATGTTTATTTGTATTCCACAAACCATCGTTCGCTTCGGAAAAGTTTTCCAGTCAAAAAGGACAAAACAGCAAATTCGTGCACGAAAAATTAGATGACAGTTACACTGCCCAACTGCTGTGGTTATGAGATTCCATCCCGAAACACCAGGTTGTAAAAACTAAGACACCGTCAAGACAGAAACTAACACCCACTGGCACCAAGGAATTGCATTTGTTGGGGCAATGCGGAACGGAATGGGTTGATGTGGACACCTGGTCTTGGTGGGAGGAGGTGTTATTGTGGAGGTTACATCTCAACTTATGATGCATGCATACACAGACTGAACCAAGTGTGCGGCCGAGTGCCTGCATGGCGGCGTTAGTGTACCGGGATTAAGTTTCCGTTGCTTTTGCACTTCTGCACGTGCAGCGGCTTGCGCTGAGTCCTCGCTCGACTCGGACGTGCTGTCGTCATCTAGAACCGGTGCGATAGAGAGAAAACAAAATGGAACCAATGACATGAATGTTCAGTGCCCGGTGCTTGTGTGTGTTGCATTCGCAAAAAGCTTGTTCCATGACACCACAGTCCGACTTCAGGCACCACAACCAACACCTTCGGTTTCTTTGCCACGTCCCTGACACAACACATTCTGCGAGAGCGCTTGTGGAACCACCACCAACGATCAAACTGCTCTCTGCGCGATCTGAACTGAAGCTGTTGTGAGTAAAGTTCCAACACTGGAAGTGAACCTTTCACAAGGAAACCGAAGATGTGTGGCGTGGTCCCACTCCGCGGAGTGGCATCAGTGGAACATGTCTACTCAGTGCTGACAGACAGACGAGACAACAGTCACATAACAGCGAGACGAGTCACGGACCTGGATTCGCTGCCACACCTCATCATGCGCCGGTATTGACAGCGAGCAACGTGACTGGACAGGCGTCAAAAACCCATGCACAATCTGACATCGTCCACTCGCAAGGACAACATCACAAGCTGGTGCATTCCGAGATAAAAACCAGGAATCATTCGCCAACCGTGACTGAAACGAAAATATGCCCCGCCACACCCACTTCGACTGCTATTGGCCCTTAAAGTCGGAAGCAGATCCTCTGCCACACACGCACAACTGTTTGTGCCCCAACTAGTCCCCACGAGCGGTCGGCGAGCAACCAAGGATTGCGGTACGACGTTGCACGTCTAAACCCCAACATGCCATTGTGGGTTCCACTAAGTCGCAGTCGAAGAACGCCAGTAGAACACGCTATAAGTCTGACATCTTTCCACAAATCACAGGCTCACTTCATACCTGTGCTGTGAGGCTGGACTCGCGCATAAGTTGGGCTCTTGGTCTAAAACACAGACCTCTAAACAAAGCCCAACAACACACAAGATGCGCAACCACCTGATCAGCTTTATGTGATTCCACTATTTGTGCCAATCAGCAGCTCATGCAGTGATCGTGCGGAACAAGACACGTTGCAAGTTGGTACAAACGCATGCAATGACCTGTGGATAAACTCAGGGCTACACGCTTCAGGAACATCGTTATGGAAACACTAGTTCAGTTTTATGCGCTGGTTGGGTTTTATTGGGCCGTCATCCTCTGGTTGACAGGTGTTCTGCCAGTCTTCACTGGAACTAAAATCAGGTACACACAAATAATAAACACAGAACAGCTGGGTTACGTTTTGAAAATCATACCTACGTGGAACAAGAACATGAAACAGCATTCGGGAATGTTGAGTATTGGTAGCACCGAGACAAACATGGTTGTGATAGACACACACGTACGAGTACATTCATCTCATGCTTCTCTGCGAGCGAAAACCCTCGAATTCCCTGGCGAGTTTCAATTAAGCAGCGACAGTAAAGCTGAGTAAGTTTTGTCATCAACACAGAAGACTGATGCGAGTATTGCTGAACTGCGCACATCTGAGCAAACAAACCGACAGAAATTATGCAGGATAAATTTGCAGGTTCACTAAACGTTACGACCTTCTACAAGTGTCAAGAGTCAATTTCTTCGACAAGCAGTTGCATTTGAAATCCACAAGGAAGTCAATTAAAGGTTGCAAATCGGACACAAGTCACTGCTTTCGCGCGCATATTAGTGGGGAAAAGCAAACGTCGGAATTCACGACGGCGACTTGGAAAAAAAAAAAAGTTGAGTGCAAAATTCTTCAGAAAACAGACCGGAGAATCTGCATTGAGGACTACATGGGATTCTACTGCAGTTCAACTTAGTCTAAGCAGTGGATTTTGCGGCGCATGCGAGCAACTCACCGGGGTTGTCTGCGACGAGGTCCGGATCCTCCCCTTTGTCGTCGTCTTCGATGATCGACTCGCCCTGACCCTTCATGAACATCTCCAGTTGCTCTGCAAAAACAACGCGCTCGGCTATTAGACCTTGGGTTTGTGGAGTGCGAATGGGCAAAAGAGTCCCGAGAAAACCAAATCGGCTGCAAGAGGGCTGAGGTTGGCGACAACACGCGACAAATTGAACTCCTCACTTTTCTCCACTTCCGGTTTCAACCGTTTGTTCTTGATGAGGATCTTCCTCTTGAGCTGGTTTGGAGACGGCAGCGGCACCCCTGGCTCCAGCTGAAAGTGGTCAGGCGACAATTCGTTCTCATTCTGCAGTGAACTGTGGGCCACTTAATACACAAAGAGCTTGCGTTTGTGGACAAGATTACACTCCAAACAAAAGGAATATTCAAGGACTGAAACTGTATCTCTTGGAGTCAAACATGTGAAGGACAGCGCAGTCAGAAAGGAAATGAGAAAACTCTGTGACGTCCAAAAAAGAGATGTGAGATGGCACATTCAGATGTTTTCAAAAAGAGGTCAAAGAACAAAGAGCGCACCACGAAAGGGCAGTCCCGAGCAAAAACAACAAAAAAGTTATTGTTTCTGAGAAAAATTTCATTTGGTCCCCGGCTGTCCTCCTCCCCCCCCCCGCAACCCGAACATGACCTGAAATGACAAGCAATCTTCACAACTTTCCTGGTGACCACTTTGAGGGTCACATTTTCACGTTGCAAGCAAAAGTAAAAAGAGCGTATCTTTCTGAGAAAAAAAGATCATGACTGTCCTCTTATGTTCACAGGAAAGAATTCAGGTGGGGGTGGTCATGGACCCACAATTCCTCATGTTCCCCAAAACACAAATTTTGGAACATGAGGGCTCAAAATACCAATAATGAATGCTGAGAATTCTGAACCCTCATATTCCGTGTTCCCGACGCCCTGGAACTGTTCACACAGAGACAGAGTGATTGTACCAAGCGTGCTCTGACGGATTGGTCGCGCGCAAAACAAAAGTCACGGAAAAATTTTGTCAAACATCTGTTTCATCACGAAAAAGAACACTGATGATGGATGTGCGAGTTGGTGCAAAAAGTTTGACAAGTTTTTCTTGTGTCCCGCGTGAACATTCCATCTAAATTTACACTGTTCTACGTCTTGCGTCTTGTGTGTAGAAATTTTTGCTGTACAAAGCTGATGCATCCACACGATGTAAATGCATCCTCACGAACAGAATGTCCTTCATCCATCTTTTCAAATGAAGCTTTTGTTCAGTCTCCACAGAAAGGTTTGTGTTTCTTTTCCTGCTTTTTTTCCAAAGCGAGATTTATCTCAGAAGCAACATGTAAAACTCTCTAACGTGAAGCACAGATGAGACAAAAAAGTTTGGTTCCCTGAAGGTGGCAATGTGCTGGTTGAAGATGGAACATTACAGGTGAACATCTTTGGGGGTCACCACGATACACTCATACTCACTTCACAATCAGGAATGGGAGTTCTTAACAGATAGTCACCAAAAACTTCCTCGCAATACTTTGCGAGTTTGTACTGTTGATTTAAACTGAAGAATAATGTAAAGAAGAACAAATGCGTTATTCAAGAAAAGGAAGAATGATCTGTGAATGACATCCAATGAAATCTGATGACTGCACTTTGAGCCACTGTTAATCGAAGGAGTTCATCAGATTTTATTGAATGCAAACAGGCTGAAAAGAAGAGGTCAGAGAGGAGTAAACTACGGGTGTCGTCGCTACATTTTACTTACAGGAACATTGTCAAGTGGCTTTGTTAACAGATATTCCCCCAGAATTTCTTCACTATATTTGGCTATTTTATACTGTTGTGGCTTGCTGAAAAATAAACGCACATCAACGTAAAACTCGTATTCGCATCAAACTTATGATTGGTCACCTTTGACGGCCGGAAGCATTCTTGTTTGGCTTGGTCAGAGAAATGTGGACATTCGAGATTGTTCCTTGCTCCAATTTTCGGAAACTGAAAGCTGATGCACACACCTGTTTGTTTTGCCTGGCTGTCCAATCGTACAAAACAACACCATGTTGGGTACTTACTGCAGCAGCAAAGCTCTTGAAAACTGCTCAGGGCTCACTTTTTAGCATTTGGAAAGGATACAGAAAGTCCTCTCATCCGTTCAACTGCAGTCCCAAACTTGAAGCCTTGCTAGAAGTCGACGACACTTTGCACACGATTACAAACTCACCTACAATGGTTCTCAAACGACATAATAATCGGGTAGTCTGACGTGACGAATGCTGTGTCTCGTATTGCATATATCACATCCTGCAAGAAAACACAACTGCGTATTCAATCTCACCACAAAAGAATCACGAACTCAACATTTTTTGTTTGGAGGGGGAAAGTGTTTGCATCTTTCTGTCACCTTGAACAAAATGTCTGTGCACATGGCTTTGCCGTGTGTGATGATGGGCTCCTGGTCCGGGTCCTTCCCGTCCCAGCAGTCCAGCTCTATACATCTGAAACACAGAGAGGTGCTGCGTGCCGAGATGGCTATCAATCGCCGTCTTCCTTCTTCTTGCTTGGATAAAACTGGGCACCCTTCATCCAACTGCACGTGACGCCTACCTGCACCCTGCTAGAAGCACCTGTCTATAGATCTCGACTGAGGATTTGCCACCGAATTGTCGTCCCGTCAGGTACGTGTTGTGAGATGAGTTGATGAGGTAATGAGCGAGAGGCTGATCCATGTCTTGATAGATTTCCAATCTGAAATTCAAAACATGAATGTGAACATCAAATTGAACACATAAACACGCTGAACATAACGATAAAGTTTCTGACGAGCTGCATGTTTTCTGGACGGCCAGGCCTGGTCAGTTTCTGTTGCTTTCATCAAGAACAGCCAACGCGCCGATTCTCACCTATCGAGGAATACTGGTGCGTTTTCGTCGGACATGAGGTAGCGACAGAAGCCGTCCACAGACAACCAGCCTGCAAAAAGGGCGGTACATCTGAACTTGAAGTACAATCGATGCTCATCAGTTCTCTTTTTATTGCAAAGTTTCAGCCTGTTCCACAAACAGGGTCCTCAACATCATGATTATGAGCCACTCAGAAACAGTTATTGAGAAAGTTCCAAAACTTTATTTCCACTGCGCACTTGCAAGATCACTGCATTTTCTTCAGAGCTCAAGTGGAACGCCACACGGACGATTTGGCATGGGCCTTGTGCTTGGTTCCCCTCACCCGCACCAAGAAAAAACCAATCGGCGAAAACGCACAAGAGGAACGCATTTCCCAAGACTCAACTTACCTTTCTGACAGTACTCCTCGTCCGTCTCGTACGTGTCGATGAGCAATTGACATCGTTTTGCATTGTAGAAGGGGAAAAGAATTTCATTCAACCGCGGGTCACGCTGCGTCTGCAATCAAACCGGAAGTTTTGCTGGAGAAGACATCTGGGAGAGCCACAGAATCGGAGACAGACTCAGCTGACTGACGTGAAACCGTTTCAGGTCAGCACCTACCTCGTTGAAGAATTCAATCAATTGGTTGATGGTCAAGTACGGTTTGTTCCGTGTCCTGCAAAAGGAAACAAAATATTCTTCGCAAACCAAATATCACAAAACAACAAACTTGCCAGTTTTCTTGGACTCAAACGTGAGATGAACAGGGGAAAAACTTTTCCGTGTGAAGCACAGGCCTTCTCTCTCATTCAACCAACGCAAGATGCTGATAAACATACAATTTGTTGAACAGTTCTTCGAGGTCGGATCGTGGACAGATTTTGTGGTAGAGCTCGTAGAACTTCTCGAATGTGAAGGATTCTCCATCGATCTCGTCATTCTGAAGGAAAAACGATCCGGTGAAAGCTGACAATCTGTTTCCTCGCGAAACAGAGCTGCACGACGCGTCTGCCAGCAAAGCAAACTCAGGAACACCCGCGATTTGAAAATGAAAGAAATGAATGCCAAGCAAGTGCACATCATAGAGGACTCCGTGCTGGCAGTTGGGTTTAAGTTCATAACTCTACAAATGACCCTCAAATCGTACGTGTCTGCAGAATAATTGTTTGTTCAACGGACAAAAACCACACCAGTTACATACAAAACTGCCTCGGCGAACCGAGAAATGTTCATTGCACACTTGGACAACAAGATGAAGCGTGTGAAGACGCGTGGTCTTCGGAAGCGGAGGCAACAACAATCACAAATCACTTCGCAGATTTAGTGGAGTCTTTGTTCGATTTAGTTCCGGCCTTCAACTGTTTTGGTTTGACTTACACAGTTTTCGATACATAATCTTCACTGGCAGAACATTTCTGGTTCTTGCCAAGTGCATTTTTGAGCAACAGTTTCGTCGAGATGAAACAGTTGCAAACACGAAACAGGGAGTCAGGGACTGTTCTCCACGATTCATCAGTCAACGCCCAAATCAGAATCATGCAGTCGGCCGAATGTAATGCAGTCGGTGGGAGATAAAGCATGAGGTATCATCTAAAAATGAACGTGCAGCCGACAGCATCATCACAATGACAAGCAATTACCTTGCCACTCGGGAATCCCAATTCCTTCAAGCACTGCATCACCATCTTTTCCGTTTTGCCGGACGCGAACGTTCGCGTTATACTGAAAACAAAAAGAAATACGTTTTCCAACGGTTTTCAATACACAGGGACATATATCTGCTGACGACGGGAAAAAGCAAAGGCGTGATTCGAGCCTTCAGTGTTGCAGGCTCAAGCGAACAAGAACACAAAACAATTCGAGATCCGAACAAAAGGAAGAACAAAATGAAATTTCAGACCAGGAGAGCACACAATGCCTGTTCGTGTTTCAATCTGGACGAAGTTTCAAAAACTCGGGGAAAGCTGAGCCCTCACAATCGATACGCGGCACTCGTATGTACCTACAAGTAGGCAGCTCCCCACCCATGTACGTATCGATCTGGCTTTGTGGAACTCACCGAGAGCTTCACACAATCTCCTTGTGCGGGAGTAAAGGTGTGTCATGATGGATATATTTCCCACAAGCGGTTAAGGTGCAAAACAGCTGCTTTTTCAGTTCAATGATGACAAGAAGACCGCATGCGGTCAACAAGATCTCCCTCTGTGCCTCTCCACGACTGAACACATTTTCACGATTTTTTGCAAATTGTCTGTGAAAAGCACCACACTGTTCAGGTTTCGGATCGTAGTCAGACAGAACGGTGTAATTCAAAATAGAAGCAGCAGTTTTCTGCGACCGTGTTCACACAACAGCTACATAGGCTGACAAATGACATCTCGTAATGCAACATTAATTTACTTGTCGGGCACAGGGAGCTTGAAGCCATGTCTCACTCCGTTAGTGAAACTATCTTTCATGTGAAGACACATTACTGGAGGACAAACATTGATGGCATACGCCCAGGCAACTTCAGGCCATCCCTGGTGAAGCACATTTTTTATGATGTGAACACAAGATTCCACACGATGACGCGTCGCAACCATTCTGCAAAGCCGTTGGAGGAGGAGAGCTCCGTTGGTTTACTTGAGACAAAATCGAAACGAAAAGACGACTCTTCTGTTCAATTTCAATGAATCTGACACGCAAAGCTTCGCAGCAACCAGAAAACAAAATACGGGGTTTTTTGGCCGTTGACAAATGATGGGCAAGATACAAGTCTTCGGCTCGGCTATTCCTGGCCTTCAGACCCCAGCAACAAAACTGAACGAGCCTTACCTTCTGACTGGGATTTTCCCACTGGGATTCACAAGGAAACACAGCTTCATCCAACTGAAAGAGATGTGTCCAGGGTTAAACACGGCCAAACTGACATTTTCCTAATTATCTGCCAGATTGTGAACTGAACGGCAGAAATGTTTCGGAAACCCAAGAAGGTTACTCACTGTTTCTTGAGGCAGGTCATGGGACACACGTTGTCTGCTTTGATGTTGTGAGTGATTGACCGTAAACCCTGAATCCATTCCTGCAAAGGAAAGACCGGTCTTGGGTATTTTGGCCATCAGTTAGCGTGCTGGCGGTGACGTCTGACTGACATTTCTTTCCGCCAGAAGAAATCACACACACGCACACCACATCACACCACATCACACCACACACACACACACACACACACACACACACACACACACACACAAAAGAAAGCAGAGCTTTGATAGAACACGGGAGCGCCACTCACGGCTTGGTGGTGGTGACCCCCAATCAGCACTGGGCAGCTGCTGAGAGAGGGGTAATCTGTGCCAAAACATTTTCAGCAGCAGTCGCCCTCAATCGCTATACTGCGTGGCCTGACACAGGAATCGGGATCACATCACTGCTGACAATTTTCGATTGTAAAATCAGGGGAAACCACCAAACATTTCAGTTATTGCTTGCCCCGCTCAGGGGCTACTCAGTTGTGATCACCCAGCCACCCCCAGCAGAAATCAGGGTGATCACCGCTCTCAACCTGTTGCCACTGCACATGCAACACAGGCTGTGTGCAGCATGAAAACCGGATCTCGGGGGCCTGCTCACCTTGGCGGTGGCTTCGTCGGGCGCAACGAAGTTGGAGTAGGTGGTGTTGACGAGGTCGAGTCCGGAGCACACGGTGACGGTGCGCATCTGCAGGTCGCCCGAGCCGCGCGCGTCCAGCTCCACGCACAGCCGCGGGTCCTGAAACGTCACGTCAAGACGTCAGTTCGGCTGCTTGCGAAGGGAACTTTGGAGCGTCGACACGACGACACGAGGACAACACCACTACGGTGAACGACAGGGAAACGCGCGCTTGAATGAAAAGCCACTGTCATTGTCGGATCATTTTACCCCCATGACCCTTGGACAAGAAAGTACTGGCTTTGATTTTGTTTCCTGAAATACGAAACAAAGAACGACAATTTTCTGTTTTCGACTGTTTCCTACTTCTCTTGTGTAGATCTATTACTCTCACGCTCAAGATTATTTTGTGTCGTTACAAGAATTGATTCAACAACAGAAGTGGCGTCAACGATGCGTCAATTGCAAGATCTGGGATTGGGGTGTGTCTGCACACCAGTCCAACGCCGTCCACTGATCATGGAGAGTCCACACTTGGTCTTTCTGAAGCAGGTCACTACAAATTTCCGGTGTGCCCACGGAATCTGATCTCCCCATTTCCGCCTTGTCAGCTGGTCTTTCTTGGTGGAAGTCGTTTGCTCCGCAGCTTTGTGTGAGTTCTCATTTCAATCCCTCCCGATCACACAAAATGGACCCATTCTCACACTGATTCTTTCTCAGCGATTCAGGTCCAAGACGTTTTGACTGTGGAGGTTTTGCATTCCTCCCACGATATCCGCGACAGCTTTTGTCGTAAAGCTCAACGAAAGTCAGACTTACACAAAAAACACCTGCATGTGTTATCGCTTTGCCTTTCAGAATGTGATTTCTTGTTGTTCATTGCAAACACAAAAGGACCACACTGGCGCTGCTGCGTTTGCCCGTCTTTGCGAGACAGCTTGAAATCCGTTTCTTCTTGCACAACACGGCAGAAATAATACAACGAAACTCGCGCGTATTCCGAAGCTCAGGAACAACGGCGTACGAGAGAGGCTGCTTTCCCTTCAAAAATATTCAAATCTCAACACTTGATTACGCTCACTGTGACAGGGCGTGAACTTCCAGCTGAGTTGAACGTTCCTGGCCGAAACAGACCGGTCAGTATGTACGAGAGAAAACTGTTCAATCATCCCGTGGAATGAAGAACCAGACTGTCACGGAAAGAATGGAAACGACAGCCATAACTCGTGGTGAAAATGGGAGCAATCTGCTCCTGTACGAAGCTCCGAGGGAGAGACCAAATTTACACCGTGAGGCAAATTACCATCCCAACTCAATCTCGCGTCATGAATGTAAAACCAATGATACCAATTGACAATGCCAATTTCAACAGTGTGCACATTCATTGAAGAGAGTCCCCGGGCAGCGTATTTCCTCATAACAAAAGTGCAAATGCCACAACACTCATCTTCCCAGCACTGTGAAATTGAAATTGATTTTCGTCAAGGAGAACTCGACGTGAGGTTTGTGGATGAGACTGGATGCTCTAATTGTGAACCTGTGGAAAACGTGTCGTTTCCCAGACTGGAAGCAAAGGAAGCAACGAGCGTCAACATCTCCCTGAAACAAGAGGTCAGAGATCAACGAGCCCGCGGCACCTTCCCGAAAACAATCCCTGCCAACAGGGCCGACAGGGTTCTTTGAGATTGTAACCCACGCGTGCCTCATGTACGGGTTCACCCCCCCCCCACTAAACCCTGCATGGTGTGCACATACACACACGCACGTACTCCTCCCAGTGATTGTACTGAGCCCGCGGCCTGGCCGTGCGGGATTCACACACCCAGGGCAATCCAGCCCTTCCAAAATTAGTGAAGGCTTTATTGTCTGGGATGCCTTGTTTCCCAACATGATTTCTGATACCACTTTCGTTATTCCATGAGAATTAACACTTCTAGGAACAAGAAACCGACAGTCCAACACATCGGGTCCCAAAATCGCTCACTTCTGCACATAAAAGCACCAGCAAAAGCTGTGAACAAACTCTCCTGTCAGCAATGCGAGGACTGCGTGCAGCAGATAGACTCTGCCCTTTTCCACACGCGATTGGGTCCGACCAAAACCTTGTGATGAAGAAAGAATCGAGTGCACTGCAGCGCATAATCCTGCAGCTTCTTGCCTGGAAGCTGACTGTGGGCTTCTTGCAGGTCACTCCGCACAAACCTTATCATGATGACAATTTGTACAGACAGATAAGGAAGCCGTCTTGACTCACAAGACATCACGTGGTGCAGATGAGCTGAGTGGTGCTCCAGGACTCAGGGCTGCAGGATCCTTGATCTCGTCGTTTCAGTGTTATTTGTTCCAAACCAATGTGAACAACGAAAGAGAGACGCCACAAAGCCACCAAGAACAAAACTGTCTGAAACCACTTCGCTTGGTGTTTGTGACATCACCTCATCGATTACCATTCAGTGTCACATTCTCTCTGGCAAACATACAGACTCCGTCTGGTACAAAAGGCCAACTGGGCAGTGAGAAGGTGGAAAGATTCGAGGCGACTAGAGACAAAGAGGTGCAGGGCGGTGAGGAGGAACTGGAGGGGAAATGGAATGTGACGGAGGGAAACGACCGGAGGAAGAAGGAGGAGAGACAAGAGCTCCATTCCTCTCATTACCTGAGTTCCTCCGCAATCAACCTTTCTTTGCGCTCCGTCTGTCCCGCGAGTCACCAGCGCTGCTCTCCAACCCTTCAGCTGCCCGGAGGCAAACAGGACGCGTCTTCTGAACCAAACTTTATTGGATGTTTTGTCTCTGGAGAAAAGCATTTCTCACTTCCTCCAACAACAAGGGACTGCAGAACAAAAACAAAGAGTCAGAAGGCAGACCTTGGAAACTGGACTTCAGGAACGCAAACTTCTCTCTGGTTCGGTTCCAGTGGAGCCAGACTTGTCATTCTTTGGTTGCAGCGAGCACGCAGAAATGACGAGAACAATCCCCTGCATTTCGTCACTTTCAAGACTTCTCCACATGGAGGGCTTCTTCCTTCAAATTCCATTCTTTCGTCTTGCGACGATTCCCCACCTCTAGAAAAGCTGTTCACAAACAACAGAGCCAGCGGTCGGACTCGAAATGATATCTTGTGCATGTTGAAGGGCTTTTACACCCAGGCTTCGTGGGAGCTGCTCAGAGACACGCAGCGTAAGACAGCGTTGCGAGGCGAAGCACAGCTGAGCGATATTGATTGCGGTGTATGTCGGCGGTGACGGCAGGAAGGCATTGTCCACGCCTTGTTTCGGAGCCAGCAAGTGATCCTCTCTGTGTGACGATGGAACGCAAAGCTTTGCATATTATTTTCACTGAATTTCGTCCACTACACACGCCACAGGGATGCCAAGTTTCGGGTTTTTCTGGAACAATTTTGGGTTTGTGCATCTCGTGCATGGAAAATTTGCACCTGTTGAAGGGAGAATTCCGCAACACGACTTTTTTGTGAGCGCCACTTGGCAAAATCTTTCTCGTGTGAGGACTGTTCTGGAACAACACCAGAATTTCTGGAACCTGCCAAGCACAAAAGTGAATTCAGGGCACACAGGGGAAGGCTTTCTTCCTGCCCAATCCTGCGTCGGAAACGTATTCTGGCCATTTTATCCAGTGAGCCTCGGACGTCGGACGATGCGAATGCTGATCTGCGCATTCTCTCTGCTCATACTGAAGCTTTTTTCCAGATTTCGCCTCCACAAAATATGAGGAAGTTCGTTCGGCTTGGAGCAGATTCATCAGCGACAATAGTTGCAACCTTCTGTCTCCAGTCTGCTCGAACCTTCGAACAGTACTCGAAGCACCTCAATACAATTTTTGTTTTGCACTGGTTTCTCCGTTTTCCACTTTTCCACAGTACATTTTACTTTGAATCTTCCATGATTTATTGTGGGTGTTTCAAAAATCAAACTGAAACGCTTTGCTGCAAAAGATAAAAGGGAATCCAGACTGGCATTTGCCAACGGAAGCAAGACCCAACGCTCCAAACGGGACTGAACATGGAACCACAGCTGCATGATTCTAATTTCAGACGGCAATCTTTCGCCCCCGCCCAGATTCAGACAGACGCGCAGCTCCAGCCGGAGACGCGTCTCCGTGTGGCCGTAATCACTTTCCTGACGGCTGCATCCTCTCCTCCCCACACGTGTATCACAGCTCCGCGTTCACGTGTGAGGTTCTTTTTCTGCCGAGACGAGTCGTCTCGAACGAAAATGGTGACAAGAAGGTCCCAACTGAGGTTCGTTGGTACCCACAGACCCACATGCCCAATTGCTGCATGGCAGTGTTTCCGGCGTAAACTTGTGAAACCATGCACTGAGCACAAAACTTTTTGCTTCAAAACGTTCTGTTCCTCGCTTTCAATCAATGAACAAATACAAAGAACAAATCCCCAAGAAATGCTGTTTCTCGACAATACGAGCAATTTTGCAAATTTAATTGACTGGCAGAGCAAAGCTTTCTTCTTTGTCAGTTTTTTTGCGCCTGATTCTTCATATTCAATTATCGCGTGTACACCCAAACTGCAGTGTTCATTTCACCCCATCCACTCCTTGCGTAATTGAGCAAATCAATGCAATATGCATTTGGTTCTGGCGAACCACGTTCAATCTCAAGCGGCCCTGCTGGCGACGCTCTGTGATGTCGACGCTATGCTGCTCGATAAATCATCACGACGGTAAATATGCAATGATATCAAGGTTGCCGTTCAACTGGCCCGGGACTCTGCCCTTCACATTCAGCTCAGCCGCAAACTCGACACTTTCATCACGGAGACTTGTCGAATAAATTTAGAAGCTGCTCTCTTGCTGGGCCACTGTTCTCTATTTTAGAAGAGGCGTGCAGTTCCAAAGAAGAGTCAGACACACGAATCCATGCAATGAAAGAGCTTACGCTTTTTCGTCTGACGATGTTACAAACTTTCGTACATCTGCATCGAAGTCAATTTGCACCAACCCCTCCCCCCCCCCAAAAAAAATAAACCCCTTTTGTGGACTGTCGCGTTTCAACGGATACTTGTGTCGTGTGTCTGAAGACAGGGGCTCGGTCTGTCATGTGACGGGAAGAACGACAATGTCCTGGATTCTCCAGACGGGTGGGTCACCAAAGTATGTTCTCTTCAGTCAACCAGAAACACCGAACCGCCACTCTTAACTCCGGCCTCCAGACTTCAGTGGAAGAAATGTAAAGTCAAACAAACACACAAATCCACGTCAATGCCCCAAGAACATGAAATCACGTACGAGGCATGCTTTTTATGTTCCCGATGCCCATCAATATCTCCCGTGTGGTTCAACACAGAACCTTCAGTGTTCATATCAGGCTTCCTTGATATCTTTTCTCAACATA
>JAAUXT010120981.1_pt1 | contig 42852 bp, 43 predicted proteins | sample 7278171 | NCBI WGS metagenome assembly JAAUXT01 (sample SAMN14350112, study PRJNA611818) | marine sediment metagenome | isolation source: surface marine sediment (1.8m) | place: French Polynesia: Moorea | collected 2018-08
CTCACACACACACACTCACACACACACACACACACTCACACACACACACACTCACACACACACACACTCACACACACACACTCACACACACACACTCACACACACACACACACACACACACACTCACACACACACACTCACACACACACACCACACCGGAAGTCGCCAAACAGCCGACCCCTGGATCCGGCGCCCAATTCGCAGCTGCATTTGCAGATTGCCCATCTCGCTGACCATTGATCCCGCTTCGATGAAGACGCCCCGAGGCCGCCGCCCGATATTAATCTCGTGGTCAGCACAAAGCGCTGCCCAGTCCAGCGTGCATTTCCATCTCAGGCGCATTCGATCCTTTGTGCGCGTTTCTGCCCCCGAGCAACAGCAGCGCCGTTTATCAGCTTTGAGGAGGGTGTGGCCCGGGGACAGGGCGAAGAGCGATCGACTGTTGTTCTTCGGGCTCTCAAGATGCGTCATCTGTTGGGTCCCTGGGCAATTCGCGAATGACGCTGGCAGCAGTGACTTGAACACGGATGAAAGTGACCATGTGATGTATCCTGTATGAAGCAAGTCTCGTGTTCGTTTTGTCAATTCTGTTGATCAAGTTTCGTGTTTGCATTTTGGGGGTAACCCCTCCAAATCCCATATCACGCTGGCTCCATCACTTTTGCAACACGAAACAGTTCAAAATCCAGAAAGTTCGCTGCCGTTTCTTTGACAGCACAACAGCTTCTTGTCTCGCGCACAAAGAGAGGTTCACGAGAGAACAACTGCACGACAGCGCGCTCCCTCCCACTGAAGGAGGTTCCCGACTCGCACCTGTGCAGCCTGGCTTTGCTGAGGCCCGTTTCACACTGCATGCGTCACACCTGGCGTCCTTGCACAAGTGTCTGGACGCGAGCGATGACAGTGCGCAAGTGGATTGTTCTTGACGCGGCCCACTGACTAACACAGAGACACACCACTCACGGACAGGCACAGGGCCGCAGTGTGACGCACCCAGTGTGACCGACGACACGAGGCTTCACCTGCAGATTCGGGGCTTTGTGAACCGCGCCTCGTCTCCGCTGGTTCGCTCTGAAGTCTCTCACTGCAGGGTCAACCACGTGCGCCCCCACGCGCGACTCGTTTCTTTGAGCCAGACCGCAACCTCCAGTGTTCAAACTTTTGAGGCAAGGGTGGGCGCTTCATTCAAGGTAGACTTCACATCTCCTGTGTCGTCCAGACTTGCACGGCAGGAAATGACCGGATTTCAACAAGTTAAGGTGGCTGAAAACATACGTCCGCAAATTAGCATCCAGCCCAAAAAATTTCCATCAAAACCGTCTGCGACGGTCAAGGAAATCCACAGTGGAATGGCGGTTCAAGCCGCCTGTGATGAATAGTGGCTGCAGCATTAGACTTTCATGAGGCTACAGGCAGAATTGGACATGCCTCGACCATGAGGTATGGGCGACTGAAATGTCTATTGGGTTGGGGCCACGGCTTGACAGAAGGTTCAAGTCTTTCAACAGCGCTGAGTCAATCAGCGCAGAAGCAGAAAACTGACGTCTGATCAAAATTGGATTTGCAAAGTTTTCTTGTGGAGGACCCCAGGAAATAGCTATTTTTTCAGGGCACTTTGTCAAAGTCCTTGAAGGACCATACACTGGCCCAAAGATCGTGCACAAACTATGAAAGAAGAGCCACAAAGAAATCGAATTATTCTCGGTTTCCCAGAGGCTGATTTCATTTCTGAAGATCAAGGCAATATGTTGAGCAAAGGCCCCAGACAACAGACAACGAAACCTGTCCAAAACAGCCATCAATGTTCATTGCACGTGTGGTCGTTGCACAATCGTTCTTGTACAATTTTTGCGATGTCCCACACAATGTGGATGAAGATGTCATGGGCCTCCACCTGAGATGCAAAACATCTCGACCCTCTCCACGCGGGAGAAACGTTCGGTCGCCGTGGCCCAACCCACATTTCATAACCCAGCGTCGCTGAGCACAGAGGACCGTGGTTCCCGGGGGAGGCTTCAGTCTCCACTCCGAGCGGGACCGGCCGGTGTCGCAGGAAATTCTTGTCCCTCGCCCGATCAACAGTTCTACGCAAGGCACAGTTTCCCTGCGATGAGCTTCCAGTGCAACTGTGGTTCGAGTTTACGCAAATGTGTCTCGGAGTTGAACGCGCCCCGGAGGTTGAGTGAAAGTTGGATCCCTACACCGCTATAAAATAGGCGTATGAATATTTCAGAGAGGGCGAATCTCGGCTCCAGCGGAGCTGGGGTGGGAGGTGGGTCGCGTCGCGGCGCGGCGCCGTCTTTGGGGAATTCCCAGTCAGACGATGCAACAACAGCCGCAGGGTCCCAGGGATATGAATATTGCACGAGACACGTCAAGACCCCAAATCCTGGATGCGCTGGGGATGTTTTGCTGGTTCCTCAGACGAGGTCTGAATTAGAACACCGCAACAAGAGACTCGTGCTGCTTGTCCAGATCTTCGACTATTTCTTCCATCTCATCTCTTGCATCTCAAGGTACGACATCACCCAAATGCCCACGTTTCCTCTGACCACAAGTCGTGCCTGTCAGGATTCTTGCTTTGCGACAGAGTCTCCTGTGGCAGGACTGTGTTCCTATCGGGACCACAGAAGCCGCGCATGGTTGTCCAGTTGATACGATCACGTCCTATCTCCAATGATCGCGTCCTACGCTGCAGTATCATCCAGAACTTTGCACGTGCGGAATTTTGTGCTGCGTTCAGGTGAACCAGCAAACAACTGTGCAGGAAACAAAATCAACGGAAACGAAGCGAACCGAAAGTAACTGAAGCGCACTGAATGCAGCTCGCACATACAACATTTAACGAAACTAACATGCAAGCAAAAACATTTTTACGTGTTCTAAAGTGGAATATCTAGTGCTCTCAGACTACACAGCGCGTGCCCCAAAGCAACGACCGGTGTCGAAGCCTCACCGACCCCACCAAAGCCACCACGCGCACCAACTTCAAAGGATTCCGTCGTCGAGGTCCAGGGGCGAGCGCATCACTGCTGTGCTGCGTTTGGCGAAGCACGGCTCGGGCGCGCTTTGATATTCCTTGCCCCCAATTTTGGCGGTGTTAGTGGCGTTAGTTGGGCGAGATGTCGTCTCTGGTCTCCAGGATGCACGATGGTAGTGGCCCATCCACCTCGGTCAGTCAGCGCAGATGAGGTGGATCTGTACTTACAGGCACGAGTCGACGAGCTGCGAGTTGCTCATCTTGCTCTCGGCGTCGCTCTCCGGCTCCTCGTGTTGCGGCGGCGGCAGGTCGCGCAGGCTCCCGCCGGGGGAGGCGGCGCTCAGCCCCGGGGCGCCACCCGCGCCGCCCGGCGTCGTCACGGACCCGTCCAGCGACACCTGCTGCGCATGCGCGTGATACGGTTGCCCCGGATACGAGTCCTGCTGCCGCAGCGCGGACGTGGTCGACTGGCTGCTGTAGGACGGCGCGTACGCCTGGTGCGTCGGGTAGTGGAGGTCCTCCCGGCCGACGCCGCCGCGGAGCCCCGCCCAGCGGAACGACTCGTCCGTGCTGCTGATGCTCGACATGCTCGCCGTCTCGCTCCCCACTTTACACTGGAACATCACACCAACTACTCACAGACAAGACACCGACAGTGGGAAGCCCCCAAGCCCCGGATTCAATGCAAGGCCAGCGCATGCAGTCATCACATTCCCAACTAAAATTCCCCGTATCGGACTGAAACTTGAAGCAGTAAAACCAAAGGACGCAAAACTTTAAGCTTGATACGAAATTTGCACAACATATTCCATTATCGCGTGCAGAGAATGACAAACATTTTGCAACATGCAGCGCACGGTACCGAGCAAAAAGAAACGTAACGGGGTAAAACAAAGAAACACTGACTCCTGATTGCTGCAGGGCCAACACCTGTTCTCATCCAGAAAGCATCCGAACCTCAAATCCCATCTGAAGCGAACCAACGACGAGCCACATTCTCACTCTACCCCACCTCACCCCCTTCCCACCCAGCAAACAGAGGGTTTCTGACGAGGATTATAGATGCGCCTCATTTCACAGCTGATACGAGTCGCAAGTGACGACGCAGTGCCATTGATTTGAACAGGGACACAAGGACATGGACGCGGCGGGGGACACCTTGAGTGTGCAGCAGGCTTGACAATCACGACCCCTCAATCCGCCCTCCCTCGACGGCGCATTAATTTGCCCCTCGCTCCCTCGACAGGTAATGAAATTAGTCCGTCAAATATAAGCTTTTGTGCGGCTGCTTGTCACGCAGGGTCGGATTACACGTCTGTCGTGAGTGGGGTGGGACGCTTTCAACGACGCTGCTTGAACGGGCTGAGATTGCAAGCTGAGATTACAAGCGACACAGACACGGGACTTCCAATCCGACGGTCAAAGGGAACTCTTCCACCCCACCCAACCTCAATTCCTTTCAGAAACAAACGAACTGTCTCCAATAAATCATTCCGAACTGCGGATGTGTATCTAGATCTACTGCAAGGCGCATACACACACCATCACCTTCTTCAGAAAAAAGGTTCCGTTTGTTTCTGGACCAAATTTCTCCACCTCTCTGCACAGCAAGAACAGACTTTGTTTGCGGCGTCCATCCGAGCTACCTGGCACGTCAGGGCAGATCCAGAGGGCACAGCGTGAGGAGGATGCATGCATTCCAGTCTTTCCTGCAGCCGGTTGGAACCACTCTCCTCTCGCCCAGAAAATGTATCCCACATCAGATTTTTCTTTTTCAAAATTGGAACCCCCCTTCCATTTGGGCGTCCCCCTTGGGCGTCCCCTGGCTGCGCCCCTGTGTAGTATCCTGGGGATTCCATTAGCAGAAGCGCTACCTCAGCGAGCGCGCGGGCGGGAGACAAGGCTCTCGACACACCATTAATTCGGCGCGTTTGTCTCGAGAGTGTTCATTAACACGACTCTCCGCGACGCCCTTAGCTTGTCATCATTTCCCGAAGCTCTCCGCTCCTGAATCTACGGGGAGTTCGAGCGACGTTTCAGGGAACTACAGATACGTGTGTGTGTGTGTGTGTGTGTGTGTGTGTGTGTGTGTGTGGGTGTGTGTGTGATATGGAGAGAGAGAGAGAGAGAGAGTGAGTGAGTGAGTGAGTGAGTGAGTGAGTGAGTGAGTGAGTGAGTGTTGAATGTGTGTGCGCGTGTGTGTGGGTTCAGCGAGTTAAGCGAGTTAGTGTCCCCGTACGACACAGGGTCGGGAGGTTCGTTTTTCAGCTTCTTGAAACAAGCCATGACTGAATTGGTCGCATTTGTTTTGCCGCTTTCCGGTGCCCGTCAAGTCGGTCGCAACTGAACACCGTTCCCTCGACGTGAGTTCGTTGTCCCTCAAATGCGCTTTTCATGCAAATAACTTGGTTCTGACGAAGCAGCCTTGACTCAGTTTGACTAATTCCCGGTTCAGGTGAGGCCTGCGACAAACAGCCACTTCGCTGGTCATCACGGCCTCCCCGAGCCAATCCCGCCCTTCTCTGCAGAGCGCTGTGTGCGTCGCAGATTAGCCATCCGTCCGACGGTCACCGCTGAAAGCCTCCAGGACTCTCCACGTCAGGCTGCAGCGCCGTTCTCGACAACTGATGACGGGCAGATCACACACTGCAGCGCAAGCAAATTTGGCGCTTGGGGCCAGCAGGCCTGAACGAGTTGGAGAAAGTTCGTTGACAGCCGTGGGAATCACTCTTCCACCACGCTGCCGTCACAGAGCCTCTCGTACGTGACCTCATTGTGGTAAAAGTGAGTTCACCCACTGCAAAAAAGATTCCTGTGAAATCATACAACGACTTTTCGAGACCTTTGGTCTCAAAAAGTCATTGTATGATTTCACAGGAACCATTTTTGCAGCGTGGGTGAACCCTTACGTGACATGTGATGATGAGGCTGCTCATGTTCAAACCACCCACCCCACCTACCACCACAACACAACACAACACAACACCCCCTAACACACACACACCACACACACACACACACAGAGTTTCAACCCTCCCTCCTCTGTCAACGAGGCGTCTTTGTCGAAACAGCGCTCGTGGTTTCAAGAAACCGTGCAGCGATACTCAGAATCGTCTCAGACAAAGCTGACCGAGATTACAGCAGCTCAAGAGCCCAGAGACGCTATGTTTACAAATCAGGGTCAAGCCCAAGCCACCTTCTCCCTGGAAATCCCTCTTTATTTCACGAAAACCTGTAGGAATTGCACGTCTTAGGTTGCCTGGAAGATTCCTATCTAACATTTGTTTTCAGAAAGAGAATGAGGAGAGACGTTGAAGATGTTCGAGCACAAGTCTGTGCTGTTCCCACAGAAACTTGTGTTCTGATCACGACTTTACCTAATTTGGCAGAAATGCTCATCACATACACGGCGCGCCTGGGGAAATTCGCTGTTCCTTTGTTGCCAAAGCTTCCCCCAACTATTCGGAAGCTCCAAGCCCAGATCCCTAAAAACACCCTGTCAACTCCCACGTTGTGCAGTGTCGCCACTCGTTGCTGCCTTCGTCCTCTCGTGGCCATGGTGACGCTGCGTTTGCAACCAACTGGATTATTTTTATGAAAGTAGGGCCTGACCTCTGAGCTAATTTTGCGCTCTCTTTGGGCAAATTAGTTTGAATTGGTAATTGAGAAATTATGAAGCTGGTCTGCTGAATTCCTGACCTCTGTTCCCGGTCTCGCGTCGGACTTGCACTTGCACACACAGGGATACCAATTTCGCGAAGATAACGACAAAGGGCAAGCCCGATATTCCATGTTGCTCAGAAGGAACACTGTTTGGACAGGACACTGCTCTGGTAGGACACTGCTCAGATTGGAGGGACACTGGGTACTGCTCAGATGCAAAACCAGGAGAATGAAGCCGTTCTCCCAGATCTGTTCGAGCTTCCCAGCAAGGTCTGTGCGCTCACTCAGCCTGTGTTTTCACCAAAGCAATCGTGCCACACTGACATCACGATTCTCCGTGCACCCAGAAGAACGTGCTCCCCTCCCCGGGCTGATTCATCCGCGTCGGTTCTTACCAGCTCCAGTTGGTTGGCGACGCTCTGTCGTTCCGCCTCCAGCTCCCGAGTCAACTGTTCAAACTGCGCCTCCTGAAACAGGAGTCGGTACGTGTGTGCGTGTGTGTGCGTGTGCGTAACTCTTGATCTATTCTGGTGGAACCGACGACGCACGCCTCATGGGTCTTTCACACCAAGAAAACGATTGAAATCATCTGTCAAAATTGACGGTCAAAAACTTTTTCATGTTGGAAGGTGATAAACTTTTGTGCAGTTGTGTTTCCTTCTCAAATCAACTCAAGTTCACCAGGGTCAACGGGTTAAACAAGAACAGCCACGTTTTGCTTTCTCACAAAAGCGCAACCGACAAAATCCAACTGCACAGGCAGTTTCTCCACAGAGGAAAAAGCCAAACGTGGATGTTTGCAGCGTTATCGGTGGAGCAGAAGCTTGTGAGCCACGTGAGGTTATGTTCTGCAGAAATGTATCAGTCTCGGAGGGTGAGCGATGATGAAGGCAGCGAGTATCGAGAATCAATGGAGGTTAGCATTTCCACTCACACCCAGACTTGCAGCAAAACGGAACCCTGATGCAGGGGAGTTCCAGTACGAACAGGTGCAGACAGAACCGGTCCACGTGAACCCGGAGCCTTTTCGGGGCATGTTCAGAACAGAAGGGTTTCGCTGTTTTGTGTGGGGGTCTTCCTGGCGTAGGCTGCCGGCCTGAAGAGTCATTTAGTCCAAAATGGGCGCAATTCGTGCACTGGCAGAGCTGAGTTGAACAGCCCAACGCGAAAATTGCTCCAGACACGCACGATGACAAGATTCTCGTACTCGGTTGTCTGGAAACGGACGACTGTCACAATCACTGCAAGGTTCATTCTTCAGCCTGAACACAACAGCCGCAAACACGTGCATCCGTGGTCGTCGCAGTCACAGCAACAGAGAAAACTGTCACGCCCCGACACCTCGATCCCACCACCACGAGAGAAAGATCAGACAGAAGCATCCCACGCGAGTCCGCAGTTCAGTTCTTTCTTCCGATGCTGCTGTTGTGGGCTTACAAATTTACAGACGACAGCTTGAGGTCACGCATCAAAATTGCCTTGGACAGATCAGACCACCAGATTCGTTTGTAAATTTGTCAGCATGTGACGACAGCAGTCAAGCAAAGCTGAGATCATCTTCAAGGTCACCAGGAAGCACAAGGATCCAAACGCACTTGCACACACACACACACACGCACACACGCGCGCGCGTGTGCACACACCACGGACAGCAGCAGAGAAGCACCGTCACCACTGAGGTACCCAGTGAGTACCTGTTCCTTGACCGACTGAAAAATGCTGTGCGCAGACTCGTCAGCGCCGGAAGCGGACGTCACGTGGTTGTTGTTGTGTTCGTAGTAGGTGTCGCCACCTGGGTGGTGGAGGTGCGGGTCCGGCCCCGCCGGCATCCTGGTCACTGGGTTGGTTGGTTGCCAAGCAACACCGTCCTATTAGCTACCGGTCTCTACGGTAACCGACATACACACACAGCTACGAGCAGGCGTGCTTCGGAGACCTGTTCACAAAATATGAAGCAACATGTCAGAAAATGAACGGAAACTAATGCACGAAGAAATGGAACACGAAATGAAGTTTGCATGCAAAAGCTGATCAAGTTGGTTCGGGTAAACAACGAAAGAAGGATCCAACCAAATGGCAAAAGTGGCCCGAAACATAAAAGCAACGAAAGTGGCTGAAATTAAGTCGCACTGCAGGCTTCCTCTGAGTAACTGGGTAATTTGGCATAAATTCGCTGAAGCCAACATAAAAACTCTGAAGCCCTCATGGGTACCATACCTGACCAAGGAAATGACACGCTCAATACAAGCATGGTAGTGGCCACAATAAGGATTTTAATTCGCCGTGCCCATCTACGCTGCACTTATCCCACATTTTCCGTAATCGCCATCAGAGTAAACACCGGGCTCTCGTGATCGCTGCTCAAACACGCAGTTCGCGCTGCACGAGAGTTGTTATCGACCGTGGGATCCGTCCCCGTGTGTGTCAAGTGTGCAATAGCCACTCCTCGTGTCAATGACAACACTGGAATTCATTCCCTTGCTCACACGACGATCACTTTTGTTGACAAGACCAAAACGAAATTGAGCAATCAGTTTGAACGAGCACAAGATTTTTTCCTTGCATTCTCTGTCGTCTTGAACCTTATGGGTTTCACATCCTTGTGATCCCAACAGACAAAGACGACCTCCAATTACAAATTTGGCCTGTGTCCCGAATTGCGCGCTTCGTTTGAATCGCAAAACGGTCACCGCAAAAATGTTCACCCGAAAAGAACAGGTGAGATGCGCAATAAAAAGCACTGGGGTCGCTTTCTTCGCTTTGCACTTGAATTGAGTTCAACAGAGCTGCGCGGTTGGGATTTTCCGATCACCTGTCACATACTCCTCCTCCTACAGTGTTTGAGCGAAATCGATCCAATCAGACGTGATGACTAAACGAACGCCCGTCAATGCCAGATATGACACTGCGGAGACGGCAGAGACGTACAATGATCCACCACCAATCAAAATGGTACGTTGGAGGCCTGTTTCACAGTGAATGCGTGCCACACAGTGTCCGTGCCTTCGTGTTGGAACGCAAAGCGTGACGCACTCAGTGCGAAACAGGCCCCGATAGTTCTTGAGTGGGGTGGCACGTCGGAATGTTGAACTGCGTCAGCTGGCGCATTTTTTACCCCGAAAAGAAAACTTCAAATTCCTTCTCCAAACAAATTCCATTCCCAAAAAAGCATCATGTACAGCAGCTGTTCTCCCTTGAAAATGATGCGAAAAGAGCTCCCTGTTGACACTGAAACAAGTGAGATTCTGGCAAGGTCCCCAAACAGGACTGCGAGTTGATCAGAAGTGGGTCCATCAGCGACGCTACGACGACTCCGCGCCCATTCACTTGCACTGGGACCCAAAGCACGACGCGTCTGCTGTCCCCGCGCCCCAACTTCTCATTCTATTCCGGGACATTAGATCAATCCCGAGACGGGAGCAGTAAAACTGGATGAATCTCCGCTCAGGCGTGACGCCGACTCATCCATCCGCAGCGCAGTGATATCCCTCGCAGCCCCCGCCCACCCAGGGGGCGATCCAGGAGCCCAAGGGACCACACCCCACCACCAACACGCTTAAAAATTAAGTCAAGTTTGCGTCGTCAAACATTGTTCATTTTCCGAAGTTTCACACTGTTGAGATCCCCTTCAGGAGACGGACCCCTCCACCACGCGCCGGATCCGCCCCTGCCCCCGGCCCGCCGGGCTACCAGCCGCCCGCCCCCACCGCTGCCCACTGCATGTTCCCCGCGCAAACGATGCTCCACTCAAAACGCCCATTATCGGCGCAAAGTGGGCCGTAAACGACACAATCTCGAGCGATCGAGATGCTTTATGCTGATTGCGCTGCGGACTGTTTATCCGCAGGCGACGGCGGCGGAGGACGCGACTTCTCGCGAGATTCTCCGGGATCTGGACGAGATGACACAGCCCCTGGACTGGCGTCGTGACAGATTTGAAAAGCGCCATCGTGCACAGGTCGCCAACCGCATCTGTTGATTGAGACCCGGCTGCATGGCTTCAATTTATGATGGCCTCTGAACCAACGGGCAGGCAACAACGTGTCCTGCACGTCTGATGCTTCCTGCTAGCCGCAATACGCGGCAGTCTTCCACGTGAATTTCGAGCTTTTGACAAAATGCCTTTTGCAGCAGGCTCGTCCTGCGAGCGAAGCAACGTCACTCTCTGCGGACAATCTTTTGAAGGACATCTGTACCACTTGCCGAGGTATCAAGATTCGCTGAATGCCGTTTGAATCACACGAGTGGCAAGTAAATCGCCCGTGGAAAGCCGCACAATCTTTTCCACTGAAGAGCAGCAGCCTTCACACGCACGTGTCCGACCCGCGGGCGACCAACCGGCTTGCGCGGCTGCTTCGTGTCTGGACGGTAACTCGTGTCAGACATCCTCTCCCTCTGTAGCCACACGCTAAAGACACGCGCTGCCTGTCTACATGAAGGAAACTCACGCTGACCAGACTCCGTCTCGTCAAGGTTCAGCGCCGTGTGAATCACGAAAGTGCGGTGGGCATAGCGCATAGCTGTGCGCCTGTCTCAAGGGCGGCTCCTCAACACCCAAAAAGATTCACTCTGCTTCTCTTCTGCTGAAGGCGCAAAAAGGTTGTGTTTGCCGACAGCACGTTCACTCTTAAAAGTGGAGTTGGCGCCTCAACCCTCGGTAACATTGCAGTTCGGACCAGATCGGCCCCAACCGGAATCCGGATCCGCTCGAGCCGTTGTCCTCCAAGGCAGCCCAGCTCGAGAACAAACAGCAGATCCCCGTCCGCACCGCTCACCGTCGCTCTGTCTGTCTGGCGTCGACGTGTGAGCATCCCAGGTGCTGAGCAGCGCCAGGGTCGGGGGATTGCGTGACGCTAATGGCCGTCGGCGGGATCTTCGTCCTGACAGCGCGGAACCCCCGGCACCGGACCTGTCGCCCACAGCTGTGAGACGAGCGCTGTTCCCGAGGACAGAGCGAGAATCCGGGCGTCCGCTGGGTGAAAACAAACCGCTTCAGCGAAACAAATCAACACTTGGAGTGGAGGAAGAGTAGCTACATTCGAAGGGTGCTTTCTTGGTGACCCGTTGTTCTCAAATTGAGCCAGAAAGCGTCCTCACTGAGGAACTCAAGCACAAGTGGATGACATCCACAATGGAACATTTGGCTCCAAGTCAACATGATCCACTGCCCCTGAACCGTCACCCCATCCACCCACCCACCCCCAGTCAGATCGTGAATCCGCCCCTGGTCACCATTCATGAAGGTCGAGTCAGGCCTGAGCAGCGGTGCAGGTTCCTCGCTGCACCAACACACAGATTCATTGCGCTCAATTTGCACTCGGCGCCAAACGACGCATTACTCCCTCCCACCATTCCCAGCCAAACACTGATATGTTGTGTAATTCCGGGTAACATAAACATAAGGCGTGCTGCAGCCTGCAATTGGCCCTGGCGAAATAGTGACGCATGAGGGACTCGTAACCGTCAGTGTGGAGTGGCTCTCGTTCAGAGCGCTTTCCAAAGCCATATTTGGACCCGATACTGCTCAAGCTAAAGATCCAGAGGGCAGAATCTGATTTTGTCTGAACATACCCAGGCTGCTTCAGGGTCTTGGAGCAAACTCAGAAGCTCACCAGCGATAATAGCGACGGTGGCTGGGCCGTGTACAGAACTGTTGGCGCTTTGCGCAAGCCATCGCTGTGAGTGCCAAAGCAACGCCAACGTCGCAATTCGCCACCTTATCACGGCGACGTCTCTGCTGCGACGGGACGCTTCCGCTGCACAAAGCGTCAGCGCGCGCCGCCCGTGTGCGTCAAATTTGCCCATCTCCAACACAGTGTGTCGAGCACGGAGTCGAGTTTTTCCCTGCAGGGGAATAAGACACAACACGCGCGGGTCAACACGAGCAAAGCCTCGGAGTGCGCCCCTGGGAGCTGTGAATCGGGTGAGTTACTCAGCGCGAGAGACAATGCAGATGCTTTATGATGATGATATCTCCACTGAAGCTTGTTAATCCGCGCAGATCCATACACGGCCGCAATATGCTGCGAGGAATACATCATCTCGCGCGCTCAGCGGCGCAGGCGCTGCCTCATGAGTGGGGAGGGCTGGCGATGTGGGTGACGCAAGCCAGTACACACACACACACACACACACACACACACACACATCAATGTACACGTGCGAACACACACGCACACCTGGTAAAGCTTGCAACAGCTCCAGAGAAAACAGCTCGAGGATCCCAGCGCGACGGAAACATGACCTTGTTCACGCAGCCCCGATCAATAACAGTCACCCACCACGCCCACCAAATGCACCGTCCTGACAGACGGACACGAAGTCCCTGCAGAGTGGAGACCCGCAATATCCACATCCAATCCCGTTCTCCGCTCCATGCAGTGACACAGAAAAAACAGAGAGACATTCCGGATTCCTTCTGACAATTTACACGCGCTCAATCAGTGGCGGCCGAGTCGGATCCCGGGCGGGGGTCTCATCTCCAGGCGGGGGTGAGACACCCTTAAAGGGTCTTCGTCTCTTCAGCGACACTGCCAGTTCATCCCTGCATCACCACAGCAGCTGAGGGGGAGACAGCGGGGTTTGGTCATCCGACCTGAAACACCAAATTGTATCTTCTCCTTTCAAAATGGTTGAGAACTGGAATCTGGTTTTACCCAACATGAGGGTCGCCCCTGACCTCTTCGACCAAATCCTGAATCCCCCACTGCTTGTGACCGAGCATCGCAAATCAGATCAGGACTGCTGCTGCTGCCCCGGGTTCCTCTCGCTCCTCCGCATTTTTGTCAATTTTGCGCAGCCCTGGTCCCCAAACCTTCACCACACGGTTGCGCTCCCTGAACACTCCTGGTTCCCTGCAAGGGATTTCAAATCCTGCTCAAGCTCTCACCCAACAACAAAGACCCTGCCGAATTACAGCGTGACCAACCAACGCACAACGGCCAACCACCCTGCACACCCAAAATCTGACTGTCTTGCGGCTAGAAACCAATACGACTGAAAAAGCAGTTCATCTGTAAGAATAACATGGTTCCTGAGACCGACCCGCCAGATAAGGCCAGAAAGCAATTCTACATTCAATCAGGCGGCCTCCCAGACCTTATCAGCCGCCGCGACGCAAGTATGATTGAGGGAATTCCATCCGCAATGGGGCCGAAAATGTCAATATCTCTGCAAATGACTGTTCCGCTCGAAAGGGAGGGATACTTGCGCAACAAGAAGTTATGTTTCGTTCAGTCTCGAGGAGAACACTTGACACAGAATGTCCAGATACTTGCCCTCCTGTTTCTACTGAAGCGAAAGGCAAATCGTGGAACAGCCTGGTGACACATTGCATTGCTGACCTCTTTGAGTACCTTCAACTGTAGCGCTGTGTCCGTGTGCTTGAGAATAAACCGTATTCACACAGGGTTTGCACCTGCTGGAAGTGTCAGTCTCCACGGGAGAAGAAAACACGACAGCCAGCGTGTCCACAATCCGCAGCCTGGAGTCACAAACTCGTTCCCGCCCAACACAAACTCGGCTCAGCTGAAATACTCGGACTGGAAGCAATTCGGAACAAAGGTGCGTTTGTCTGCGCCTCTTGATTCTCAAGCCCCACCTGCTTCTGCTCCGAAAAGCAGCCCATTGCAACAGATTTCCTTGCACGACGCTGGGCGGGAACTTGAGAACGCTCACTTGGTTCCTTGGCCTCAATCCCAGGACACCGATACACAACACATGTGATTGTTGTGCACAACACAGCCTCACTGCACGCCACCCCGACGGGACACTCCAAACCCCATCCATCAACCACTCACAAACAGCCATCCATTCTGCCCAAATCCGGCGTCGAGCCTAAACTATTCATCGACCTGTCGCTTCACACACAACAGAAATAGCGAGGTTGAGGCCAGTGAGATTGTTCACATTCTCAGGAAACTTTCACAGACAGTGACCGAAAAGAAAATTTTCTCTCATCAGCGGCAACGAGTAGCCAGTTCCTTGCACAGGTGATTCGAACCCTGCGAAAATTGTCGACCTTGAGGTCCAACATTCAAGGAACGCGCAACGACGACCAAACTCACTCTCCCGACAAGTCCTTTTGGAGCCAACAATTTTCCCATGGAACCAGAGGGGGGTCTCCGGAAGACCGTCTCACCCCCCCCCCTCAAAGAAAGTAACTTTCCGGCGCTAATTCTGTCAACTCGCCAATTCTCCTGAGTTCCCCAGGACCCCCGTCGGAATCCCGGTCAGGATCTGGTCCCCCCCTCTCCATCCCGACCCTCCACCTGCCAGAGCAGTAGATCCGCGACAGAGTTTTGCAAAGTATTGACTGCACGGACGCAAACTGTGATTTAGGGGGAGAGTGGCCGGCGTTGGTATTCACTGCAACTCGCGGTGGCGCGCACGGCGGGAATGTGACACCATTGACCTCGTGATCTCATCTCGTCCATCTCGCTTCCGCCCGCTCCGGTCTGGTCCCCGATCGCTCAGTACGTACACGCAGGCTTGACACACGATGTGTCTCACGCCGAGTCGTCACTCAACGTAACGTCTCTGTCCTCGTGCTGTGCTGCAATGGGTTGAGAGACGAAAAGCTTGACGCTTCCTGTGTGAACCATCCAGGGCCGTAAACATGAAGCTCTCTGACCCGACACGCGTCTGCGGGTTGTCTGCAGGGCTCCGGTGTGTCCTGCAGGAGGCTGAGATCACAGCGTGTTGCGCCCATTGAACTGATGAACACGTTTCTGCGGATGATTTGATCGGACACGCACTGCGCGTACACCGGCTTCAAAGGGAGCGCAAACTCGACGCAACACACCGGAAGAACGTCAGTTTCCATGGGAACACAGCCACAGACAGCAAAGAGAACTTGCCGCAAGTCTTGCAAGGTTCGGACGCCAGAAAGACGCACAGCCTGTGCCCTGTGTCCGCCTCCTGCTCTCCTGTGCCGTCTGGAGGAACACTTCGCTTCACTCTGAAGTTTCACTCTTGAGCGGGATCTGAGTACCAGCATTTAAAGCGCGTTTCAGTCTGGCAAAAACTTGACACAAGTGGAACAGAAGCGCATTTCTCCGTCACTTTTGCGTGTGGCTACCACATCAACTCCAATCTGAGATCAACTCGTCTCGTTCCTGTCAAACGCAGATTCTCAAGGAAGACAGATGGAACATCTGAAAACAGCAGCAAACTGGTCGAAAACGTGACAGAAGCTTCCCCGCGACAGAAGAACTGCGGGAGATTCTCCTGAGTTCGCGTGAACACGGCGCTGCCCGACATGCGAAGCCGTGTGCTGGTCAGTTTCAGCCGCGCACCGCCGCCCCCGGAACGAGCGCCCCGGGCCCGGTCCTCACGACTCCGCCGAGCCCCGTCGCTCCCTGACCCGCTGCAGCAGCCCGGCCCGCGCCGTAATCCTCTTACCGAGGCGCTAAGCTCGGCGGACTCGTACGTTCACTGGCTGCAGCGATTAAGCCCGAGATATGGGCTTACTTCACCATATGCGCTCGCAGATAATAATGGCAGGGACTCGCACATCAAAGTGCAGCCAAATATGCGCGTGTACGTGCCGGTGACTCTGGAATGAAAGTAGGTCAGTCTCATAACGCTGCATCTGAAGGGAACAATTTATTACATCAGAATTTGCCTGGAATAATCCCGATTCTGCCCATTCTTGAGATCATCACAATCAATAGGAGACGCGCTCGGCCACTTTCCACTGACTGCGCGTCGCGCCCCGAAATACGCAACATCAATCGAGCGTCCGGCAGCGGACACCATCGCTCACTGATGAGCCCCAATGAACCTCCATTGTCTGGTCACCCGAACCCGCGGCGCGTCTCGCAGCTGCCAATCAGAGATTCAATGCGAGTTTCTCGCGGAACGCAACGCGTCGTAATGAAGTGGATCAGCGCATAGAAATTGGGTCTCATTCTCACCGGATTCCACCATCAATGGATCGTCGGCCCCGAGGACATCGCACCATTGCGCATGCGTGTTCGTGTGCGTGTTCGTCACCAACGATGTCGAGAGAGGAATGGCGCGAATCCTGTTGAGTGTACGCGTGAATCCGCAATGGACTGAGGAAGACAAGCTCAACACCGGGCACATCCAAGAGGAGATCCAAGGGGCAGGGCAACCCGATTTTGTGTCAAGTACATTTTCAGTCTTTTTCCATCTGGATTTTTTTTTTTGGGGGGGGGGGAGGGGGAGGGAATGCTCGGGTCTGTTAGGTCTACCCTGGAATCTGTCGCGGATGATAACGCAATGCGCAAAGCAACACCAAAGGGAACTGGAGATTCTACGCCCCGTCACGCTGGACCCGCCATGAAGACACATCGTGAAGACAGGCGGAAGCGCCCCTCTCTGTGTTCCGTTGTTGCGCATGTGTTCTCGAGCAAGTGGGTCAATACTCCTTGATCCACCATGCATGCAGAAAGCTCTATCTTGAGTGGTCACAAGGACGTTGCCTCGAGTCAAGCCTTTCACTGCGGAGCTTCCCGTCTTTTCATGCATCCACTAAACGAGGCCGACAAACGACGCTGTTTCATCCACAGCGAATTCTCCAATGATTGGGACTCGCACAATGGAGCCGGGAACTTCGTTTCCTCGCTGCAGCTGTTTCATGCGAACACGCCACCAAGGGAAAACAGATCACGACCTCAAGGTCGAATTTCCAAACACGAGACGGTACATTTCGCTTTTCCTGTCGAGTAGGAGGAAACCAAACAAGGAAACTGAAGCTGGTTTCGGCGAGAGAAGAATTTTGGGATTGTCTCGCGGGCGTCCGACTTCAGCGTGAAAACCGCTCAACGAACTGCTTCGGCGATGACCAACTAAGACGTGGACCGCGTTCTCCACATCGGTAACACGGGTCCCTGACAGCTGCGTCATGGAAACTGATTGAGACGAACCGCGCCCCATTCAAACTGACCGCAGAGCCGTGAAAATCTCCGCGATGACCAGCACTCGAGTGGACGCCGCCGCCGCCGGACCCGAATCCCCTCTCACCGAGGCGCTATCCACTTGACCGCGGAGCAAAGCCCCGGGCCTCCTGCTCAATGAAAACCTCATCCCAGCGACGATTGATTTCAGTCGGCGTGACAAGCAAAGCGCTTCCTGCCCGCCGAAGGAGCACGTGCACGTCGCGTGTGAAATTGGCAAAATTGGGCGTGCGTGTGCGACGCGCACGCGTGTTGTCCTTGGTTCGCCAACAGCATGACAACGGGCAGTTTGACAGCTTCGTGTTTTTTGCCTGTCCACACCAAGGTAAGGAGCACACGCGTTGGACAGCGAGTGTGGTGAACAACAAAGCAAATGATCTCGACTCCGCGTGACCTCCATTTGACCGAACAATCGCGCTCCGCGGTGGCTTTCCTTTCATCTCCGGATCAGGCTTCATCCGACATCCGAGCGAACCCGCTTCCGCTGCAGCTGACACCGTGAGACGCTCAGGCCTGTTTCACGCTGGGTGCGACGTGCGTTCCGTCGCTGCACAGCCGCGTCGACTGAGGAGCGCAGCTCCCTGCGGCGAGGCAGTGCGTGACGCGTCCGGCGTGAAGCAGCCTCGTCACGTTCCTATCGACTCCGGGTCAGAAACGAGCACGACGTGCGCACCGACCACTTCAGTCTGACCGCGTCAAGACCTGGATGTGTGGGCAGAATCACTCACCAGAATCAGTGCTTCCTCCGGAACGGCGGCTTCAATCTGCAAAGAGAAAGAGGAAAGTGCGTTGATTTCCTTCGAAACGCCCATCAGAAAGTTGTTTTTGTCACAAATCAGTCACCCTACAAAACCCTGAATGATGTTCTCGACAGGTATTATGACTTTGGCTGACAAAACCAGTGGTTTGGTGGTTGTTGTCTTAGCCAATCTGTCATCTTCAGCAAAAACAACTGTCAATGCTCGTATGCACCTTGCGGCGAACTTGAGAGGCGGCCAGCTGAAATGACGTGTACTCGTGAGGTGAGGGCGCAGAGAGCGGCTGGTTCTGCTTGCACTTTGAAGGGAGCCACCGTTCTACACTCGCCCACGCAAAAGAAACGGGCGCGCGTAAACACCAACAAAGTGAAAAATGTCCCTTGTCGGGAAATTCAGTGTTGGTTCTCGTTGACCCGAGACGAAGCTGTGCATTAGCGTCGGGTTCAATCACCTGATCTGTCGTCAAGTTTCGCTGAGGAGCCAGGTGCCGGCAAAACACAAGGGTCCGTGCGCAAGCCACCGACAAACAGCCTCCGCAAAGACGACGCTGGCGGTGGCGTCTGCGTGGGGCCCAAGCTCGCCCACAGCATCACGGCTTCACAGCACATCGCAGCTCTGAGTGTTGTTGAAGAGCCCACACAGGTGGCACTCAACATTTCGGTTTTTGGCACAACGGACGTCATACCGAGACACAGAATCATCCTATAACCTTCAAAATACGAGGGAACATGCAGCATGGTGAAGACGTCAGATTCAGTGAAAGTTCAGTGAAAAGCCATGACCCCAATATGATCCCCAGCCCCCTTTCTTGATTCCTACTGAACGTCAGGAGCAACACGACGACACTCGTGAAAATGTGTTCCGTCAGCCAATCGATGTTGCGCAGCGTTCAAATGGGACGACCCAGCAGGAATCTCCAGAGTAGATGCAGATTCCTGCAGCGAGCAGCGGAACAATTGCCTCGGGTCGTTACAAAACATGTCACTCACGGCCTCGAGTCTGCAGTCTCTCACGCTTCGCCGTAGCGTTGCGATCCCGCACAAGTCACCGGCGCAACGTCGTCCTTTGCTTCACGCTGGAAGCATCAAGCGTTGTGATCCGCACGCGGAACTCGTTGCGAAACTCGCCTGACAGTCAACAGGCGTCAGGACTTGCAAGTGAGGAGCAAGCTGTACTGCACCTCGACTGCTTGACAAGAAGCACCCCAAGACCTGAATCCCAAACAGCAGTTCCACCCACAGGGCTGAGGCGTCCAGCAAAACAGCTTCGTCCCACAAAAGTGAATCTGACCTTGACGCAATTCGCAGAAAGGCGACGCACAATGACGGAGAAATCACATTCGTCGTCCCAATCACACACCGCAACGCCACAAGCGCCACGAGCCGCGCGCCCAGACGGGCCAATCGACCAGACCACCCTAAATCATCAACAGCACAAAAAAGATTGGCCATATACGGGAGGAATCCCTGCATTGGGCGAAGACCTCGTCTGGGTGGTGTGCCGAGTCGTTATCTGTCATCCCCGAGGACCTGACATGTTTGTTGTAACTGCTAATCTCACGCAGAACACTTTGCATTGTTCCCAGAGTAAAAATAGAAGCTGCGGCGGTGCCCGCTTGAGGCGACGCAGCGCCACGCTGTAGTGAGCAATTGCGCTTGAACATCCGACTTCACTACGCGCACCTGGAGGCAGGAACCATCCGAGCGGCAGCCCAACCCGCCCGATGTGACGCCTCGACTCTCCCTACATGGAAATTTCTGCTCAAATGAAGCCTCTGATCAATTCAGTTTTGCTACCCATGAGGAAGTTTCAACCGTTTTCCTTTCCCCAGAGCGTCCAGTGCACGAAGACTGTTTTGAGCCGGAAAAGATCCACGGCAACCAATGTGTCACAGCATCAAGGATTCTTGAAGCTGGACACTGGTCAATGTGAAATGGCCCTCGAGAGTAGACAGACACAGCTTTCGGCTCGAAACGCTTCTTGACCTTTGAAAGCAGCAGGACTGGATTTGGTCCCAGCCACCCGGTGCTCAGGACATCCTGCCAGTCTTTCCGACTGTCTCACAAAGGCATCGAGTCCTGCACACAAAGGTCGGTCGCCTCGGGGAAGCAAGGTCCCCTTGACGAGACAATGACCGAGGAAGCGACGTGTCTCGTCTCTAATTGGCTGAATCAGCACAGCCTCGTTTCCGCTCAAACTTCCGGTCCACGTGACCTGCGCAGCGACGACACCAACTCCCGTTCCGCGTGCTTCCGCCAGAAAAACTGCCTTTCAGAGTCGCAATGTGCCAGACACTCAGCTGCAAGTTGAAATTGCAAATCCTTTCCTTCTTTGTGCACATCTTGAACAAGTGTTCAGCGCGCCACCATGTTTACGCACGTGGATCGAGAACAAACTTTGTCATCACAAGCTGTAGACACTGCACCAGAAGCAAACAGCTTCCGTCCCGACGGAATCCATTCCCGAACCGGTCAAGAAGTCATCCACAGCATCAAACGGGGGAGATCACACTCCCTCCACGTCTGACACTTCCATTGCAGAACAGATTAACAATCTCGCGACACAAAGCAGTGTCACTCGTTCCATTAGCTTTTCAATTAAGACGGCTTCCATCAAACTCCACGGAATCCAGCGTCTTTTCATTTTCTTGAAAGCAATCCCGTCCGTCTGCCGCCGCAAACACTGTCGAAGGCAACTTTTTCACGACCTTCATCAGCTGATGTGACGCGTCGGTCGTGGACGGTCAGAGTGGGCTGATCCAGACGGGGTCGAGGGGCGCCAACCTTGGAAGAAAGGCCATTTAAATTCGAAAAACTTCAGGAAAATAAAATTCCGAACAGCACACAACTCAGGTGGTCAATTTTGGAAGAGGGGTCGCCCCGCCCCGATCCGATCCGCCCCCAGATCTCGATTTGCACGTAATATCCGCCCCCCCCCCCCAGCTTCTTAGGTGGAGAAGGACGCGGGGGAAGTCGACGCAGGTTTCCTCTGAGCAGCATCCGATTCGCCAAGACTTTTTGTGCTGCAACAAAAGCCGTGCAAGAAAAAGCCGAAGTCGCTGTCACTTCCCCGCGCGAAGCCCAGGGCTCCACTTCCGCCTCCGTGTCGCCAGAAACGAGGCCACAGCGACAAAATGTCACGGAGGCCGCGAGAAAGGCGACACCTCGGTTGCAGCAACAGGGGCAGCTCGACTTTCACGCCACACACAGGGCGTGTTCGTTTCGCGCGACGCAGAAGCCACAGCACGTTCATCCCATGGAGGACATGCTGACTGTGCACATGTCAAGCCGGGAAATGAGAACTAAGTCCTCCCCGAACAACACGTGAAGACGTGCGTGTCTGAGCTCGCGCCTCACGGGCAAAACCACCAACACCCCACGAAAAAGCGAGCCACGTGAATCGAATCAAGCTCGCAATCCCACCTCTCTGACTGCAGGCAAACAGCAGGCACCGCATTCGACTTGCATCCTCTATGGTCCACACAGGGAAGGAAGCCCAGTCCAGTCCTCATGTCTTGTGCACCTGTTCCTGTACCCCTTCCGTACTCGTCTATAAACCTTGCCACACCTGTGCCTGCAGCCTTAAGTACTTGTCTACCTGTCCCTATTGCCCACCTCCACTTGGATCCATTGTAGCGAGATAGCATTGCACTGAAAGCTCGGATCTAGCCCATCAAGAAAGAGACCCGTGTTGTTTCACACTGTCTCCAGGGCCCAGATCAACAACTTTGTTTCTCGTGTGTTTTGCGAACTGCACTCGAGGGACAAAACCTGAACGTTGGAAAAATGACAAAAGCACTTAGCGCTGCGTATCTCTGGAATCAGATCCGCCTGTTTGCTGATACACAATCCTCACTATCTCTCATTTCTGGCAGTTTTGCCATTCTTTATTGTTTGCACAAAAAAGCTGTTCCAAGTGGAGGTCGGTTCGTGTTGTGTTTGGCACAAGACACTGCTGAACAGAATACGACATTCCGTTCGGATGGTCACAAACGTCACCACTGCAATTGTGTGTGTGTGTGTGTGTGTGTGTGTGTGTGTGTGACACTTCAGACGTGCCCCTGGATGAGACTTCATGGGACTCTTTCAAAGCGCCCTCTGTGGAGCCTCATGAGACTCCCATCACTTCCGGAAGTTGGTTCCTCGTGGTTCCGCTCCACTGTCAACTGAAGGCTCGAAACAGCCAACACGTTCATTACCCGACGCTTGTGAGTGTGTGTCGCCTTTCTGCTGTTCCAGTCACATCGACAGGAATTAACCCATTCATCAAGCTTCCAAGAAACAGTTCGTTCATTTTTGATGATGCTCCGTCCACTAAATCATCTCCTCCACAAATCATAACTCGGAAAGACACGTCGAAAATAACGAGGAAGGACCGTGATGCATCACACAACCTGGAGTCAGCCGGTGCAGATAACGAACCCACACCTCCTGAAAGTTTCAACACACAACGAGAACCATTTGGACCGCCTCGTACCTTGATGCATTCTTTTTCCTGGGGATGGCGGTGGGTGGAAGAACAAGATTCTGACTCCTCACAAGAGCCAATCAACAACGCGTAGTGTGTGTGTGTGTGTGTGTGTGTGTGTGTGTGTGTGTGTGTGTGTGTGTGTGCGTGTGTTCTTGGCCTGTAGTGTGTGGTGAGTTGTTGCTTTGGACTGCACTCAGCGGCATATTTTAGTTTGTCATAGTACAGTCAGCTTGCTCCACCCACAGGTGCACTTCTGAAAGAAGGTCAAGACAAAACTGTCCTGTTGCAAATTCAGGATCACGCAAACTTGAAACTGAAAACTCCAAGCGGCGTCTGATCACTCAGGATCGCGCACGATCCAAGAATCCTCTGTCCCTGACCCCGAGAGAGACTCCTCGCCCCTTGCCCTGTGAAGTCGGTCGCCCGCCACCCAGGATCCGCCCCTCGCTGCCAACAAACTCGAGGAGACTGCTTCTTTGGTATGGCGGACCGCAGCCACTCCACCGGCCAATCATGACGAAACATGCTCCTTCAATTAGCTAATTCAATCGGTCCCCGCGGCGCGGAACAACGGGGCCGCTCCCGCGCCGAGCCCAACTTGGCTCCGACGATGATGGGCACTGTTGCCCACCGAAGGACTCTGTTCGTGCACTGCAGGAACACGGCGAAAAATTGGACGCCTTGAGCCGGGCGCCTCTGGACAGATGTCTGCACAACTCATTCAACATCCGCAGAACTTTCAGACGTGATCAGCCCCGAGGGAAAAACTTGACCGTTCGACAGGGGTTCCTGAACATCTGGCGTCAACAGGACGAATCCACGCCTTGTGCGGATACACTGGTCTCACTGCCTTGATCCTGCCTTCTGAACCTTCCGCCAAACTTCCCCATTTATCGCGGCGAAAACATCGGCAGCGGAACTCGCGGGCTCCATTCACCGGCAAAGCCTCGGTCCTCGGGAGCCTCGCCGTGAATGGCGATGCCTTGACTGCAGAGACATGACTGGGCAATGGAAATAAATGGAGTTAACAGTCGCAGGGGGTAGGCCTGAGAGCAGGTCTTACATATTGGTGAATGATGAAATGGAAATCCTCCCGCAGCCCCCAGTGGAGAGGCCGGAGTGTGTCTCGGAATAATATATTTCCTTTTAGCGCTGCAGGGACAAATTGGCAAGTCTTATTGGAATTTATTGAATTGCGCTGAAGATGAGAAGTCGTGGGAAGAGAGTTGCATAGTTCCTGGGAAGCTGGGAGATTTCGGAACACGATTCGTGGTGTGCTGTGTGTGTGTGTGTGTGTGTGTGTGTGTGTGTGTGTGTGTGTGTGTGTGTGTTGAATGTGTGTGTGATGCGGCGTCCGTGCAAGTCAATACGCGTTTCGTGCAGCCTCTGGATTTCAGACACAGCCACAACAACCTACACCATGCATCGACACGACCGCAATAAAATCGAGCAAGAAGTGTCTTCTGATGACCCACCACAGAAGAGAATTTGCAGAAGGACTGCAGGAGTGCCTCCTCCACCCACTCCTCCAGCACCGCAAACTTCACAGGAACCCAGCGGCATCATGCATCCAGCGAACCAAGTTTTCAGTCATCCCAAAGGAGTTTGACTCTTGTCGAAGAGTGCTGGTCAGCGAAAAAGTGGTGACAACAAATTTTCCTGTCTGGTGTTGATGTCAGACCCCTCGGCAGGATTCGCAAAATCCTGGAGAGTAACAAGAGCCCAGAACCAAAGCAGATCGATGTGGGACGCACGTGGTGGGCTGGGAACAGCTGACATTTCCACGGACCATCTTCTGGAAAGCAGGCCATTCAATTCCCCTGCCACTGCCGCCCCGGACGAGACCGACTGGTTTGGTAAACAGACCCGAGAAGCTGATTGCCTGTTTGACATGCTGCTCCCTTCAGCGAAGCCAACGCGGCGTGGCAGAACGAGGCAGTAGTGAAATGAAGAGAGCTTCTTAACTGGCGGGGTTCGGGTCTCTGGATTCCTCGGCTTCCCGCAGACTCCAGTCATGCAGCACACACAAAATTACTGACATGACTTCTGAAAGGCGGAGGTGAGGACGATGGGAAAGACACACAAACACATCACCCAACCGCACGCGCGCACACACGCTCAGACACACAGACACAGACACACACACACACGTCTGGAACAACCTCCAGGACTCGCCGTCAGCTGCTGCTTTCCCTTCATATTCGGGCTTGCATGTTCGGACCCAAGGAGCTTCGCTGTACCCCTGCATCCGTACTTCGCCCTGATGGCGTCACTCGTTCAGACACTCACAGCGCTCCACTCAACCGACGAACAGCGCTGCTGCGACAGAATTCTCTTCACCCCGAGCACCCCGCCGTCCTGCCCTCCCTCGCTTCTCGCCTGTGCGTGGAGAGTGATGTGATCATAAACCAAACTGACCACGCCAGGAATTAGCTCAATTACATGGCGGACCGCTTTAAGCTTGGCGAGGCGCTGCATTTTTAAAGCGATTAGGTAAGAGACGGAGACCTGAATGAGGCAATAAACTCTAATTGACTCCTGCGTCAAGGAACCACCATCCGAGGTTCTGCTCCACTCCGGTTTTACGTTGGTCATTCACACTGCAGTCTGAACTGGTCAACGCGCTGCCGTCTGACTGTGGTCGCTGCGTCGCAAGCGAAGACGTAGCGCGCGACGCTGCACCCGCCCACAACACGACGTTTGTCCACAAATCTCCGCTGGTCTGCAGCCCTCCAACCGTCTTGAAATAATCGCGACACATCAGATAAACCTACGTGGACTCAACGCCTGGCGGATCTGTGTAAACCCGACGCCAGAACCTTACTCACCACTGAATGGTCCATGTCCATCAGGACTGGATAAATTGGAACATTCCGTGACTGACTTGTGGCTGGTCAATGCTGTACGCAAAACTCCAGAGTACAGACGCCAGACTTGGCCTGACCCTCGAGTGCGAGTCGGAGGGTAGGAAGGAACGTGAACGTTCACGATACGTGTTGGAAAGACCACTTCTGCAAAGGCAAGAACAACCTCAGCGCTGCTGGACGCGAAGTAATGGTTTCTGAACTGTAGAACTGGTCCAGAGCATCCACGAAAGTGTTTCTTCCCCGCACGCTCAAGTCTTTGAGTGTCAACGGACTTGCACATGTGCCCAACGCACATGACGCATGCAGTGTGATGCAGGCCTCTGGGATAACCAGTTTCTCCTGAGAGAATTGTCGGGCTGTAAGGCAATCAAACACAGGAAGATCAAGACTCAATCTCGCGAGCTCAGAACCGGGCCAACACTTCGCGTTTCCTCCAGCAGTTCCCTTTCTTGATCCGTCAAGTTCAGGGGGCAGCCCCCGAGATTAAAAGCTCCGGGGATAAGTCATTCAGCAATGACAGCCTGAGCATTAAACAAATATTCCCGGTTTCTGCGGAGCTGCTTTGTGAGCCCATTCCGTGTCCTTACTCCATTATTGACTCGACTGTCGCCGAAATCTCTTTCTCTGAATGGCTTTTCCAATAACAAGGTTCTGGGAAAATCTGTGCGGGTCTGAATGATGTACACGGGCCGTATTCAACACGCTTCTGTGTGTGTTCGTGCGAGAGTTCGCGCGCATCGATTCGGGTTCGATTTGCTGGAGAATGAAAGAGTCAGATGGCCTGACAGGAAGCGAGAGACTGGCGGTCTCTTCGTGAGACACTTCTGACGGCGCAAAGTGGGTCAGATCAGGAGTGGAGGGTTTCGAATATGGACCAAAGACCCAACTCTTCACTTTCGAGAATGTGCAAAAACTTTCAAACGACGCACAGCCCCTGCCCGATGCACAAGTTGGGCGGAGCTCAGCGCACCGGAGGTTCTGCCCTTGTTGGTCAAAACAAGACACCCCATGTCACGGCAAAGCGTACGAGACGAGGGCCAACGGACTGGAACAGGGACGAAACGCATGACGCATCCTTTGTGAACCCCGCGGAGAGATCAACGTCCCGCGTCACACGATCCACTCACGGAAAGTTGCCGTCTCTGGATATTCATCCAGATTCCGCGTCGTGTGGCATCGAGTCCGCAGGGAGAATTCTGGATAAGTATCAGGTTATGACAGAAAATACGGCGGGCTTTAATTAAAAGTGTGACTGGCATGAACACGAGACTGCAGGAATTTATCACTCACAGCGCTGCAGTGGAAGGGAAGCAATTCCAGCGGGTTCAGGAAGGAGACAGGGCCCGATGCTCCCGACCCAGCCAATTTATTTCCTCACCCCCGAAGATTTTGCACTGAAAATCTACACTTTGTCCGGGGTGGGACCCAGTCCTGCCCCCTGCTCCTTCCCTGGATCCGCTGCTCTTGTGCCAGCACATCCGTCACACCAGACTCTGACGCAGAACCACACTGGCAGCAGACTCCGAACACACGACCGCGCATCCCGAACCACGTGCCTCATTACGGCAGGTGAGCCTCGAAGGGCACCGCGGCTGCACGCAACGGTTCCCATACAAACGTGGATTAACTCATTCAAGATCCTCTTGCCTGTCTCACCGAGCAAACAAAGCGACTCCGTCCACTGAGCAACTGCACGACAAACGTAGACGCGGGTCCCTCCAAGAGGAGCTTCACTCCAGCAGCTGCTCGAGAAGCAGGAAAGGCTCACCGGAACTTGCGAGTCTTTTACAAGTTCTGTGGTTCTGGGCCAAAGTTCCCCTCGACGCACACAGAAAGTGCTCCCAGTCAAAGGAAGCGGCTTCTGTGTCAACCTTGTTCCCGAAGACGGAGTGACAGGTGGAGGTGAGAGCAGCTCTGGACGCGCGTGTGCGGCGACACGATGCCATCAACACTCCCCGCTCTCCACGCGTCGTCGTCCTGCGGGTCGGGGTCGTGACGAGGCGTCCAGCCCGGGAGGGAGCGCGCCGCACCGAGGGCCTCCACCGGGCTGGGCAGGTTCACGCGGGAGGTGTGGCACGCTGCGTGATTCCGAGGTGAACGGGGTTTGCACTGCGTCGTGGCGCTTTGACGACTTGGAGAGGAGAGGAACGCGTTCTGCGTGACCCCGGCAGAGGCGGCAGAATCAGGTCAAGACGCTCAGTGTGAGGAAAAGCACGAAAATGCGAGATGGTGGCAGTTCACGTGACGCGCAGGTTCCTGCAGTTTCCTGCTGCAACTGCAACAAAACACCAGGGAAGAGGAAGATCCAGTCCCCTCCTGAATCTTCCCCTTTCCCAGTCAAATCGTTCAAATTTTAGCTCAAGCCCAAGCATTGCCTTCACGTCAGGACTACACTTGGGAGAGAAATTAATAACCTGTGCAAGCTTCGAGACACCATCACCCAGAAATCGTTTCAGTTTCTAGAACACAAATTATGAGATTGAAGCACAAGCTGAAAGCGAAGAACAAGGCTCTGAATTCCTCTCCTGGAATCTGAAAGGAATGCCGACAGGAAGCCGAAGCCACAAGAACCTGCCAACACGAGAACTAAGTGACCTAATTATCGCTCAGTGCAATGCATCACACAAAGGAACCCACGCCACAGATCTCAAGACTCCGCCAACGAGCTTCGGTCCTGATCCATTCAGGATGAATCTGAGAAGGAAATGAATCGCGTGACCCACTTTCAGAGCAAACACGACCGCCCCGAACACGGAGCGTGAGGCCACATTCACAACACAGCCAAACCAATTGTCAGGGAAAGGGATTTTAGGTGATCCAATTTCTGGACTGCCTTTTCCGGGATTGTGGATAATGTGTGAACTCACGCAAGCGGCGCCTGGGCAGGAAGCCACACTGTATGGGGCACACGCTGGTGGGGACACACAGCAGGTGGGGCGCGCGCTGGCTCAACTGGGGAAAGCCTTGTCCTGACTCGTACGCAGGGACCGCGCGTCCCAACTCATGCCTCACCGAAATTTGTGCCGCTTTCCCTGTCAAGACCTTCCAAAGAAGGATTGCCGCCCCCAAGTGCTCATCATCTGACCAGATCCTGGATCCGACCCCGTGGCCTCCGTGCAATTAAACATCATTGGAAATCCAACTGCTCAAGGCTGGGGGAGCAAATTAGGTCTTTGTCTGGGATAATTCATCCGATCAATAAACTTCCCTGTCGTCTGGTGGGGAAGCGCGGGATAAAAGGCGGAAACCAGCAAAAGCATATTTGCTCACTTGCATTCAATGGGTCCGAATGCTTTGTTTCGAGCACTCTGCGTCTGCCGAAGAAATGAAGAAAGGCTTTCTTTGTGCACGGCTCTGTTCTCTTCCATCAGGTCCTCAAGTCTGAGTCCACACCGGGAACGGAGGCCCTGGTGTTGCGCTGAAACTTGACGTACGTTTCTCTCGCCCTGTCAAGATCACATGAAACTGAACCAAACGAACACCCTTGTCACAGTTTGCAACTTTCTTTTCGTGTCTCTGTTTTGGAATGCGGCACTTGGTGCAGTGGAATTATTCTTCGACTTTCAGCTGTGATCTGTTGCCCCACATTTCGACGTGCACCCAGTGATCTCTTTTGTTCCTTGATCCCACACACAAAGCCGAAGGAAGTGAACTGAAGCTGCACAGCCCCGTGTTTCCGTCCTCAACAGGTGTGGTGATGAGCCGCTCCCCTCCCTCTTCATCAATATTTCTCTTTGATACGCGCGGCTTGATGCGCGTGCGCACAACTTTAGGGTCTACGTGGCGCTGATGCGCGTGCTCGTCGCCTCCGGGTCAACGCGCGGCTGACGCGAGACCTTCGAGTCTGCGCGCAGCTGGAGCGTGTGCGCGCGATACCTGGGTCCACTCCCGGCCCTGCGCATGTTCGCGACCTCAAGTCTGTCCGCGGTTGATCCGCGGGGGCGTGACTTTCAGGTCCACTCGCGTCTGGTGCACGTGCGCGCGACCTCTGGATTTCCAGTTTCCTTGACCCTGAAACCCCAATTGATCCCCTGGCTTCTTCACCACCGGCGTTAAAAAACCCATTTGCATTTTGTTTCAAGGCTAGGAGCGTCCCCTGATTCCCCAGTGAGTCTTATAAAGGAAGACAAAAGCCCTTCCTTTCAAGAAGTTTGAACTTCCTGGAGTTTGGACACAAATCAGCAGAAAAAAAGGGGCCAAAGGAAGAAGCAGCTTCAATGTGATTGAAGCTTTTTAGTCCTGCAATTGAAGCAGATCGACTTCCAATTCCCAAGTTTTCCGCGGCGAGCTCCGACACACAGAGATTGCTGAAGCAAAAGGGAATCCCACGCACCAGACGAGAAAGCCCCAGTCGCGACGCCTGCAGTGGTCATTCGTCCTGGCGTTGCAAAAACACACACCACCAGATTCTGCGGCGCCGCAGACGCGGGGAAATTGTTCCAACAATGCGAGAGAGTGGAAGTTTCCGCGGTATGAGTGTTCCACTCGATTGAGCCATCCATTCCGTGTAATTCGTCCGGAATCCCTGATGCAGACTGATAGAGCGAGAGACCCACCGCAGCCCGGGGGTGGATCCCGGACGGGGCTGGGGGTTCTCGGCGAACGTAAGGGCAGGGACCTGGGTCCGGCCCAGGCACCCCCTGTTCCAGAGACACGCCAGGAGGGCGGATCCACTGTCCGCCCCCTTGAAGCAAAAAGATTCGTCCACCTCCAGAGGTGCACATCCCCCATTTCCCCTCCCCCTCTCTTTGTACTTTTTGAAATACCTCCCAAGGGGTCACCTCCCTTGACCAAACCCATAATCCGCCCCTGTGCCCACAGTGCCACAGACGCAGTGGATTCATATCCACCGCATAAATCTCGAGCTGCGAATGCACATATAAATCTATTGATGCCATTGTTTCTCCCCGAGGCCGAGCGATACGCACGCCTCACTTGCCTCTGAATCTGAAGTCCGGGGAAATGCCCGCCCAACAAACACCATGAGTGTGGAATATTTGACGCTGCGGCCAAAACGAATTCTCATTCGTCAACTCAATCACAGATCCCATTCAGATTTGGTATCCACGGAAGTTATCACAGACTGACATCAAGCAACCACAGCCCATTCCAAACTCCTCCAAAATAGAATCACCCTGGACATTGCATTGTCAGGTTGTCAGGTCTACCCGATTCTCTTTGGGTTTCGTGCCATGTGCAAATCTGGGATGCGACCCTCTCCGGAACCCACTTTTAACTTTGGACATTTCACGCATGAAAAGGGACATTGTCTGGACTTCCAAGCGGAAGGCCAAAAAGAGGGAGGGTGTCAAGGGGGGAAGGGGGTCTGGCCCCTCCCTCCCCTGCAGGTAAAAAACGCTCCTGACTGTTCAAGAAATGTGCAGACATTCACTGGCCATGATGCCAAGAGGCACCAGCAGCAATTGAAACTTTGATACCAGCACCAGACAACTTTATGGACGACCTTCCATTGGCAGACAGAGCTGTGCTTCCACAGAAAAAAGTCAATGCAGCGAGTCAATTGTGTGCGTGTCGGTGCACAGCTCTGTCCCGGGTCGTGAATTCTGAATGGCCACCGCACTTCACCTCCAAAGGGCGGCGGCCGGAATCTGATTATGGAACCAAAGTGGAAAGTTTCGGCATGGGCGGGCGCGCGTTGTTGTTTGGTGGGAGGTTCACAGAGACTAACGATGTTGAGGTGTCCGTTTTGTGTGGGATTCCTCAGCACGTTTTCCCTGTGGTGAATAATATAGAAACGCCACACTGAGGCAAGGCGACGTGCTGAACGAGAAAAACAAGAGCACACATGTGTGTTGACACACGTCCCAGAGATAACATGGGTATCGGGGCACAACTGACACAACGTCATTTGAACATTTTGAAACTTGTTTATGCAGTTGCTTCTTTTGCAAAAGAGAGTTGATGTCTCTGTCTGCAAATCCTGGACCTCGTGTTGTGACAAAGTCGTGGTGCTTCGAAAAATGAAGAGAAAAGAAGAACCCATTTCCTGTTGAAACGACGAGACAACGAAGGCGTTCCGTGACAAAAAGTGAGATGAAAAATTCATGAAATATGCATCAATGTTCTCCGCCACAGAAAATTTTCTTTGCAATTTTTCATTTAATTAATTTCTCTTTCACTCTTTTCAACCTCAGATTCTAAGAAACGACACGACAACAAGAGACGCCATCAGCTTCGCGTGGAGACACAGAACTGTCTGCACCAGAACGGCTTTCAAAGAGGTTGAAACAAGACACAGCACAGGTTCAAATTCTGTAACATTCCATTCATGTTTCCTTCAAAGAAGCAAGGGAGTCGGAAAAGAAGTTTGCCAACAGCTGTGTTACAATTCTGACTCTGAAAGTGACTTTTGAACAAAGAAATACTGGTCCATCCTTGGTGCTGTGGAGGAACAGCTCCCGAGAAGACAGCTGCACCACAGCTCCGGTCATCCCCGCATTGGACACGCACCATTCACAGAACACGGAGGGACTGACTGGTCTGCGCCTCACCAGCTTCTTCCTCCCTCTATGTCGGGCTCACACAAATCGCAGGTCCATACTGTTTTACGTCCAATTCCTTGTCGCAGAACACGCACGCACAAACACACACGCACACGTAAAAGTGGACGGACCTGATTCTCGTACGATCCGGGTGTTTCGTCGGCCACTTGTCTCTCCGAAAGAAGAAAAGATGTTTTGATTTTCGAGAAAACAGACCGTGTTGAACCAAATGTGCCTGGACACCATCCGGTGTTGACCAAAAACAATTCTGTGAAGGACAGAAAAGAACCAGACTGCACTTCTCCGGCACACGGGATCAAACCAAAACAATGTCAATTGAAATTCTCCACGGGCCACTTCAATTCGCTTCGCCTCCAGCTGGAAATTATCACTCAAATCAGCACCGGAGCGAACGCAACCTGAGACGGATACACAAGCGGTGGATCCAAAGTTTCAAGTTTGCACCGGATTGGTTCGTGCTCCGAATCAACTCCTGAGGGCGTCGCATTTACGTTCACACCAGCGACTTGAGGCAAAGCACAAGTTTACCCGGTGGTGTGTGTACGAGTACAGCATATGCGATGCACAACCACAGATATGCCACTTGCTGTCGTACGAGTAAAAACTGTCATGGCGTGCACGTCCACGTGTAACGTGTTTGCGGAAGGTCAATGATGCCCCTTATGTGGGTTCAATCTTCCACACTGGCACCCATGAAACAACAAACGCCCAACCACCAAAATAGCAGTTACTTGACAGGCAAACGACAAGGGCGAGGGGGAGACACGCATTTCACCGAGCGTACATGCTTCCGCATGTGTGCGTGTGTCAGCACCACAAAACCGACTCGTGTGTGTGCGGAGGTGCGACAGCGCTGCAAATTCGTTGCGAGTTTGAGTTGATCCAAGTGACGCGAAACACAGAAAGCGCCGCGGTGAAGGACACGATGTCGCTTTGTCGCCCGTTCCGTCCTCCAGTCACGACACGATTGTCTCGATGCGATCAGAATGAATCAACAACAGTTCCACACAATCTCGTCTTTTCTCCACCACAAAACCTCAACAAATCCAAGTGTCGCTGAGCAGCGGTAAACAAGAACACTTTCCAGTGTTGACACGCGCCTCAGCGACACTGCTGCGCTCAGCGTTTCGATGCAACACGTCCGTGCGGATGTCCGAAGCTGTAAAATTACGTGGGAACCCACACTGCCACGTCTGTCAGTTCCCTGGCTGTTTCTCAAGAAAAGTATCTACTCATTATCCAAGTTTTAGTTGGTACTTTCTAATTCATACTTTAATGCACAAATGTGCATACTTTTGAGAAGAAATGAAACTTCTGATAGGTGAAATATTTTGTTTGAAAGGGTTGATTCCCACATTTTTTGCCACGTTTTTTGGCACGCGAAATGGGACCAGGCGTGTGTTTTTCCAATCACAAATATCGGGGCGTTTTGCATCGAAAACTCTCCAGTGCGTGCGATTCACGTGAATAAAATTCGTGTCTGCGTGCGAGTGGTCTGTCAATCGAGAAGGAAACATTCCGTTTCACCCCTCCAACGAGATTCTTTTCTGGGGGACCATTGCAAAAGCAAACCAATCGACCGCGAAACACGTGCCCCCTACTCCCAGAGAGGAAGAGCTCTGAATGAACGATTTTCCATTGATCATAATGACAGGCTGAGCATTAAACAAATATTCCCGGTTTCTGCGGAGCTGCTTTGTGAGCCCATTCCGTGTCCTTACTCCATTATTGACTCGACTGACACAGAAATCCCTCCGCAAATGCTATTCTGCAATCAGCGCTTTTTCCATAAAGGGAGACCCCGACACAGAGGCATGTTCTGTGGGTGGGTAGGTGGACGGGCCGAGGAGGGAGGGAGAAATAAATATATTTGGGTTTGTCATGCGGCTTTAGCTCAACCCAGATTCTTGCTGTCTGGCCTTCGACCGCGGTGCTTCGGTTGGAGCTGACACTCCGGCGTCCGTGGCGATTCTTCGCCCGCAGCTCCGTCCAGATTGGACGCGACAGCCGCGACGAGCTTGACAAGAAACAGCCAATCTGAGCAGCGCGAGTCGGACGCCTACACATTGGATGCGTCAAGCGACGCTCCTGCAAAGTCAATGCCAGCCACTCTTGCAGAGACGCAACCCAACTACCCTCCCCTTCCCCACCGAAATCGTCCTGAAGCTGGTCACTCGCCTGTGCAACAGCGTGTCTCGTTCGCAGAAATCCAAGCGGAAACTTGTCCCCAAGTGCGGACAGTTGCATCCAACTCACTCTCTATTGCCACATGCCCCTTGACAACATGGCATTGTTGTTCCCTGTGGCGAGGCGAGTGGTGAGAGATGGCTGTCACAACAGGTTGAGACTCAAATGATACAAATGGGCCGCGCGGAACAATACGGCGAGACTCGTCGCATTCCTGTGGGAGCGGGTGACAGACATGCCGTGAGTGCCAAATCGGACAGAACCAGCTACGGGAGAGTGGGGAGCCTGGACGCACTGAGGAGGGTCACAGCGCCAGTGAACGAGAGGAATTTAATATCGCCCGCTTTCTTTCAAATGTGTTTCTGTGAAGGATGATGATTGTCGACCTGAGTGAACTTGACTTGTGCAGGCTCTGACAAAGTCACCTGTTGTTGGATGTGTCCCAGAAGTCGGGCAGCCACATTTCCCTTCAGGCCGGTCAAAGTTGAGCATGCACAAGCCGAATTACGAGGGGAATATCAGTTCTGAGGTTCAGCATGACGAGCACTTGCTCTCGGTGCGCCGACCTTCTGACTACTGTTTTGGTCGTGGTCAGCTGACTGTGAAGGACAATTGCGACAGTCTGCTTCCAGCACTGTGAGACAATGAAGCGTGTGAAGGAGATGTCAATTTTCCTGCAGCAAAGAGTCAATATTTTGTTCTGTGTGAAGATGAATTACACGGCACGCGCCACCAAGGATGCCATCCATCATGTCTATGGTGTGACAGCTTTGTCAGAGAAACAGATTAGAGTTTGGTACAGAAGATTTGTGGGTGGAAGGACTGAAGTGTGTGATCTCTGCAGGGACGCCAAACCCAAAACTGGACGAAGTCAGGCAAACATTGCTGCTGTGAGGGCAGCTGTGGAAGCTGACAGGCGTGCAACAGTGGAGCAGCTGAGCAAAGACACTGAAATTCCACCAGCCTCAGTGCACAGAATCCTCAAAATGGACCTCCTCCTGGTGAAGAAATGCGCAAAGTACGTGCCCAGATTGCTGACCGACAGACATGTCTTCAAGAGAAGGAACAATGCTGAGTACCTGCTGCGCCTTTTCTGCCAGTTTCCTCAAGTTTTGGAGTGTGCCATCACGATGGATGAGAGTTGGGTGTATCAATATGATCCCCTGCACAAAGCCCAGTCAAGAGAATGGTTGCACAAGGAGGATCCAAGGCCAATCAAGGCAATTTGCGCCCGTGCAACTGGCAAAGTGCTGATCTCAACTTTCTTTGATTCCAAAGGCCTTGTTTACTATGAATTCTCCCACAAAACAGTGAATGCTCAATGTTTTTTGGCCATGATGGAAAGGTTCCTGGAAGCCCACAGGACAAGGAGACCAAGGGGCAGGGTCAGGGGAAGGTTGTTCTTGCATCTGGATAATGCGCCGTGTCACAATGCCAACATCTGCAAGGAAATGATGAGGACCAACATGGTGCAACGCCTGCCACACGCCCCTTACTCCCCTGACCTTGCCCCAAATGATTTTTGGTTCTTCGGGAGACTCAAGGAAAACCTCAGAGGCACCAGATTTCCAACCAAGGAAGACCTCATGAATGCTGTTGCAGATGAGATCACCGCAATTCCATCAATCCAGTACTGAGAGTGCATCTTCCAGACTTGGATCAAGAGACTGGTTGCTTGTGTGGCAGCAGGTGGACGCTATTTCAAAGGAATCCTCTGAGAAGTCAATTCTGACAGTGTTGCTTTGTGTACAAACAAATTAAAGGCCAGACAACAAGAAACAGTTAACGACCAGTAGTCTTTTGTACCCATCGGTCAGTACACCGAGGCCGCAGGTCCCGACAAGTCGTCATGCTGAACCTCAGAACTGATATTCCCCTCGTATCTCTTTCTCCATTGTGCAGTGCAAAAGCGACGTGCAGTGTAACGTGGGACCGGAACAAGACAACAGCAAGACTCGCACAACGTTCCCCACCACAGAGATTCTAAATCTCAGACGCAACGGTACAGACTCGTGTGGTCTGCCCTTCGCCTTGTCACGAGTCTGTCCTTTGGCTCTCAAGTAGAATGTGACGCGCACCTTTCCCCTCGTAACACGCCACCAGCATACACAGCAGCCTCGTGCTCGTCCCATGTCTCGGTGCTGCGCAGCGCCGTGCACTTGGCCCTATCAAATCCTGTGTGCGCTTCTTTCTGGGGTTGAATGCAACTCCAGCGAAACTCAGGTGGCTAAATTGGCTGAACTCGCGTGTTTTTAGACGTTCGACCTTTCAACATGTTTCGTGATGCAGTTTCATCAACTCCCTGCTGTGGCAATTTCAAAACTTATGACATTTACCTTTCGCCCGAATCGAAGCGAACTGCATTTGTTCTTCGCCAGAACTACGAAACGAGCCTTCCATGATGGCAGTTGCTTTCAAACTGCAGTGACATCAAAAGCGCCTGGGGAACGCCGGATTGCGCAGCACTGCTGGGTTCCTTATCCAGCCACAGCATGCGTCGCACCGGTCCCCGGTTCCAACAAAACAGGGATCGAAGAAACAGCCGGTCCTTGCGCTTCCCCTTCCTCCCGCTGAACTTGTTTCCACGAACCAACACGAGATTTTACCAATTGCGTTTTCAACCCAATCAAAACAACAGCAGCTCGGCGGCAAATCCAGCTGAGCATTTCACTAGGGGCCCCACGTGTCTTTGATCTGTGAGTGACTGCTGTCCCGTGTTATGTGTGTCCCCGTGAGAGGACGCAGGGACGGGTCCTCAGGTCTGACGCCCGTTCGCGCAGGGTGCGTCCCCTGGCGTACCAGTGCACTCTGCGTGGCGTACCAGTGCACTCTGCGTGGCGTACCAGAGCACTCTGTGTGACGTACCAGTGCACTTTGTGTGGATCCGGTCTCAGCTCCGCGACAATTCGACCTGAATATGAGGTCCATTTCGCGCTGGAGTTCTGCACGTCTCATTGAACGCTGAGCCTTCACTTGCGACGCAGCGCCTTCTGACTCCCACAGTGACACAACTCGTAACGCATGCAGCGCAAACTGGGCTCGAGGCGCAGCAGCAGCGGCACAAATTAGATCCCGATCCCATCAAGCGACTCTGCGCACTGCGCCCCGGGGGCGACGCCGCTGTATCCCCGCACATTACCCGCTCCCGTTTCAAAGACACTCGCAGTGCTTCCTTCACGCAGATCACCATCAAATGCAAAAGAAATCCACGAAAACCGCGCAGATTTATCCGAGGTCGACACCTGGGCGCAGCTCTGGCTGTAAACTACTTGTTCGCCACGTGACCTCGGCTCCGGAGGTGCAGCGCCGTAAATCTGCATCAGGCCGGCGGAGTGAGCGACGCGCCGTCCGGCAGCTCGCGGCGGCTCGCCGGGAGCTAATTGCGGCTGCGGCGCTGCGTATTAACGACGCCGCGGTCTCCCCGCTCACCGCGGCCGGAGCAGAACCCTTCAACAGGTGGCAATTTGTTAGCGACGTCCAATCAACAGCCACTTGCTCCTCTCATCAGGCGCTATGTGAGGTCTTTTTTGGGGCCCTGGATCACGAAGTTTGCTCAACGAAGACGTTGCGAAGGTTGGTGCGGACGGCTTTCACCAGCTAATTTGTTCCCCATCTGGTCCACTTTGGTGTGTTCAGTTGCCGAGGGGTTTGAACCGCTTTCAGGTCCAACTTCGACTCTCGATGAGGACGAGGCTTCGGATTCCACAGCTCGACGCGCGGACCCTTCCCTGGACAGGACGCAGGACGCCCCTCGGTCTGCACTGCGCACGCTCCCGACGAGCTCCATCCACAACACGAAGTCTCCGTGGTGACGGCTGCGCGTGTCAAGGCAACGCGCCCGAAATAGGCCTCCGTACGTGATTCACTTGACAGCTGCTCCAAAGGCAGCGCCTGCGCGCAAATTTCTCCGAAGGCCTGACCTGCATCCTAAACACGGGGTCTCTTAAACTCCCCTTCGAAACTGTCCAATGTTTCGTTCTCGAGTGCTTTGCTCGTTTCCGCAGCTGCACGTACCTGCCACACAACAAAATAGAGACTGCAAAGCTTTACAGCCACAAACAGAAGCGCCGCCGTTGTGGAGGCGTTTTCACCTGGAACCCAGAATGCGACTCCCAACGTTCTAGACGCCCCGACACAGAGGCGGCACAAGCAGCAACAGCACTCCTTCACACTGGGCGCATCAGGTCCAACATCCCTGCCCAGTCAGCGGCTGACGCAGTGCGTGGCGAATGCGCTGTGAACCTGGCAATTGGGTCTGCGCGTCACCCAACGCCGCTCCACGTGAAGCGGCCCCAAAAGCAGCCGTTGCTTCCGACGCACGGATTCCGCGCACGATTCGAGGGACGTGACGAGATTAGCGGAAAAACAGCGTCGATAATCTCCTTCTGCTCAAGAGCTCCTGTCCCCGGATAAAATGCGTAAATAAATCTCTTCTCTCAACACTGGATTCCCTTCCATCGTCACCTCGAAAACAGTGAAGGCGACGCGACAGGAGAGACAAGAGGACGACGGCGAAACATGTGATCTCGGGTTCCATCGTCTGCGTTGTTTTCTGGAAACCCGACCTTGTGAAGCCATAACAACAGCTTCCGCCCGAGTCTCGAGAAAGTCCCGTCTTGACTGGGAATCAGCTCGCTCGAGCTGCCTGACGCGGCCCGACGGGAATCCTTCCCAGTCATCACCACAGCGCGCAATACGCGATATTAATCTCGGGTCACTAATCAAATCTGAGCAACAGACGCGCGACACAGGACGCTTGAAACGCTTGTACTTCACTGAGGAAGGGGGTACCCATGGATCGTGATGCGTTCCGTCCATCTGCAGGTCACGTGTTTTCATTCACACCGGATGCACCGTGCGTACACCGTGCGGTCCTGCACAAGCCACGTGTGACGCTTCAAGTGTAGCCGGCCTTTTCACTGCAATTAGCAGAATTACTGTTCTCTGTCCCACGCGGCCCATTTCCCCATCACTGTTCGGGTCACCGAACATAGCAAAACGGAAACGGCACGAATGTTCCAAGGGAGCCTGTTAAAAGACGGCAGCGCTGGGGATTCTCAGTGCGACACTGCGCGCGTCCATTTGTGCTCCAGTTCGCTTCCACTGGTTGAAGCACTGGACACAAGAGAAAATGGTGTTTCCAAAATCCCCGATTGTCCTGATGTCCAATGTAAAGCAGCGGAAACGTTCACGCGTTTTCTGATGCTGTGATGTAGGGCAGCAGTGAAAAGGCCCAACAGATAGACAAGTCCACCAGGCTGCTTAGCTCTGAGCGCAGATGACGTCCCAAAGCTGCCCCAACTGGTGGTTGAGGCACATTGCCGCTTGGTCCGCAATGACCCTCATCGAGAGCGGCAACGGAACCAACAGTTTGTTCAGCGCAGCACAATGCATAATGTGCACCATTATCTCCAGCTACTCATCTCAACCCGTCCCACAAGACGGCCTCGGAGCAGCAGCGTCCAGTGCAAGGGAGGAGGTCCTGACGGAACTACAGGGGACATGGATCTTGCCTCCACCCAAAAAGGCCCACTCCCAATGCGCACCTGATGGGGGCACCAGTGTTTTCGTTTCCCGCGTTGGGCCCCGCGCCAGGTTTGAGGCCTCCCCTGACCCCAATCCTAGGATCCGTCACAAGGGAAACAGATCCATTCAAATGAGATCCATGATGAGGGCGCAATGGCCGAGCGATAATGAGTGTTTCTGCCGACATAAATAATTCAGGTGCACCTTCAATTGGATCCGGTCGGCGCTCTCTTCCTGCAGCAGCAGAGTAAGACGCTCCGAGAAGGCTCATTACAAACAACTTATCCCGCCTCCTGAGCGCTGTTCACTTGACCCGAGGCAGGGGCACGACTCCACTACGCCCAGCATAGCCTGGGCGTTCATGCAAGCTGCTGCAAATGTCAAATCATTCATTGTGTTCAAGAGACATGCGCAGTTCGTGTCGCTTCCGGATCCCGAGAACTGCCAGGGCTCAAACCCCGGGACACGAGGCCGTGGCACTTGCAATCGCAAAGGCCACGCGCAACACCGAGACAGTGACAACTGAGGTCCATCTTCACCGTGTCCCGTTCCACAAGTGGCACCTCAGGTTTCGGTTTCCGCAGAACCTTCCTTCTCAGCGTACAGCTTCTGCCCGGCACCGCTGCAGTGTCCCAAAAGCCGGTCCTCCTCCCAAGCCATGAATTTTGCACAAGGAGCCACTTTTCCCCGAAGCCGAGTCCGCGAAAGAATTCGATTAGAAGCGCTGACTGGGGCAACACCTCGTGGAACGAGCATGATTGGGCCCGGGCCTAATGTAGACGCGCGGGTCCGCGGCTCTCCCTCCGTGTTCCCGGGGACGCGCTGTCACTGCAGCGCACCTGATAAGGGACCCGCATTCTCTGGGTCCACCAACAAGCAGTTTGTGCCTCTGTTTTGGTTTCTGTGTTGGTCCGTGGTTTCGTCCTGCCCGGTGACAGCAGACAAAGAGCACACGACAGTGCGAGGTCAAATGCGTCCTTTGTTTCCCTTCCGCGATCTTGAGCGCGACATCAACGAGCATCGTTATGACCAAATGGAGCAGCGCGTTGGGACTTGTCCATCATAACGCTGACCACTTCGTGTAATTACACAAGCGGCCTCCGCTGCAGGCAACGCGAGGTGAGTCACTGTCCACGGACTCTGATGAGCACGGAGGGTCAAGCGCCGTGGAGCGCGTGTCACCGAGTGCGGTGAAGACGGGGGCGTTGGCGCCGACGTCGGGTGGTGAGTGAAAACCCAACCTCTTGTTGTAATCTAGCCCAAGGCGCTGTACTGAAGCAGTGAGATAGTGAGGAAGTTCAGAGAAGTCCACGTTCTGGTGTCGCAGGAGCGTGCGGATCGACAAGCGCGTTCTTGCTGTCCGTATCTGAAGTCGAACACAGAAAAGAGCATCGAGACACGCGGAGTGACTTCCTGAAGAACCCAAGCCCACAGAAGTCCTGTCCTTTCTGCATCCTTCAGAACTCTTCATCAGTCCACTCCCACGCTGCAGGCTCGCTATCACGACGCGGTGCGTCCCTGGGCGCGGCGGCGTCTCCGGCCGCGCAGCCTGTTGCAGCCGCCGTTTGATGGACACCGTCTCCGAGCCTGTCACATAAGCTTCACTGGACACGACCCAGGGTCGCCGCACGCACGTCCTCGCCATTAACCGTACACACTCGCGCATCTGTTCGACACGCCCACTGGAAAGACGACTCCAGGGGCAGATCCTGTGTTCTGTCTTTCGGGAGCCCCTGACCGTCCAAAAAATACCCCGCCTCCCTGATGTGTACCTGCAAACGGAAAACGTGCATGTTTTGCATGTTTTCTAAAGTTCGGGGGGGCGGTTGGGCTCGCCCATACGAGGAGAATGGAAGTGGTCGTGGCGTTTCTCACACCCTGCAGCAGCGGAAACATTTCCGTGTTCACTCGCCTGTGATTCATTGGCTTCTCCCCTTGACAAATGCACCACATAAAGCCTCCTGTTTCCAGAGCGCTATCCCAGAACAAAGCTAATTATGTGCAATTCAAATGTCTCCTGCAGCCTTGAGCCGTGCAGCTGGATCCCGTCACACAGAACAACAGAACAACGCACAACCGAACAGTTTCAATGGTCCTGGGCGGGGTGGTGCAGTCTGATTCGATGCACGTAGTTCTGGGCTGTGTGGGTTAGGTGACACAAAGACTCTTTCTTTGCTTGCAAGGCTGGATTTTGTCCGTGTGCTATTTTTTGCCTTGGCATTGTTGGCCAAAGGAGATCTGTCGCCTCAAATGCAAGTGGTTCTTCAGAAATCTCGCAACCCAAAAGGGAGACCTGCAGGGTGGGCGTATTGTCAGAGAAAAGTTTTGTGGCTGAAGTTACGAAAAGCCGCCAACCACCTCGTCTTTTATCTTCTGTTTGTCAGCAAAGGAGAAATGCTTGACGAGAAGAAGCTGTACCATCAGTTGTGAGAATCCAAGATGCGAACCAACAAGTGAAGGGGAGAAACATCGCAACCCGAGGGAAGAACACAACAGACGAGGGAAGAAGCAGCAGATCCATTGCCTGACTGACTCACGGCAGCAGACGGAATGGAGTCAAGAACGGGAACACCGGCCTCACTCCCTTTCCTCCCAGGTGCCGCAGCCTGGCGCACGAAGCCGCTTAAAGCCGTACATCAAATCTCGCTCAATGTATCGATCTTCTTAATGGGTGTGCACGTCAAACACAAAACGACGCATCGACGTTCATTCAGAGCAGGGAGAAGCGACAACGCCGCGTGTGTAAAACAGGCTCATTCCATCCAGGGAGCACAAGGGGAACAAGGGAAACTCATTGACGACTAATTTTTCAAACACAAAAAGCAAGATGTAAAAGCCAATTGACGTAAGGGTTCACCCACGCTGCAAAAATGGTTCCTGTGAAATCATACAACGACTTTTCGAGACCTTTGGTCGAGAAAAGAGTTGTATGATTGAACAGGAACTGTTTTTGCA
>JAAUXT010141809.1_pt1 | contig 42709 bp, 43 predicted proteins | sample 7278171 | NCBI WGS metagenome assembly JAAUXT01 (sample SAMN14350112, study PRJNA611818) | marine sediment metagenome | isolation source: surface marine sediment (1.8m) | place: French Polynesia: Moorea | collected 2018-08
GACCTGCGTTGCCCTCCTACGTCGGGTCGCAGGACCTTCAGGCGACGCACGACGTGGTAGTGATCTATACCGCAGCTGGACCCTGATTTCCCCTGCGCCCCCCCGCCCTCCCAGACCCCCAGCCCCCGGCCGGACCCCCCTCCCCCATCCGACCCCCCTCCCCTTCCATACCCCCCCCCCCCTGGACAACATGACTAGTGGAAGACAAGGAGGACAAGGAAGAATTGATGAACAAGGAAGAATTGACGACATTACCGACGCCGTAAGGGACTTCGCACTGCAGTTGCCTTGAGCACTGCTTCTTGTTTCAGCCATGCGATGTGCACAAGCCCACGAGATTCACATCGCTGGATCGACAGGTGTTTTTTGTTGGGGGGGGGGGGGGGGCTTCCTGGTCGCGAAACGGTGTATCTTCAGGTGCACTGGTCTGAACGGAACATCGAGAAGGGTCGCTGTTCGGTACGCAAGCACTTTGCCGTGTTCCCTTCTGGCGTTGCGGGTGGAATTGAGATCAATCGCGAGAGCAGTGCCAGGACATTGCCAATAGTCGACTGTTTTCTTTGCTTTCCTGGTAAAGGTTACAGGTGAAACCAAGAAGTATTCGAATTTGCTGATTCACGTACGAAAGGGGCACTCCAAACGGTCGCGAAAGATTCGACTCTCAACCAAGAATCATCAGACGCAACCGGCGTTCAACGCGCACGAGAAAGTCTCCAGCAGCAAAGCTGGGCAGATTGTTCAAATTGCGTTGCATGGCAGCTGACTCCACACTGTGCAAGTACTCGTGTGAGTACAGTGGCTTTTCTCGCAGCCATCATAATTCAGCGTGCGCACGACCACAGATCTGACAAAGTTGGCCTCAATAAACGAGATGTATTTAGACGTATGCAGCGTGTTGCAAAATCGATACCACACTGAATTCAACGCGGAAACAAACAATACATTTGCGAATTCGACTTGGACGACGATTGCACATGGGATAGATTTTCAACACTTTTGGACTTCCGTTTGGCAACACACGAGCAGCTGATGAGCGGTAAGTGGATCTCAACTGGGTTTCTGTCAGAGAACGACCCAAACACACAGATTCAAAAAATTCTCTGGCTAAAATAGCTCGGACGAGCTTCAATCATCATGTGAACACGAAAGGAAAGTCTGGTTGAATCCAGGATGTGATCGATGGGGGCCTCGAAGAATATACGAATAGAATCTGTGTCAACTTCCAGCTGACTTTCAATGAGAGGTTGTGTGTGTGTGTGTGTGTATGTGTGTGTGTGGTCTAATTCGTTGTTTCGGAGTCAGGGGGCCCTGAGAGCAAGGGCGATCAGGTCTTCCTGCTTGGGTGAGAGACTTTTGGTTGTGTTTCGTTTGACGACCTAAACCACAGAGATGGTCGCACGTTGAGAAACTTCCTTGCACATGAACAACACGTCTCGCGTGCGTCGCAGGGACGATGACGACGACGCCGGCGACAACACCCGACGCGTCCGCTGAGCGCGAGTACTGGACGTTCGAGTTGTTTGGCTGCTTCGATGACGTGCGCCTCTGCCTCTTCACCTTCCTGCTACCCTGCTACACAGCCGGCCGCAACGCTGAGGGACTCGGCGAGGACGGCGTCGTCGTGGGTGAGTGCAGCTGCTCGTGAAGGGAGAGCTTGAAACAACAAGTGCACGTGATCTGTGTTCCTGCTTCAATGGCAACGGAGAGTCTGGTCGTTCCCACAGGGATCATGTACGCGCTGGGGTTCGGGTTCGGGCTGGGGCCACTGATGCGCTGGCGAGTCCGGGAGGAGCGGCGGCTGCGCGGGAACATGCTCAGCGACGTCGTCGTGCACTACTGCCTGCCGTGCTGCGCCCTCATCCAGGAGAACAAGCAGCTGTACGGCCTGCACGGTTCTCACGTCGGGGAGAAGATCCCCATCAAACAGGAGGTCGAGCGCAAGTGAAGGAACAGGACGAAGGAAATATATGTTTGTCACTTTCATTCTGGTGCATAACTGAGAATTGCCAAACGCGTGAACGGTTTGCGGGTGGTTGCCGGACAACAAGTTTGCTGACACAGTGGACAAATAACAGGTCAACGCATTTTCTTCTTCAAATCGCCAACTTCTTTTCAAATTGAAACTGAAGTTAATTCTCAGACTGAACAGTTCTGATGGTGCTTCGGTGGTGGCAAATGTAACAAATGATCGCTTGTTGACTTGTTTATGACTGTGTTGCAGCATTGTTTGAAATGCTGGTGCATTGTTCAATTGAGACAGCCTTCAGAGTCTATTTTTCGGCTTGCGCATGATGCCAATTGTTTCATTGCCTTTTGGACTTTGCCACAACGTTTTCGTTTCTCACAAGATTTTTTGGTGCTTTGGTGGAACTGTGAACTGTGAACTCGGGACTGCTCAAGGTCAAAAACAGAGCTTCCGGCTTTGAAACGAATCGCGCACCAAACACGAGTGCAAAATGTACGAGTGTTGTTGGACAGCGTGCTAAACTGGGCTTGAATACTGCATGCGTCAGTTGGTCGTTGGTAAGAAGCAATAAAAGTGGATTGAGAAAGCGCTCTCAAGCATATTTTATTCAAAAACAGTACAAAAACAACTCGGGCGGAACAAACTGAGGCACGCATTGTCAACAAGACATCAAGGCACTTTTCTGAAAAATATGCCGATGTGGATGAGCAGCAGAATGTGGAGGCATTTAATTGGCCAGGTGCTGAGTGCACAAGGTGCTGAGTTTGCTGCGTCTGGATCTGAATTTCCCACTGATTCGGACGGCTCTTTCACAAAACGAACTCGGTCCTGAACGCTGACTTCAACTGGAGACCGTTGCCTGAGATACTCCACCACGATATCTGAATCCAGCTCATCTGTGTGAGAAAAGAGAATATCAACAACACAACGCAACAAACACACATGGGGTCATCTGAGTGTTGCTTCAAAACGAGCGTCTCACACTGACCGTGTTCTACCCTGGACAGCTGCTCTTCGCTCAGAGCGGTGTAGCCGTCGCCTCCGCGGGAGAGGAAGCGCGGGGCCAAGACGCGGTAGCGCGCCGCCGGGTCGACAGCGCGCCAACCCGACGCGTCCGCGCAGTCAGCGCACCGCACCTCGGCCCGCACAACCCGCGAACCTTCCGGCCGAGTCCGGTCAAACAAGACCTTCAGGCCTGGGTGAACGAGACAGATTCATTCAGCTCCTTCCAATGCGGATAATTGAGGTTCACATTTTATCAAAAAAGTCTTGCCGAGGCTCATGTCAAAAAGCACTCATTTCGAATGGCACCTGAAAATTGTAGAAATCCTCCCCACGGATTCTCTGGTACCCAATTGGCAACTGAAAGTTCCAGGACTTTGTGTAGCGTTGATCCCAAAACATCCATCTCGTCGATTGTGTTTCTGAAGGGCATTACTTCAAAAATGTCTCCCAAAGAAATGGGACCTGCAAGGTGTTTGATCATTTTGTAATCCTTTCCAAACGAAAATCAGATGTTCTTTCTCTTCTTGCTACTTGCTGCGCAAAGCAACTGACCTAAATGCAAGGTTTTTCGGATGGAACCACTGTTCCAAATGGCGATACTGGCAGTGAAGGGTGAAGTTATGTTTGTGTGATAAAAATCTTGAATCGCGTCGGTGATAAAGTTCCCTGAAACAGAAAAACAGAACGTTCCAATCCACAAGGAAAAGAACTTTACAAACTTGTACCGAAAAGTGAAAAGTCGCAAGGGTTAGTTTCAACAAAGTTTCCTTGCACTGGAGAGAACTGACCCAAATTGCATTCAAATTGCCTGCAGATTGAGCTCTCCCCTTCAAGTGAGACGACTGTGGATCCTAAAATCTGAGATCTCGATTCATCTATTGGCTCTTTCCACAGTTGAAGTTCGGATAATGTCGCACTGTCTGCAACGCATGAAAAAGCCACAAGTTTTCAACCTCTGTCAACGTCTGTCTGTCTGTCATATTTGCAAAAAACAAACAAGCAAATAACAAAAGACAGCTGTGTGTGTATGATCTCCTGCTCCTGAATCTCCATTCTCACCTTCGATGAGAGAGTCGTTGAGTAAAATTGGAGCGCTGCTTCCATTTGTAATGCGTCCTCTGTGGTCAAACTCAACCTGTAAAGGTTGGACAACACACTTACACCAGATGTGAGCGAAAGATCCCCGAGTATCAAGAACTTCGTATTTCCAAAGGTGTTTGAGCCTGGATCTACAGCTGAACACAAACGAACGCTCACCTGCAGAAATCCGAGATACTTTCCAAACTCTTCGGTTCTGACAATCAAGGCAATGTCTCCTGATTTCTTCTGAATTTCACGCGAATTTCCCGACGAGGTCGAATCACCTGCAGAAACTGACCCATCTCAGTGCCAAGAACAGTGTTGATTTGTTGGAGTGAAAGCGAAATCTGGCGTGTCCGTGTTTACCTGGTAATTTGAATCCGCCCGAGTGCCCGCCGATGACCACGTCGATTGCGTCTAGCTGAGCGAGTCGTTCCTCCGTGCTGAATTCGGCGTGTCCAGAGGCGATGATGACGTCCACCCCCTGTGCCTCCAGCCTCGCCGCCTCCGCACTGACGGACTCCACGACGTCAGACACTTGAAGACCCTTCGTGTTCTCTGAAAGGTATCGAAACTGTAAAAGGGTTTCTTTTTGGTCAGCTTGTTCTTTTCTGCATACACAGAACAATCATGCGGCGTTGTGATTCTTGCTCAAAAATTTATAGTTCACGCGAGCGGTCATTTTGTGGCGCTGAGTGTTTCGTGTCTCACAGTTGGAGTCTCAGGGTCGGTGTCTCGCAGTCATTATCTTGTGGTTGGTGTCTCAAGGTGAGCGTCTGAGGTTCGTGTCATTGTTGATATCATTGTGTAACTCCGTGTCTTTGGTTCAGCAAAAGCCTGTTTCTTTTGTCGAAAAGCATCGAAAGTGAAGGTTGGTGCACCTTGCTGAGTGCACATGTATGATCAACGCACTTGTGACCTTCGTCGAAACGCGTCAGTGTGAGCAGCACGTTTGTGGAGCAGTGTTCACCTGGATCCACACGCTGCATGACGACGGGCGTCACGTAGCCGATGACGCCGATGCGCAGGTCCCCGCGGCGCAGAACGGTGGACGGCGTCACGGCGCCGCGCAGTCGCGCCTCGCTGCTCACGTTCACGTTGGCGCAGACCACAGGGAACTGCACGTTGTCCAGAAACTCCCCAAGGGCGTGCAGGTCCCCGAACTCGTGAGTCCCCAGGCTCTACAAACCACACAGAACTTAGGAGAAGAAACCTACCTCGGCCCTACCCAGAAATGTCGCCCATTGAATACTCCCGACACAACATTGTTGAGTAGTCTATTATGATTTTTACTTACCATGGCGTCATATTGCAGCTCGTTCATAAAGTGAGATTCTGCCTGGCCTCTGTATTTGTAAAACCACAGTGTCCCAAAAAATTGGTCCCCGCTGTCCAGCAGAACAACATTTTTGAAGTCTGTGTGGTTTCTAACGGTGTCTATCTGAAAGAAAAGATGAGATTTCCTGGTTGTTTGGCGACGATTCTGTAACTTGTGTAGCAAGTTGATTTGTTTTTCACCTGCTGGACACTTGTTGATTCCGTCGCATCGTAACTAGCATCCTACCTGTGCCTTTCTTCGCGCTATCCCTCCGTAGCTTTGTCCTCGAGGTGATCGTGTGTCCTCGAAATGAGAGTGGACGTCGTTGGTGTAGAGTATCGTGAGTTTAACATTGCAATTGCAGGCTGGCAGTGCACACAATAAGAACAGTATCCAAATGTTCTTCATCCTCTTGAGGTCTCGTAGTGCAGTTTTCGTGTCGCCAACAGTAAAATTTCAGGAAATGTTTTCAAACATTTTGTGTATTCGCACGGCTCACAAACCATAAAGGACACACTGATATTCCAGGACAGTTATGGTAATAGTCACATCTGATACAGAAACCAATTAATACACCACTTCAGGGATCACCCACTCACGACATCAGCGCACATCAGGTTGTTCAGTCTCGGTGACACCTTCTTTTGAATCATTGGTTTCAGTGACAGTGAGCGCATATCACTCGACAATGGCCGACTGTGAGCAAACAGTGTATCTTTTGATTGCTATCAATTTCTTGATACGGTAAACAACTTTTCAGGTTGGTGTGTACTTTTGGTCTCCCCCAATGGGACGGAAATCCTGTTGAAACCAAAGCTTCCGCTGTTGGTACGCTGCGTGCGCTCCGTGTGAATCGTGACATTATCTAATCGCAAAGTGATCACAAGTGTTCATCTGGTGAAACCTTGAGTGTTGTCGATTGCTAAGAAGCAAATTTCTTGTCAATGTATAAGTAGGACCCGACCAGACAAGAAATGAAATGCTGTCCCCGACAGTCAGGGAGTCGGATAAAATCGGCACTTCGTTGCTTCGTTGTTTGAACTGCCTGCAAATGTCGTTGTTGCTGGTTTGCCTTTACGTGGTTTGATCACCGAAGCGAAGCAACCACGGACAGTTCCTGTCTCTCGTGAGGGGAAGTGAATGTTATCTTCTCACAGCCACTGACGGGGAAATCCAACTGAACAGAAGAAACACAAAACACTCTTTCGGCCTTGGACGGCCGGTTCTCACAGCGAAACAAGATTCTGAATTTGCAGATAAACTTCTCGTTGATCCAAAACAACAGAGGAAAAACAAAGGTTTGCGATGCGAAAACCATCGAGAAACAAATCAGAGGCGGCAGTGACTAACTGAGAGGATGTTCGCAACTGCAAATGCAAATCAATTTCCCTGCATTGGTCGAAGATTTAGATCCACAGTGATCAATTTTAAATCGATCTGGAAAACACTGCACTAGTTGGGCATTACTTATGAATGAGTGACTTGTGCTCGAGAGTTTCGATCAACACGGGGCGGCGGTTCGCACCACTTGAACGAAGCGCACTTCCTTCGCACCACAACCCACAAAAACTGGGCTGACTTGACTTGACACACAATCTCGCACGTACTCCAAGCGGCGAACAACATTACAACGGTTCCTGAAGGCCGAGAGTGAAGTTTTGTTTGACATCATCACAGATTTTCACCTTTTCCAGGTGTAATCTTCCACTCGTCCTGTTTCTTAGTGCTTCTGTCCCTGAACTCTCGTCCTGAAGGTTTTCTGGCCGGACGAGAATGTTGCCTCCACTTGAACGGGTGCGGTGCAGATTCTGTGCGGCCCTTGACATCAGTGTCTGTTTCATCGAGAGTCTCCTGAGCCTTTATCCTGTCCGTATCATTGTTCAGATGGATTGCACCGTAACCTTCAGATAGTCTGGACTTCTTCGACTTGGTTTCTTGCGAACAGGACCGCCCAGCTATGCCAACTGGTCCGTTTTGCCGTGATTGTTGTGTTGCCAGAGACTGTTCAATCTGATTTGCAATGCGAAGCCCATCCATGGCCATGTGAAGGGAAGCTCTACCCGGGGAAGACATATCCTCACCCACGTCTGAACAACTGGGAATTTTGAGCACACTTTTGGTGAGATCGCCTGTGTCATCGTCAGAATCACTAAGATCGTTGAGCCACCGGTTCTGCAGTTCAAGCTTCTCGAGGAACCTCTTGTGGGCCCGCTCTTTTGCAGATGGCATTCTCTGTTGCTCCAGCAGAGGCTTTCCGGTGACAAAACTGGTGTATCCCGAAGGAGGCAGATGTTCAACCATCTGGTGATTGTTGTTCTTGACGTCATTTCTCCCGCTTCTTGTGAATGTTCTCATCGCTTTGTACTCCTTTTCCTGTTTGGCCTGTCTTCTCAGCATTTCGCCGGTCCAAGTGTTTCTTCTGACACTCTTGACAACTCTGGGACGTGGCACTCTGTGGGAATGTTCGATTCCCACATCTGGAAAAGTGGGCCTCAAATGTCCATTGTTTCCGTCACTGGAACTCGTAAATCCACTGTCGTCCAACGTGTAACTACGTTCGCTGAACCAGCGTGCAGTCTTGGATCTTTCCCTCTGTTTAGTCATTTGAAAATGTCCCTTTGTTGTCATTTTCTCTCCTCTGAGTCGCAGGGTGGATAAGCCACCATCTGACACCGAACTCAGTGGTCGTCCTTTGAATCCATTGTTGAAAGTGTGCTGGTAATTGGCAGGAAGAGCATAGAAATGTCCGATGGAGGCGGGTTCCCCCACGGAGACTGCTTTGGGCTCAGCCGCAGCCTTCTTCACACACACTGAGATCATCATTTCGATCTGGCAGGCTCTTCACACACAAAGAAGTCGTAATTTATCCTGGTTAATTTGTGTCAATACAGTCTGTTGTTGTTGAGTAACTCCAAGATTCAAAGGTTTGATATTCTTTTTCCTCATTTGTGTTTCAGAAATCTCTTGCGAAACAGATTTACATCTCTCTGTGAGTGCTCACGTTTCTGACTGCTGCATAGGAATCGACATCAACACACCTCCACCGAATCTGTCAACCAGGCAACCGTCACCGAAGCATGAAGACCAGCTTCAATGAACTCGAGCGCTGCGGCGGAAGTGAATCGATTGAACGATGGACAACAGTCACACACGGCTTTCAAGGGCCGATCCAGTATTTGGTCAGAAGGCACACTTGGAGGGGGCGCGACTCCATCTCAGAAGGATTTAGGATGCATAAAGCAAAAAGGTTTTCGTTTGTTTCAGTGAAAGGGAGGGGCGGGGCGGGGCCACACCCCTGGATCCAACCCAGCAGGCTTCGCGGAAAAGCTCATCAGAAAAGCACATTGAGGTGGTCATTTTGATTTTATCTGATGCGGACATGTGTTGGATCTAATGAGAACGGCGGGTGACACCGTGGCCGCCGGAGATGAAGTTTATCAATTATTAACTGCATCACCAAGGTGACAGCCGATGTTTTCTCCGACGTGCTGTTCGAGTTCAAAGTCGAGCAAAAGACTCGGTGAGGCCACTCAAGCAGACAAGTCATTTTTGTCTTCTTTCTGTGCCAGCACATGCAAAAGGATCATCTTTGTTCACAACAATTCTGCGAGAATGGCGAAGGGTCTTTCGTCGACGCGGATGTCTTCAGAAACAAAGAAATTCGAATACTTCTCAGATTCTCATTTGTCATGTGACATTATTACATCCACGAGATCCGAGATTCTACTGGAGCACGGTGTGCTCAGCGGAGTCACATTTCCACACACAAGCCCAAGATCGAGACTGCAGCCACTCGACAAAGTATGTCTTGCATTAGCCTCGTAAAGTTCTGATTCCAGTTCGTTAGATCTTGCTTTGTGTTTGGTGAAGTGGTCCCTGTTCCTGGACCCTCTCACTCCCGTTTCCACATCATTCCCCGCCATGTTCGGAAATGTTTCTGGTTCACCACTCATGTCGTTCTTGCGCACGGGTGAAATTTCCTCCCTTTCACCAAAGGGCACCACAATCGAGATGAAATCTTCTGATTTTGGTGCATCTTGGTAAAATTTCGGGGCAGGAGGCAACGCTCCAGTTGACATCTCCGGGCAGTCGCGATGCGATGACAACAATTCCGAACAAGAATCGCCAACAATAGCGGGGAGAGAACGCACAGAACTTTTATCAGTTGTGTCGTTCTGACGATCAGGTTTCATTCTGCCAGTTCCGCTGCCCATTGCAAATATTTCTGGCAACTTTGTGGGTCTTGGTGCTTTTGAACGCGTGGTACTCGTACACATGGTTTTGGTCGCACTCCTAATCGGCTTCAAAGTTAGTTTTTGCTCTTGGACGAGAGGCAGTGTTCGCATTCCCTTGTTGGGGGTTCGGCTGCAGTGTCTGGAGCCCTCAACACCTTGATCAACATCACTTACGGCTTCCGTGTTGATTGCTGAAGTCTTCTTCCGTGACTGAAGAACTATCAGTTTCGATGAAATATGTTGAAATGTTGCCCGTTCCTTTGAAGTCATGGATCCATTCTCGGTGAGTTTTGATATTTCAATGTGTTGTGATGCATTTGGGGCAAAACCAGTGGCTTTCATTTCCACTTCCTTAGTTCCTTCCATCGTGTTTCGTTCCTTGCCGAGCAGAATAGACATTTCTCCCGGAGTTTTCCACCGGTTGAAGTACTTCCATGGACCATAACTACCATATTTCCGCCTGTCCAGACTCGAGCTGGAGGCTCCATGGTGACGACGGCTGTAGCCGTGCATAGTTGAAACCGACCCAAATTCTATCGTTAAACAGAGTGGAATGCACGCTGCTCTCGCCGGTCCCCTCACTTTTGAAGTTCGTAAAAGTGAGCGACACCTTTACACCTTTTTTGGCCACACTACGCACTCACTCAAGCATGGCTGAACTGTTCACCTTTTCCTTGCATCCCATGTTGCTTCTCGTGCAGCTCACCAAACATCTCAAATTCGCCGGCCGTTTGTCGTGGTCCTCCAGTTCACCACATGTTTACGCCAATAAAGTTTTCAGTCGTGATCTGCCCATCTGTTCGAAAAAAGAAACCACGAACTGAAATGTTCTAGAGTTTGGAAGAACACACAAAAAACGCCTCCTTTGCATGCACAGATCCTCAACCTCGTCGTGGTTCACAGCAGGCAAAGTGTTTTGTTTTGTCTGAGCAAACAAAGAATTAATTTGACACCGCGCACGAATTCTCCTCGCAAAGACAAGTTGATCTTTTGGCCGGTGTGGGCTTCCAGAAAGACACACCGTGAGGAATTAACCTCGGTGCAAAATAATCCTCGTCAAGAACGACGGTCTGTCCACCCACAGAAAATGCTGAGATGCCTGTCCATTGCACAGATAATTTTTGTCTGCCTTGTTCAGGGCGATCTACCTTGGCAATAGAAGTTCTCCTTTGGGAATGCCCCCAGCATATCTCCTCAGGGGAAAAGAACCTGCATAAAATAAGTGGTGCGACTGTGTCTGCAGCCTGGGTCTCGGACAAAGTGCCCAAGCAAGAGTGCGAGTCCAAAGTCCGGCTGAACCAAATTCCAAACGTAGTAAGTCCAAAGGTGGAGGGTGCCTGCAACAAACCGAGTAGACCACACAATGTTGTTGCTCACTTTGGTGCCTTCGCTTCGTTGGAGGGAGGATTTTGATAAGGGTTTTCTGTACCGTTTGCAGTTCTTGGGAATCCTGCGGCTACACGAAGTGACAATTTGCCCTGCTCTTTTTGATTCCTGTTTCAGAGTTAAGACCAATCTGTGTTGGAACCACAGATCGTGGAGCAGTTGGGATCAAAGCCTGGAGCCAATCGAGCCGACGGGCCGTTTTCTTGTCACACCGGTCCGGCTTGACACATGTGTGCACGATCCTGCGACAATTGTAAAGGCTTGCTCCCTTTTTATTGACTCAATGGGCATACAATATCAGAAAAGAATTCTTTGGCAAGCAATCTCAATTGTTTGCAAAGACTGTAATCTGACCATATAACTCAACACCTCAAATGGTACCAGCAATTCTAAAGGCAAGGCAGCAATGTAGCCTGTCTTTCTCATGTGTATGCATTGTTCCCCCACTGTTTGCACTGTGTGCAACAAAACTGCACCCTGAAACACGCCAGAAACCGAATTGCGCTTTCCAAAAGCATGTACTGGCCATTGATTGACCAATCTCTTTCATCTTGTTTTCTTCACGTTCTTGTACAATTTTTGTTCAGTCTTCACGCACAACGTCACTTTGTTCTGAGGGTCGCCAATGTACGAGGCATGTTCTTCAACAGACCGACCCTGCGTGTGCGTACGTATACGGCTCTGAGCACAGGTAGCATTGCAAAGAAATTGCATTGCACTCAGCCCCCAGACCCAAAGTCCTGTCAAATTGGGGGGGGGGGGTTGTTGTTGTTGTTTCTGGTGAGCAGCTTGTCATGGAACCCACAGACCTGACCAAGTACAGTTTTACCTGGCGGTGAGCATCTTGTCACCTGAGGCCCCTGGACACAGACCTGACCTGGCGAAGTCTTTCCCCCCGGTGGGGGGGGGGGCGGAGCGGGTGAACACCTTGTCACTGGGCACTCCCCTTGGTACATACCTGACCAGGCCATGTCCTACCCAGGGGGTGGTTGTGGCAGCAACACCTTTTTATGAGGGAAAGTCACCACACAGCCCCAGATCATCACAGCAAAGTAGTTCTGTAAAATTGGCAATAACACTCTTCATGAATTGGGTGTCTATCGTTTGCACTTTTGGAACATCATCCCATAAAATCTTCCAAGGGGTGAAAATCACACCTTTCTGTCGTGCCATTTTCTCAGAGTGGTCATACACCTCACACAACAAACAACAAACAGACCCTGAGACTTTGTACCCACAGTTGTTCAAGTGGAGCTCATTTTAGTGGTCCCAGAGTCGTTTCACACACTGTTTCACACATGTCACGCTTGTGGCCAAAATAAAGCAAACCTACGTTTTCCAAGATGGCTGCCCATGCCTTTTGAAGGATGCCACAACCATCATCGAACTTTTTGCTTGGACACCTCAACATACCCTGGCTTTTGCCAATGGATGAAAAGAAAAACATGCCTCGTGCTGATGAAGTTGTAGGTAAACAACGTTCGAACAACAGGAGATTCATGAATCCGAGACGCAGCCGAGGATTTCATTGATCTCCTGTTGTCTGTTGGTTACTTGTTGTAAGGCACAAGTCAGGGCAACCATTGCAAAGTGCAAAGTGTCAAACCATTCAACTATAGCGAGTGGCGATCACTTGTTTCAAATATCCTTGAGAACAAAGGTTGCCCCTGACGTGCCTTACGCGGAAGGAGCAGTCATTGACAAAGACCTGTAACATGTTCGTCATGTTCGGACTCCTGGTTCCAAAGCCGCAGGGAAATTCAACCCTTGAATTGCAATCGTTCTGAAAGAAAACAGTTTGATGTAAACACTGCTTTGCTTTGTTCATTCTTGAAGCATTCAAGATGCACTTTGTGTCAAAATGTGCATTCTGGTGCGTTTCCCACTTGGAGCTTTGAGCGCGGTGCTCGACAGGAGCAGTGCAGCTTTGGTCGAAGTGAAGCAATGTGCTAGTCCTTTCCGAACACCAACTTGATTTTCATTTCCATTCTCGTAATCTATAGCAACATCACTTTTGTCAATTATTCAGGTCCCCGAGTGGAGCATCAATTTGGCGAAAGGTTTTCACAGAATCATCATTTGACGCGTTTGTTCGCGACGACATGGGTTCGCAGACGAGGGAGGTTCCGCTTGTCGCCGACGAGGCGGCTCTGCTGATCATCGACATGCAGAGATACTGCGCCGTGATGGGCGAAGGTCTCTTCAAGTAGGTACACTCAAAAGAATGCCTGTTCACAAGGTTTGTTTTTGTTTCAAATAGCATTGCAAGTTACGCGACATGCATGGTCGCGTTGCATTCACGTATGTCATCACGTCACGAAAGGTCGACGCGACATGCGTGTTTCGTTTTCAAGTCTGCATGTTGTGGGCGGTTTCACCAAGGCGGGGTCGGTCTCTCCCAGACTCTTCTTAGCCTTGGCCACTTTATTCTTTTGTCTCTTCAAGCCTGCGGTGCGCACTATTGAAAGCGCGCGGTTCCACACAGTTGGCATTGCGACACCACAGCCCACCCTGGCAGACCTATGCTGTCTACCCCGTGCAGGACCTTACCTGGCATGTCCACAGGAGGGACAGCACTGGTTCATGCATGCTAGACCTCCCCCTGCACTTGGCGTGGAAAGTACCCTGGGACTTGACCTGTTTTGGGGAAGAGGTTTGGCATGGGCACTGCTGCTGGACCCCTCCCCCTTTGAACAGTACGTAGGTTGCGCTGCATGTGCACGCACCAATCGAAATTTGTGTTCCTGCAATGCAGATGGGGAGTATTCAAATGATTTCGCCCCTGTTGCACTCGCTGCGTGAATCAAGACCACATACTTGCAGGGATGTGAATCCACAGCAGCTCGGCGAACACGAGTACTTCGCGGAGAGGCTGAAAAACACGACGATTCCTGCCATACAGAGCCTGTTGAAGGCTGCAAGACCGAAAATACCCAAAGTATGTCTGACATGCTGATACGTATCTGTTGTTGTTGCTGCACGGATCCGAGGCTTGCAAACGCAACACGTGCATGCACATGCACGAGCCATGGTCACTTGACCTTTAACCTGAAATTGATATCCGCCGGTGAAGACTCCATCTTACGCGGCTTCAATGTTCATGTCCATTTTCAGATTGAGGTAATCTACACTTACATCGAGTCTCTGACCAAGGACGGCAGAGACCAAAGTCTGGATTACAAACTCTCCAACTTTCTGGTCCCGAAAGACTCTCCGGATGCTAAAATTATAGACGAGCTGACGCCGGTAGAGAATGACATCTTGATCCCGAAGACTTCCTGCAGTGTCTTCAACAGTACGAACATCGAGTACGTTCTTCGCAACTTGGGTGAGTCTTGTCCAACTTCAGTTGGAATACAAGAAAAGATTCGGAAAATTTTCAATTTTTCAATGCCTCACAAGGACAAACACGCCAGACATCTGTCGTGCCGTTTTTTGTTGTTTTTTTTTTTTTGCGTCAAACAAGCACAAAAATCTGCGCCACTTCTGGAATATCGTCTTCAGCAAACAAAGACGATCAGCTTGTGTTTTTGTGGTGCGCAGGAGTGAAGCAGCTCGTGGTGACGGGAATCGTGACGAACCAGTGCGTCGAGTCGGCCGTGCGCGACGCCGCCGATCGCGGCTTCCTCGTCACGCTCGTCGAGGACGCGTGCGCGACGCACGCGCAGAGCGACCACGACCAATCGCTAAAGAACATGCGCGGCTTCTCCAGGATCTGTCGGTCTGCCGACGTGGCGCAGGAAATCAACCAACTGTGATCAGTTGCGATGTGCCACGTTTTCTCACAATAAATTTTTGTACGAAACATTCCAGACAGAGCGAGTGTTGAGATAAGCAAAGCGTGTGAAAATGTGCACGAGATTGGAAATGATGGTGGGATGTTCACAACTGACTGCGAAAAGCCGATCGCGCAATCTTGTGCCTGTTGAAAAGTTTTGTGGACAAATCTATTTTGCACAAAATAAGAAAATTAAGAGTCATTCACGACTGACTAAAATCGCCAAAGGGTTCCAAGAGCGACCAGCGAACTTCGTTCAAAATTATAAGGTCTGTTGAGACTTTGAACATTCCCTTTCCAAAAATCAAGTTGGCTCACGGAGCTTATCAAGAAACAAATGTTTTTGTTCACACGCAACGTGAACGAACACAAACGCATATTTAAAACTGCAACCAAAGGCCTCTCTCCCCTTTGGTCATTTTTCTGACTCGGATCGAAGATGCTCGCGTTGGTCATTGCAGCCCTGCTCGGCATGAGCCAGGCTTACAGAATTTTGCCTGAGCCCGTCATCATAGGTAAGCGCACTCGACATTCCATCTGCCCCGATCCCAAAAATCGTTCACACTCCAAAAGAAGATTCTATGTTGCGAGCGCAACATGCTGAAAATGCACAGAAAGAAATCTCCGGATTTTCGGTTCACCTCGGTCTGTGTTTCCAGCGAGTCCACGTATTTAAGAAACGCAGTCGACGGGAAGGAGCCCTCGCTGTGAGTGGTGGTTTCATTGACCGTGGACACCCATCCTTTTGTTCAGGCGGGGAGGACGTGGATCCGGTCGGCAAGTGGCCGTTCCAGTTGTCGCTGCAGATCGACGATCCCGACGCGCGCCACACGTGCGGAGCTGTGCTCATCAGCGACGAGTGGGTTCTCACGGCCGCGCACTGCACCGACGGACGGTTCGGGTGAGCGCCAACGCACACTCACATCGGTGGGGCCGAGTAAAGATCGTCTTCATTGCAAAGTCATAAATGTTTAAATTTGCAATGACTGCGATCACATAGCATGCACCAACCCACAACGTCAAATGTTGGTGTGAGAGGCTTCAAAGAGAGGACAACTGCCCCCTTGTCTTCGTCTTTGTGAAAGGAGGCGTTTCTCTAAACAAGAAGCAGTGCTCAAGGCAACTGCAGTGCAAAGTCCCTTGCAGTGTTGGTAATGTCATAAATTCTTCCTTGTTCATCAATTCTTCCTTGTCTTCCACCAGTCATGCTGCATGCTGTTCATAGGGGGGGGTCTGCTGCAGGGGGGTCTGCCTCCAGTAGGGGGGGGTCTGGCTGGGGGAGGGGGGTTAGGGGGAGGGGGCAGGGGACATTTCAGTCCAGCTGCCATGTACTGCATTACCATATGGTGCTTCGCCCTAGAGGGACTTCGCACAATGAGGCAATTGTGAGTTTTGGATGTTACTTGTCGACGATAAAACCAAACAAAGCGCTTTTACGCAGTCATGCATGCCGTCCGAGTTCAGGACGTGAGGTTCACTGTTTTGCGTTTGGTTTTTAGGTTCAGCATCATGGTTGGAGCCCACGACATTCAGACTCAGGAGCAAGGGAACCCTACCCGAGTCGAGATCGACGAAATCATTGAGGTCGCAACGTTTTTCATCTTCTCAATTGTTCCAGCAACATGTACGGTGTTTCTCGAGGCTTTAGAACCAAAATCTTGTTTATGTTTGTGTCGCAGCACGAAAACTACAGTCCGTTCTTCCTTTGGAACGACATCGCCCTGATTCATCTCGCGACTCCTGTCGACGTGACTGGGGACGAATTCGTCAGCACGGTCGCGCTCGCGCCGACCGACTCCGAGGACTATGTTGGCTTCAATTGCTACATGATCGGCTGGGGAACCATCCAGGTCCTGCCCGATGGTGTGTAGAAGACCCTCTCCACACTACCATGATCACAATTGACGCCTGGTTCTTCCGAATTTCCTCGGAAGGAACTTCTGCTGTGTTACAGGCGAGTTGGTACTGCCGGACATCCTCCAGGAAGCGGAGGTTGAGGTCATGCCGAACGACGACTGCAACGCCATCTACGGTGGAAGCATCATCGACTCACATATCTGTGTCGGCGAACCCAACGAAAGCGGCGCTTGCTTTGTGAGACAAAACAGTTTCTTTGGCCAAGTTGGACTAACACCGTGTCACCAATGACAGCACGACCATCAGTTTTTTCTTCATTTAAGTTCCTGGCTGCATGAATTTCAAGTTGTCTTGCAGGGCGACAGCGGCGGTCCGACCGTGTGTGACGTGAGCGGCGTGTGGACTCACGTCGGCATCGCTTCGTTCGTCGTGGACAGCTTCTGCTCGACGAGGGCGCCGACGGTGTACACGCGCACGTCCTCCTTCAGACAGTGGATCACCGACAACAGTGGAGTTTAATTTTGTCACGTCAATGTCCGTCTGCTTGCGCAGAACAGCAGCAACTTCAGACAGACGTTTCTGAAATGCAAGAATTTCATTTGTTCTTTCCGAACATTCCGATTTCTTTGCTGATATTTCGAGAATAAAGCCGAACCAAGCCATGACGCGAAGACTGCTTCAACAGAAACGAACATCCGATGAGCGGGCAGCCGATAGAACCTGCATGAGTGGTGCGCACCTTCTCGTGCCTTTGATGTGCAGTGTACGATCACGACGACTTACGAGTCATTGACGCTGGCCGACACGTTTGGTTCACAAGCAATCCCAACTTGTGCAAATTTGCTGTGTAGTCTCCTGAACCCACTTCAGAGCATGAATTCCCTTCCAGCGGTTGAAATCACGCGAGTAGTTTGAGATCTTGTGGAGCAGCAGAGGCAGCAATGAGGTGGTAAGAAACTGCACACTCTGCGACGAGCTTCCAACATCGCGCTTTGACACTTTCTGACGAGTTCTGAAGCAAGCGCGACCACTTCTCTGTCGGAACACTCCGCTCGCTCTGTTTGCATTTCAAAGCTCACAAAACATGACTGTGCACTTGTCTGTAAAGAAATGCGCTTTCCCCAAACAAAAATGTTTCCCGTTTTATAACATTTGCACATGTTGCAACTGTTTCTGCACGGACCCAGGTCTAAACAGTCGTGTGATTTCACAGGAACCATTTTGGTAGAGTGAGAACCATGTCAGCACGAACAGGTGCGCACATAAGAAGGTTTCGAAGTGAGGGAAGTGTTTTCTTTCTTTCAACGGATCTGGTTTGCAGTCAGCGGAATGAGATATTGTCCTTCAGTCTTTTTTTCATCCAAAAACGCTCATTTTCTGGAATTCGAACGTCGCAAATTCACAGCAAAAGTCTGACTCTGGCAACACGCGTTGTGTTGGAAACCTGTTGAGGAGTGCACCTGAGAAAGAAAACATAAGCGAGACAGCCCAGTAATGTTCGACCAAACACGCATCAAATCTGCACAAGTCAGAGAAGGTGAACACAGAAGGATCTCCAGGAGGACACGAGCCGACAGTCCTGATTTTCTGTTTGAGCGGACTCGAAGTCCGGCTTATCATCCGAACTGATGGCTTCCTTCCTTCCGCGGTCGTCTCAATTAACAGGTTTGCAATTTTCAGTGGGTGGAAGGAACCTTTCACAAGCACATTCTGCCTTTTTCTGAGCAGGAAAGGAACGGTCGTCCAACAAATGATGGAAATGTATTTGCTGTACAGCATAAAGACAGCTCCTGGATTTCGAACAATGTCGCTTCCACATTTCTCTCTTTGAAAGAAATGTCAGGTTGTTATTCTCCAATGCGAGTCCATTCGGACAATGAACGAAACAAGTCTGTTGAGTTCCTTTGTGTGGACACTCGTAACTACGTAAAGTTTGAGTCCTTTTGACTGGCTACCGGTTCATGCAACACTTGAATCCTATTTCCTGTGCGTGGTCTGTTTTTCAGAAAAGCGTCCCACTGTCAACCAAGTCTGTTTTCAAACAGAATCTGACCTTGCGGTTGTCCATCCAGAGCTCCATTTTGAGAAGCGTGCGGACTTGCGCAAAGAGACACAAATTTTTTTTTGGTCAATTGAAAACGCAGACACCGGCACACAACAATTGTGGCAGAAGTATTTTCACACCTGGAGTTGGCGGGACAAACGTCCCTACTTAATTCTGGAGTGTATGTCCCGGAGGAGCAAGACGTGTCTGTTGTGTAACTGCAGTGACGCTCACAAAGCACTTGGTCCATCTTGGGCTTTCCACTCTGAGCGTTGGCGTGACCACGGCTGCTGTCCCCTGATTATAAGGCGCTATTGAAATGCATTTAGCGTTTTTAATGGAAGCATCAATCACACTCTGTCCGCCCTTTTGTAGCTGCACATTCCCTCGACGGCCCGACTTTCGTCTGAAATCGTGTGTAAAAGCTATTAACTTTACTCGTATCAGTCCTTGATCATATTTCGGGATTCCTATTCATGATCGCTACACTGATTCCTTCCCCAAGAATTGCCACATTCTGCAAAAGGGTTGAAATCGATGAGTTCCTCACAAATGTTCTGGTGAAGGCGGTAGGATGTCCGACGAGGATCAGAGCAGCGCATCAGGCAGACAATTTGTGCATGTTTCGAAGGAGGACATGCGGTACAGGGCGGAAGGGGGATCGATGTCAACAAACAAAAGTTTATACTGACACCCACCAATCGTTCTGTTCCATGAGGAAAACACTATGTTCTTTTTGCAAACAGCGGCTCGTTGTTCTCATGTGTCAACGCATTCTCGCTGCTGCCCAAAAGCTCAACCAACATTTTTTTTTCGTTTGGGGTTTTACTCGTCTGTGGATAGGGTAGCATAAACCAATGTCCAGAAACATCGTCTCCAATCACAACAGGACCAACAGCATTTTGAGACTTGCTCACAATTCCATCTCCCCGTGGCACAATCGTAAAATCGTAACACTGTCTTGTTCAACAAATTTGCGAGAGATCTCCGAGTGGTAACTGCCTCAGGACCAAAGTTCCTCCAACATAATGCCTTCCCTTAAACCAGCTTAATACTGCAAGTGCTTCTATTTTAGTCCTGGTAAGAACCTTGGGCTGAGACCTGTTTTTTCCTGTCTCGGTATCCTTCAGAATGTGGTTCACCCTCGTGTGCTGAAACGAAATGCACTCTGGTGGTTCACGCGCATTTTGCGCCTTTTGTGACGATTCCCTTTTTTGACAATTCAAGCTTCAGAATCACACATCTCCTTTCCTTTCACGTTCAAAACTTTGTGTCAGTTCTCCCTCATTTCTGGAACAGACCCAGTGTTTTTCCTTTTCAGGTTCACCAACCGGAAGTGACTGAGGCTGTCCCGGCCGCAACCCTGCTGCAGGCCTGCTGGCTGCAGCGCTCAAAGTGCGTCTGCACATGAGGTCTTCATACATTTTACAGTTGCGTGCGTGCGGTTGCAAGGCAGATCCCATCAATTTTGCATGCGGATGACATTTCTATACATGAGACGTAAATGTGGCGAACCTGTGCAGGCTTCTCCACAAGGAACACATGTGACAACATAAATCTCCTCAGACTCTTTCTCCTTCTGTCAGGCTGTCAACTTGTCCACACACCTGCAAGACCTCCAGGGTTCCAGATGCGCACCACACTTTCAGACTTGATGTACCTCTGAATTGTTGTCTTCACAAAACGCACAAGATGAATACACCATGAAAAGATTTTGTTCAGAATTTTCATGCTTCTTATGGAGCCAACGCCACTGGATATTGGAAGGTTAACTTCACTTGCAGAAACTTTATCAGCTAAAAGCAAAAGTGCGCACCAGTGTCAGTCTGCAAATGGGTTTCCTTAATGGTAATCAGGCACATACTGACACTTGCAGGAAATGCATGCCTACAGCTTCTAAGCTGCTCCAAAGTCTCCCAGCCTATCACTGAAGGCATCCCTATATTTAGTGACAGTTGACTGAAGTAATAAGAAACCTAATCCTTCATTTGCAACGGCTTAGTGCTGAACATGCTAAACATGGGGTTCTCTGTGAAATGGGATATCCCGTCTTCCCGTGGAGCTGGCTTTTTACCGCCAGCCAAGCATGTTTCTCCAAGATATTCGAAAGTTCGACAAAGTTTCTTCACCGGTGACTTGGTGATTTGTGTTCTCCTTGATTCTCCCATCATTCAGTTCTCTGCATGCCTTTGCTCAAGCGACGGGAAGTGATCCTGAGACCGTGTAGGGCTGACAAATTCCGTTTCATTGTCCAGGACGCGGAACAGGAGGGGGCCAAGACTCTGACTTCAGACACGCGACACGCAGCTTTCAGAGGTGAGTCCACCGGGCTCGGCTCTGGTGAATCTCCTGAAGCCTTCTTTGCGCTTTTGGACGACTTTAGGGTACAGATCTATACTCCTATTCCTGCACATTCTTGCGAAAACACTCTGTGACTTTGAAATCTGGTGCATCCGAAACTGGCAAGTAGAATCTACTCGTGAAACACGCGACGTGACGCGAAAGAGTAGACAAGGCTTTTGCCATTGAATTCCGATGCAAACATGGGCAGGAATAAACAAAGAACCACTCTCATCGTGATGGCGAGACACAATGTCGCGTTCAATCCATGTCTGTATCGTGGTGGTCTGACTGCGGGCACATGTCTGACCAGCATGCACACACCTGCTCGCAAGGCGCAGGAGGAGCCCGTTCAACTCCCAATCTGCATTGACGTCAAAGATAAGTGAACAAATCCTGATTGACTGCCACTTTTGAAGATTGGATTCCGCTTTTGAATAATGGTGGTGAACATATTGATCTTGAGCGTTTTGTCAAGGATCGGATGTCTCTTCGTGATGCGAGCTCTGAATGACAGCAACACGTCGCTTCGCCGTCAGATTCAAACTGGACTTGAGGCTTTGTTTCGTTTGTGAATGTGGACGGGAAGCCGCAGAATTTTACTGGCTTTCCCACAGGATTCGTTGCCACACTCTGAAGCCTACGAGGTTCCAAACACTGCGTGACATTCACATCAGTCGTATTTTGCAAGGACAGAAATCGCTTGCCTCCACGACAAACCACAAAAAGGAAGACGAAGAACAAGCATCGTGTTTTTTAATGCAACAGATTCTTTTTATGCCCAACTTGACTAAAAGGGAACGGAACACAAAGTTTTCTAATGCACATTTAACCATCTTCAGGCAAGATGCTCAAAGAGATACACTCCATTACGTAGCAGTATAGTTGCACATATTTTGTTCGGGTACACTAATAATTTACTGGCATTTTATGTACAATATCTAGTGCCTTTATAGGCGAATCAAAGACTCATATATCTTGCAATGTACAGATATGAATGAAAATTGTCTGCAGTTTTTGTTTCCGAGCTGTTGTCATTGCCACAGCTGAGGTAAAAAAAAAGCCCGACTTGGTTGCAAACACAACCGTCACATTCACCCACAACCAACGAAAAAGCGCCATCACACCAGACAGAATCCACCATCCCTACATGTCTTTCTTCTTTTCCAGTCTCTCCGTTTCCATTCAACGGCGAAGATTTCTCCGATACTACGACATCCTGCTTGGGACTTGTCAAAATTCTGTCAAGGGACTCAGTTTTCATGTTGACAACTGAAAATGAAATGGAACAAGCAACGCATCGTGCATTCCACTAAAAGCACGATGTTCTTGACGCACAGCACACGAACAATAGCAAGTTTCTTTTATGATCGTGAAAAGACTCTCTCTTTTTTGTGGCCTTTTTTTGGGATCGCAAACCTTACGCACGTTACGCATTTCCCGAAGCCGGACAATGCCTCCATTTTTGTGACTCAAAAAGTTGGCAAACCAACGAATCCACCAATGCACCAAGACATGCACTTCACAGACGCGCGTGAACTGAACCTTTTCACAGAACACAGCTGCAAAACACGCTTTTCACGGTGTGTGTTGGAGAAACCGCCGATTTCGACAAGTCTCGCACAACGAAACAATGCACAGATTAAACATGACTCCACACAACCAGGACAAAGGACCAACAGGCAACAGTCGACACAAACCAGAGCTCTCTTCACGACCAACAGGTACATTTGTGTTGTTGTTAAATGACACGCATATTTCTCCAATATATCAACTGCAAAAACATCGCATTCACGAAAATGACCACGTACTTTTTATGTTGTCATGTTCAGCGGTTTCGGTGTGGTACAGTTCGCTTTTTCGGGCATCATAAGCAAGCCATGCCCAGGTGCTATAAATCCGTAGCAAATATAGACGATGGAACATTGAGTTTTCACAAACATCGCTCATTGCAACTTGCAACAAGGCCAACTTGACGAAAAACTTGGAAGATCCTTCGTAACGAACGTCGTGTATCGCACGCTGAAGAGCAGGGACATCAACGATGCCTGATGTATGTTCGTAAGTGTGTGGAATGTGTGCGTGTGCGTATATTTTGTGTGTGCCAGTCTGTGTTTGTCTGCGTTGTTAAAATTACAAAAATTTGTTTCGTGTTCGTACTCGTATTTTGGTTCTGGTCAATCTGTCAACGCCGGGTACTGCGAACAAACATTGGCGAAAAGTTCTAATGTTTTGCTTTCACCAACACATCATGCATTTCCTGCTGTCTCCTGAGTCCCCGAACCAACATTTTCAGCTCCAAGCATTGACCGTAAACCGTATGGATAAATAAACACTGATCTCTAGTTCCTAAGGAAGAAACAACCACTATTCAACGTTGGATACATGTGAACACGAACAGAACCTGTTGGTCTACAGATACCAAAGGGAGAACTGGATTATAGCACATTCGCCATTGTGTCCACAGAGATAATGAGAGAATTTTAATTTGAAGACCTTCAAGGGGAAAATGTGGTTCGGCGTCGAAACAAAAGTTGACCTTGCCATTGGAGGTAAAGTGCAAGGCGTGGTGAGACGTTCCAATAAGTAGAGATCACGGAATTATTTTCTATTTCAGAAACTACATCACAGACAGTTCACACAGTGACCTAATTTGTGTGGATTCTGCGGCGAGCAACAGTCAGGCCAGCACACTGAGGCTTCCTCACGACGTCTGCTAATTACCACCGACAGCCATTCTCTCTCGCTGAACGTGAGGGATATCAGACAACAACGAGAACGCCTAATTACGATAGACAGTCCATTGTTCGCACAAAATCCAAGGCTCAAGATTGACTGACAGCTTCGTACCGTGTGTCTCGTGTGACCTTTAAATGTGAAGATATCAAGTTCGTCCGACGTCTTGGGCAAATTTATGAGGCTGAACAGACCAGTTGGAACTTCGAATTTTCTCACTTTTCTGAACACTTTTTCTCTGAATGTGACAAAAACAACTTCCTTTGACCGTCTTTGACTGTCTCTGGAAGTGTGCAGGACGCGTTGGCCAATTTTTTTTCTTTGGAGTCTGGAGACATCAGGCATTTTTATTGTGCATGTCCTCTGGAATGTTCAACTTCAGAAAGCCGCCACTATCAAGTAGAGAGACAAGTGAAGAGGGTTGAGATCCGGGTGTTGTCCTCACGTCACGTTGTTTCCACGTCACGTGAAGCACGTCACCGTTTGAGGGCGCTGACCAGAGTGTCCAGTTTGCCGTTCATGTCGTCCAGCTTCGTCTCCATGCTGTTCACCTGCGCCTGCATCGAGTCCTGCTGGTTCTCCATGGCACGCATGTCCTCCGTTATCTGCAGCTGTGACTTGAACATCTCTACCATGGTGATGGAGTTGTCGGCGAGGCGGCGTTGCTCCTGCTTCACGTCGCGGATCCCGTGGATCGCCTTCAGCAGCTTCTTCTGGTAGCGCCGCACGAGCCGCGTCTTGCCCAGCTTCTTGTTTTTGTAGACGAACCAACCCGCCTTGAGGATGTTCGCGGCGGCGTGTTTGAAGCGCTTGTCGAGCTCCACGTCGATGACGAAGTTGTGCACGTACTTCTCGGCGCGCGACAACTCGAGCTTACGCGCGAGGACAGCGACGACGAGCGCCGTGCAGCCCGCGCCGAAGATGCCGGTGAGGACGGCGATGCCGCGGCCGCAGTACGAGTTGGGCACGACGTCACCGTAGCCGACGGACAGGAACGTGATGGCAATGAGCCACATGGAGTTGAAGAAGTTGGCGTGGTACTCGTCATGGTACATCTCGCAGGCGCGCAGCATCCAGGACGCGACGACGAAGACGGACAGCATGAGTACGGTGAGCACGTACTCCGGGTACAACGTCATCATCGACTTGAAAATGAACTTGAAGTTGAAGTGGATACGGTTGAGTGCGCCGAGGCTCTGCGACGACGCGTCGGTGAAGAGCCGGCTGTGCAGCATCAACACTCGGCACAGCAGGTACATCCTGCGGAGACAAAACGTTCCACCGTGAACGTTGGGGCGTCATCGTAACGTCAAGGACAAACGAACGCGATCATCCAGATCACGGCTGACCAAATCCTCAGGACCAAGGCCGAGTCTTTGCTCATTTTGCATTCAGCACCTGATCCCAATCGGACGCCCCCACAGTTTGAACAGCTGGAAGGTTCTGACGCTCCCCATCCAACATCAAATGAAAGTGCTTCAGGCCGATCTGTGCCTTTGATGTTCAATGCGTGTTGCAGTCTAAAGAGCCAACATTTCAATATTCCCTGTGTAACCTTTGCCTTGTTGTGATCGCGAAAAGCAAAGGCGAGGGACAATAAAAAACCAGTTGCGTCCCCCGGCGAGCGTTTTTGAATTTCATGTGTGTACAGCTGGGGACAGAAAAAGAAACCACGATCTTCTCTGAATATTCAACCTGAATCTGAGTCGGTTTGAACGCCACAGTAGTTTCACTGTTCGCAAGAACAAATGTCCCTGCTGACACTTTCTGACAGCACAAGAATGAAGCCATGACCTTTCTTTGTCCCAATCACAAACTTTCGTGTGGTCAAGGAAATTTTCTTTGTGGGAGTTTTGACACTCACTGAGAAACACAACGGTCCTGAAAAGCGTGCGTCACGTCAGACGTAAGCGTAGCTGCAACACTACTGTAAGAGTGCGCTCGAGTACAAGGCATCCTTTCACCACCTAAAAAAACTGGCGGAAAAGATCAGAGCCTTGTCCTCTGGCTGACATTTTGTCCGCTGCCAATTTTGGAACCTTGCGTCTCGAAAGTCAATCTGCAGAAATCTTGTCATCAAGTGATTAAGACTGTGCGGGTGCCAGATAACTTGGCACGGCAAAATAAGTTGGTCGAAATCCTAACTAAATTTGGACTCCGACGACGACATCAAGCAGCACAAGCAAAGAAGCGAGCAGTTGCGCGGAAAGATGCGTACTTCTCGCCAAACAAGTTATTTCCTCGTCCTGATGGCTGCAAGGTACTGAGGAGGTCATTCCAACAGAGGTCTACTCTGGGTGGAGTAAAAGCAACAATCAATTGTTCTCTGCGCGTTTTTGTTTGAAAAGGTCGATTGCCTGTTCCAGCATCAGGTTAAGTACGATCAGTTTGAGCGCTGCAGAGAGTGATGTTATTGGGCGTGGTACAGATCGCACATATTCATCACAGAACCATTAACCATTCATCAAACACTCCACCACTTTTCATCTCTTGGGCGAAAGGCAGCTGCAGCGAGCAGAATCGTTTCCACTCCATTCCGTTTCTGGGGAAATTGTACATCTGATAATTGGAGGTTGGATAAAGGCGGTTTCCTCACCTCAAGAACATGGGGATGGAGAAGATGACGTCAACGGGCACAGCGACCGAGCTGGACACCTGCGTCTGGCTGTTGAAGGTCGTCCACTGGAACTCGTAGTCCCCGGGAATCGGGTGGATGGCGTAGACGGCCAGCTCGATGCCGATCTTCAGAATACGTTTCCAGGACAGCGCGAGACGCCAGTCCTCCAGCGAGTTGTCACACATATACAGTTTGATGTCCAAAATGTGGTACCAGAGAACGAAACCCAGCAGTGTGACCGTTGATATGGTGATGCAGGACTTGATAAGCAGCGAGGGCGTGTCCGACTTGCGGTAGACGCCGGCCATGTACAGCTCCGTCTCGACGATCATGAGCACAATGCCGAGCAGCGCGAATCCGAGCGCGAAGTCACAAATCACCTTCCTGCGCTGGAAGAGTTCCTTCCGCTTGGCCAGCCTGTACCCCACATTGTCATACTTGCGCGGCCGACCCTTCTCTCCAGCGCGAATCAGTCCCGTGGTATCTTGTGTGGTATACATGGCGAATCCTCCGTTTCTCCCCACCAGGGGTATCCCAGGATCCTCGATGATAGTGCTCATAGGTCACGTGACCCCCGCTCGCCGCGTCGGTTCCTCTTCCGGCTTCACTTCCGCTTCACCGCTGCGCGCTCTGCCTCATTCGCGCCTCTCCTGAAAAGACAGAGACAGACAGAAGGCTTACAGTCAGTTTTTCTTGTTTGTACGGCTGTCAAAACCAGGTCAAGACCATGGAGACCCAAGCTCCCCCGAAACCACCTGCCCCTCCCCCGCCCCACCAGAAAATAATTCGCCCGCTTCAAACACCCCAAGAACGACATTTTCCGTTGTCAAAAAGAAACGTTGGCATCAAGTCCCTTTCCGGGGGTGTCTCCCATTTCAGTCTTTTTTCTGTTTCTGCCACTGGAAACATTCTCAAAGTGGTAAGTGCACAAAAACAAGAAGGCAACGCCCAAAAAAGAGCGTAAGTTCCACACAGATAATTCTACACTTGGCACTGCGAACAGTCAATTTGTCCTCCACAGTCACCAGAACTCACTTACCAACTTGGCTGAAACGAAACTTGCAGATTTTGGCCTGAAAAATCACAGGTGCCTTGGATCAATACAAATGGTGATTTTGTGAAAGGGGAGTCACTCAAAAATTGTCGTGCTTTGAATATGACACTGATATTTTCTGGCAAAGAAGAGACTGCGTGACTTACTCCCCCCAACTGCACACACACATACATACATACATACATACATACACACACACACACACACACACACACACACACACACACACACACACATGGACAGGGAGTGGTTGTACCATTGTACCAAGCATGCGAAAAGACTCCTCAATCTGAATTTCCACTGTTTTGCCAATTGCTTTGCTGCTGTCGTATCTTCGCCACAACAACATCAACAAACAAACGCAACCAAACGGGCAAGCAACGAACCTGACCGTTCAAACTCTTCAACCTCAATGCCCTGTGTCCAGTCCATTCATAATGAAACATTTTCTCCAGAAAAGAATGTAGGTGCTGGATATCGGTGACGAGCCAAAGAACAACTGAGTGTAGTGACACTCGTGCGTACCCCGCCCAGATTCAGCAGTACACATTGATGTCTGGAGGAAACAAGATATTATTCACACACAGAAAGCCTAAAACTTGACTGCACAGAGTCGACACTTTGTCCAAGCTACGGACGATATTTATGGGACAAAGCTTTGTCATATTTGTTTTCCAATGAAACGCATGGATGAGCTCCATCACTGTGTGAAATAATGCAGCGGAATAATTGTTGCTTTGTCAGAGTCAGCATATTCATTGACAATTTACAACACTCCTTCACACATGTTTGCGAATGTGCTTGCGCTTCAAAAGCTGCAAACGCCATCCGAATTTAACCCTTTTTGGCTTTATTTTCCAGAAAGCCTGTGATTTAATGGTATTTGGCTTTACCCGAGGGGAAGTGATGTGATATGTGGTGTGAATGGGGGAGATGGGTGCGTGGAGACGCTGCTCTCGACAGCTGCACTGATGGAGTGCGCCAAATGTCACAGTTGCGCTGTCCCCTGCACCGCCCGCTCTCCATTACTGCGCCCGCGCTCCTCAACCTTCTCATCGCGTCAGGCTCCCTTCAACCGAGCGATTCAGCGCTGTCTTCTTGAATTCTAAACGCTGTCTTTGGTGCTCTAGTCGCACATTTGGTCGTGAGGCGAATGCCACGATTGTCGACAATTCTGCCTGCGTTCTCTCTTCGGCACACGGAGGTTTCCGATTCCCTGATCGACAACACCGCGACGCCTCTCGCATCTCACAAGCGTCACTCCCTTTTTGCACAGTTTTGCTCACAGATTTGCTCTTGGCTCGGGGACCGACCTGAGATGACAAATGTATAAGCCGCAACCAACCCCTGTCGTTCCAAAGCATATGTCATCAAGATTTTGCAGCCAACTCCAACCTTGGACTCCTTGGACGCTTGTGGTCCGATGTGAAGCTTCTTGACGCAAACAAGGATTCTCCACGAGGTTTGGTACACAAGACAAATGACTCCAACAGCACTTCGCTCCAGACAGGGCCGTAATCACACGATGATAATGGGCGACAGAAGCGATCCACATTCAATAAGTCTCCTTGAGTGAGACGAGAATCAATACTTCAGATGGCTCACTTGAACCGGAGTGTCACAGTTCATATTTCACAACAGCTCACAGCTCAAAAGCAGTTGCATGCTTCTCGACAACGGGGGAGTCAACAACCTGCACAGCCACCGCATTTGGCTTCATGTCCACCCACACCCGGCAAATGTACGCTCTTTGGTATCAATGAAAGCGATTGTTGCGTGCATTTGAGCACGCTCAGCGAAGAACTGCACAACGACGTCCTTCAAACGACGTTTCTTTTTGCCAAGACCACGAAGAAAAAAAAAAAGACTCAAGGCATCATTGCCTTTGGTGGACGTCAGGGACGAAAATGGTCTCAACTCGGGTGACTTTTTTCAAGGAAACATCACACCACAAGGCAATCTTGGCTCAGCTGATGTTACCCGACCAAATTAATTGTGCACCACAACAGATTCGTCGACATGAAACGTTGATGTTGATAAAGTTCCCATCATGAAAGTGGCCAGAGTAATCTCTCCCCTGAAAAACACATGATCTGGAGAGCGATATGGTGAAAGCAACGGAGATTTAATCAAGTATGGATCGCTCATATGAAATGCGAATCACTTGCAAATGTACATTCACAACAGCTGGATATTTCAATAGAAGCTTTGATCGAACAAACGCGAACAGTTTTGACACAGCTTTTCAAGCAAAGCAATCGATGGAACGACAAAAACAACAGATGCTGAATGTTCCAACACACCTCACCCTTCACCAGCTTTGAAATCTGTTGACGTATGTCACGCGCAACCAAGCCTCCACCTCCAGTCAGAAAGAAGGTTCTTTTGTCTTTCCAGGAACCCACATCTGCTGTGACCGCACCTTTTCAGGCAATGACCCCAAGAATCCACCCAAACACACAGACCTTCATGTTTCTGATGGACAAATGGAATGCAACAGACACTTGATGTCCCTTCAGGGATGAGCACTAATTTTCTTGGAAAAAATGCAAGGATGTCCCCTGTCATGTCCCACCCTGTCCTGTCCATGCCCCCCTTGTGCAGGGGCCAGATCAATGCCAGGCCAAATGGCCTGTATCCACTCTTATTTTATCCCACCCGCACAAATTACACAAGAACACAATATGGCATCTCAGCTTGGATGTCCTCACATCCTGTCTGCACCCCCTGCGGGGCCAAATGGCCTTTTTCACACTTTTGATGCCCTACCCATGCCATACAAAGTACAAATGTACTCAATATGGTATCTCAGCCTGTATGTCTCCCTACTACATTTGCTGAAGGAAACAAACTCAGCACGTCAGCAGCAGAAGCTTGGAAAACTCACCCTTCTTTGTTTGTTTGAAGATGGTATTTTTCGTGACTCCTGCTGCTCTTGAGGGAGTGAATCTCCCTTCTGCCAGGTCAAGCCAAAAGAACATGATCCCAGTCCTTGTGCTCAACCTCTCCCCTGCTCATCCAACGAGGGTTGGTCAGCTACATGGGGTACATCTGGCCGATCTTTTCCTGTACCGCACGACCACCAGGCCCCAGGTTAAACTTTCATTCAGACTTTGATGATGAGCCGCGCACAGCAATTGACTCTGTACCATTCCGGTGGTTGCAGTTTCAAGTCACGACAATGCAAGTGCACAGCCTGTTTTTAAAATGTACAATCCCCAACATCCGCAACATGAATTATTTATTTATTGTTGGAGAATCTATATTTTACGTGAACCAGATTTCCCTGCGATGCAGCAGACATGTGGACAGGAAGAGCAAAGCAGGATCAACAGTTGCTCTCCAAAAAATGATTTCAAGCGCTGATCTATGCATCTCAGAGTTTTCAGTTTTTGAATTAGGACGAGCACAAATCTATGAAGCAGCATGCAATGAAATACACGTGTTGTTCTGTTTTGTGGAATGCGTTCAAAAACTCCAGCAGTTGTCAGAGTTGCATTAAGTGTGGATTTCTGCAGCACGCAAACACGTTGGTTTTGCACCCGCGCTGAGATACGAGATCATCTCGCTCAGATCAATCAGCTGCTCCGTGGCAATTTCAGCGCTCAAAGATCGATGCCCCGGGGACGTATAAAATCTCACAAATTTCATAAAACAAGAAGTCCTTGGGGCAAAGGCATGACAAACAACACGAACGTATATTCAAACAGCAGCTCACATTCACGAGTATCTGAATCTGCCCGAGGAAACAACGCGCATCATGTTTCGTCGTTGTTCCCTTCGCATGAGTCTTGCTCAAACCTTTGCTACGGGCAACGTCAAAAACTGATTCGCTCAGGAGACGACAAAAATCGTCTTCAGACATCTGAACGACACGTTATTCCTCACGAACTCTGCGCGCTCGCCCACAACAACAGATGCCTGTTGTTCAAGAAAAAACTTATGCTCAACTTTGTCAGTTCAAAGGGAACTTCTTCGCCATATGCTCACAAGAAACACACGGGGTTCTACCGCGCGGTCGCAAGGACAAGAATACAGCTGTGTGGCAGTGGCAGATCTCCATGGACAAACATGTCTTTGCTGCAACAGCAGCTGCAAACTGAACTTTAATGGTTCCTTCACGCACGTACCGTCAACTTGGGCGCACTTCAATTTCCCCGCCGGCATCCAGCAGTTCAACAGCGAAAGACTTGTGACCGGCATTCTCTTCTGCCAGCAAAGAGAACATCACCATTCAGGTGAACATCCCAGGCGGTGTTTTTTGTTTGCCCAACAATCTGGAGTGCCTTTTATTTCTCTTGCAGGGTCTGTACTTGTGTTGCAATAATGTCGCTCTTTGTGTGGTGGGTAAATCAAATGAACTCGGCCGTCTAATCGTTGTCGTTCTGAAGCGGTAATTACCCAGAAGCGCGAGCGCTGGCGTATTGACGGAGCAATCGGATGTAAGTGAGCGCGTTCCACTCCGCAATTACCACGTCCATCACTGCAGCGCCGTCGGATTATTCGCAAAGCTCTTATTTCCCAGCGCCCCTCGCCCTGCCAGCCGCATGCCAAATTCCTCCTGAACAGGATTGGCGTGATTTTGTCTCGCAGTAATGAAATTCACCAATGGTCCAATGCAATACGAAAGAACACAATGGGAAATCTTGGTACTTTGCAGAGTACCAAACGCAAGCGACTCTGAATGGCCTTTTCGTTGAAGTGCAGTTGACTTTGTTTTCCTGCTTTTCTTTTCACAACAAAATTCGAAATTGAGGTGAGCTGACTGTGAACCACGGTTGCAGCCAGAACCGTGAAAGAAAATGAACTGTTGTTCTGTTCTTTTTTTTTTCTTGCAGTCTCAGGATGCAAAATTCTCCACAAAGCGACCACAAATGAAAATGCGCATCGAGATTTCGACGTTCGCCTGCTTTGATCACATACATTTTCACATCCTGAACACTTTGCCGAACCTGTTGTTGGAAGTCCTCAACCTCAAAATTATTGAAACAGAAAACCGATGCCAGGTTCTTTTCGTTGCAACTTCATGAGAGCGAAAGCAAGCAGACTTTCGTGCAGCATTGCCTTGCCTTGTTTGGCTGTGATTTCATGCACGATAACAAGAAACAAAAAAGGCTTTCCACTAGAAAAAAAAAACAAAAACAAGAAACCACAACAACACCAATCATCTCAGATTTCGCAAGCGTAATGGAACAGACAGAGTCCACTGACAGTTCAGGCCAAGAGGCGAGCGACGTGCTTAATTTCTGCCACGGGTCGTTTCTTGTGCACAATTCTCAAGAGAAACACGTAGACCATCAGCGACGCAGTGAGAAAGAGGAAAAAAAGACCACATCACAACCGCAGGAAATCCGCGAGATTTGTCCGACGAACTGCACAAATGGAGCGAACGAAGCTTTATGAATAATGGATAGCGCTTCAATTCCAACGGCCTGGAATTCATTATTTCAGACTCAGCCGCCTCAGTAAATCCTCAAAGTATGTCTTTCACTTCTGAGTCTTCCTTGAGTAAATCTCTGTCCCTTTAATGCACCAGCTTTAGGAATGTCACAAAGACTAAAGTGTTGGAGACAAATGCGTAGTCGGTAGACATTTTGTGTGGACGACGCAAACGTTTGTCGCCAAGAAAGATCTTCTGAGATGGTTCGTAGGTGTTTTTTCCTGTTTGCAGCTCCAGTAGACACCACATCAAAGCCACTTTGTGCGAAGCTTTGAGTGCTTGAATGCAAACACCAACATCAACTCTGCAATTGAACACGATGTGTTGAATGGCAGAGGACTTCCTTCAGGGAGAGGCTTGAGAGCAGGACCCAATACAGAACACTCATGGAATCCATACCAAACCACGCGAGAAAGGTGAGCAAACACATTGATTTGTACATGTTTTGGGGGCAGAGACGGGGCTCAGAAGAACGCCCGCTTCGACCCTCCAAAGAATAAATAGACCCCAAAATTTTATGGATTACGGAAACGCTTTCCAAATTTACAACCGGGTTCCCTGAAGGAGTGAAGCCTCTTTGACAAAATGCTGAATCAACACCCCTGCAAATTTGTGAGAGAAAGACATACGAAGGTCTGTCCAGATCATGTGGAGATCAATGTCAACACAAAACTCGTCGAACGCTCCAGCCACACGTCCTTCTGGCTCAAAGCACCAACAGAAGCCCACAGGAACGCGGCATGAGGTCACTCGAACAATTTTCTGCAGTGGACTCACGCATGAAAATATTGCACACTTGATTGGCCGTTGGGAATCAGACACGAACCGCAGCTCGCCTGAGGAGTGATCGAAAAGCTTGACGCGGGTGCGAGTGGAAATATATTGCCTCCTCCAGCCCTATAAGTGCAACTGCAAATAAAACCAGTGGCACAGTTTGAAGAAACCTCCAGCAGCTGCGATACCCTTTTGTCTCTGACTGTCACTGCAGTCAGAAGGCCGCAACTTGAGACTTACAAAATTTAGAGTCTAATCTGGATACGAAAATGCTCGGGTCAACAACATGCAGTCACATTGACACGTTCCACAGACTGTGAATTCTGCCGTGTGTCCCTTCATCTTTTATGAATCAGGCGAAACCATTGGCGTCGCCTGTTCTTCTCCAGAAACACCACGCTGAACACACTGTGAATGCTAAGGTCTCGAAATATCTTCTCAAGTGGTGATTAGTTACAATTTTAAATTCCCTTTGAGGGCACAGTAACGACTGTCGACATGTGGCAGCTTGAAGTGCTTTGGTACCAAGGGCCAGACATGAGCAGAATGGCACGATTGCTTTCAGCGTTCCCCAGGTATATATCTGGCTTTCGCCGAGCTTTCGCCGATCAACCGTTTCATGCCTGAACAACAGACTCACTACACCGGCCTGTTCAATTCTGATCAGCTGTTCCATTTGTCTCGTTTCTTTCTCTGAACGTCATCTTCTTCCAAGTTTTGTTCCAGCTTTGCGCTCACATCTGCTGCAAAGTCGTGTGTGTCGAGTAAATCAGACACTGCGCTGTCATCATGTCATTTTCAATAATTATGCCCAGAGCACACCACTGTATTGTGTGAGCCAGAATATTTCCGTTTACGCAGAATCCTGGGAAGTAGGTCACTGAAAGCATTGAGCCCGATTTCTTTTCCGAATCTCACTCTGTGAGATGTTTGTCAAAGAGGTATTAACCGTCAATTTTCGATGCACTGGTGAAATCTCACTGCCTCAGAAGTGTGTGTGTGTGTGTGTGTGTGTGTGTGTCTCCATGTCAACCTTCCCATTGAAGCCTAGAACAAAGCCATACTTTTCCGCTCAAACCTCCCCAAATAAAGAAGTTTTCTCCCAAACAAAGTTTGCTCTACGTCAGCCCATTGTGTGTTCAGTATTTGGACAGATGGCCCTTGTTTGTGCACCAGAATCATGGTTATTGACCATATCAACTTCGCGCGAACAATGCGCGTTCTCTGCACCAGGTCTGCATTATTCATCGCACCTCTCATTATGGCACATATTTGATGTCATGTTCTTCTGTGTCATACTGACGCTATTATTTTCCGATCTGCGTGTCTAATTTTCAGTACTCGTTCTTCTTGCGAACATTGCTTCAATATTGCACGAGAATCTGCGTGCTCTTCTAAACAAATGCAACACCGCAACAGCTGCAGCGACAAGTTTTCGATTTGGTTCAACCTCTCATTGCACGGATGGCACTTTTGGAAACAAAAATATCCTTCCCCTGTGAAGCACTTTTTCTTTGTGGTCTCATTTTTGTTTTGTTGCCAGCTTGATTTACCGGCGATTGCCACGGACAAAGCGCAGGAAATGATTGCAGCAAATCAGCATCAAAGAGACGTGAATGCCACGGCGAGTAGAAGAGGATAGAGACTATAAGCAAAACCATCTTAAACTCCTTACCTCATTATAAATGCCGCAGCAGGTCTGGCTCAGGTTTGTCCACTCCTAAGGCGCATCAACAAGTGCATATGGTTGTTCTCCTGACTCGCCACTGATGTTTATCTTTCTTTTACAGCCAGTTGCCGCGCAGCTTATGGCAGGGCGCATACAGAACAGCAGTCTCAATATGCATCAAGCAGTAATCCAACAGGAGACAGCGATCTAATGCGTTTAAATCCTGCCCATATTGAGCATGTGCAGCGGAGGGCCCGCGGTGTGTGGAGTTGCATGGGCCTGAGACGGGAAGCACGGAGAGAGGTGTAGCTGCCTGCCTGATGACCCTGCACTGGTGACAAGTGAGAGAGGATGAGGCGGGTGTACAGCTTCAAACACATACATATAAACACACATCCCTGCCTCAAACGGGCAGCACGAGCCGATAATGGAAAATCTGCCCGCCATGAAATATTCGCCCCATCCAGCAGACATAAATTGACATGCTCTTTGTACGCTCAAAATCTTGCACAGCGCCTGTGTCAATGTACAATTTCTTGTTCTCAACAAGAATGCTACGCATAAAAAGCGTGTGGTCCATACAAACGTTCGCAGTTCATAAACACCTTCAAGTTCATCAATGTTTTTTTGAACAAACATTTGCAGTTCATAAACATAACCAGATTTGAAAATCTGGTCCTGACCCCAGGGGGGGACCAGATTTGGAATCTGGTCCTGACCCTGGGGGGGGGGGGGTTGGGACCAAATTTGAAAATCTGGTCCTGAGGTTGGGACCAGATTGCGCACACACACACACACACACACACACACACACACACATACAGACTGATGGTGATTACACTCAGCGTGTGGTCGAGACCCTTCGGGACCACACGCTTAAAAATGCTGTGGAAAACAAAAATGTTTGGAACAGTTTGGAGCACTGTGGAGTGTTGTGACTGCAGTGGAGGTGTACCTTCCCAAAGTCGGCAGAATCATGCCGGAAAAGACAATGCACAACGACCATCATCGTCTCTCACATCAAGACAACCAACTTGCAGGACAAAGACAAATTTCATTGACGAAAATGACACAAGGAGAGGCTAACAGACCGATAAACGCTGTTGGCAAACATCTTCTGCCAGAAAATAGTTCAGACATGTTGTCAGACCCGGACCAACAACAATGAGAATTCTTTCCACATCGCTGTCGTATTTACCTCCTCGGGGCCCACACAAGGAAGAAATAGCCAGAAGCTGGAGGCACACAAGCGAGACTGCTCAATTCTACTCTCAAGCCGAAACTCATTATAATGGGAACCGGGTTACGAAAGCGAGTTCCTTTGTCTGACAAAAACAGTATTTCGTCATCAGATCAAGGACAGGCCCATCACGGTTTGGGCGACACACGGATCATTCTAAAATTAACGACCAACAAAAATCTATTCTCTTCCTGAAATTGCCTGACATTTTCCCTCCCCTTTACCCAACGAGAATGAACTTCCGCAAATGTCAGACGAGTGAACGAGTGAAAAGCAAAAACCTGTTCAGTTGTGTTCAGCTCCAGGCTTTGTCTTTGCATTTTATTTTTCAACATCTGCTGTCTGATTTGGCTGCTGTAGTGCTTTCACCTTGAACGGATCTTGCACTTGGGTCTGTCGCTGTCGGTGGATAAGGAGAAAACGCAGCTCATCCCGAGCACAGATCCATTGCAGACCAAAATAACAACCTTCTTGTCGGTACGAGACAACGGTCCCCTGTTGTATTCATTCCCTCACTCAGGACTCAAGAAACACCAGGAAATGCAAAATGTTCCGATATTCACCAATTCGTCATGGAAAATATTCAGTCGTACCCTCTTGAATCCAAACCGTGCCTTGCAAGCTGAGTCTTCGTGCGAAACACTTTCATGCCCACGTGCGTTTCGATCAATGCCAAAACGTACTCGTACTTTACTTCGAGTCGATACGCACCGCCTGTACTTGAAATGGGAGACGACTGTCATACGTACCCTTCAAGGCTGAACAGCATACTGACGCAATCTTACAAAAGACGAGCGCAGTACGCGAACGCAGTACCGTCAATTCGAATCAAAGCACACCACAGTGCAAAGGTTTTCACTGCTTGGATCGCGATGCTGTCTATGCGCGCCGAAAGAAACCGTGCAGAAAAGGAATGGACCTGGTCTTGCTCTTCATGTTTGCGGAAATCGCACGAGTTGAGAAACATCACTGGTTCACACAAGGACTTTCTGGCTGATTCGCGAATTTTCGGGCAAATGAATATCCTTGTGAAATTAGGTGACAATTAACTGCTCTGGACTTCAATAAATTTCAATCAAGAGATGAAGGAGACTCATCACGATGGGTTTGTGCCTGCTTTCACATGCGTCATTGCAACATCCATGTTTCTGAACACCACTACCAAGCGACTTTGCAGAATGATGTGGACTGCGCGACAAAGGACTGATACAAAATCTATGCATGTTGTCTGGCTTTTGGGGGGACAGACCTCCACCTCTTAGAAGAGCCTGGCGGGCCGACGAAGATGTGCTCAGATTCCCCAAGTGACCAACGGGCTGGGCACCACGTGGAAAACGATCGTCCAATGTCGTTGTGTGTCGTGTTGTGAATGAGGGAGGACGGAGACATTGTTTTTCTTAAGAAGCCACGGACAACGTTCACGGAGCTGAGCACACTTTCAGTGACCGCAATCAGGGCTTCAGTTCGGAAACGATCCTCCAAAACCATGAGGAGCATGCCACATTTCAGGACAAGCTTCTGTCGCATTTGGTCTCACGAAATCGTACGATTCACCTGAAGATGCAGGGTCAAGCCTCGTTAGACGAAACGGACAAAAATCCTGTGAAGAGGACCTCGCACTCAGAAGATTGTGCACGCCAGACACGAAACTATATCGTGACAGTCTAGATCCTTTGCACTGAGGCTGGAACAAACTTTTTGAGCCTGAATTGATGGGAAAATGTTTCTCGAGTGTGAACTGCTGTTTCTGCAAGTTGTGCAGGATTGATACAAATTTTTTTCCACAACTTGCCTGCCTGATGCACGTTCATGGTCACTCGCGTGAGAACCCTGTCCTGTCTTCTCTATAGACTCGTTGCCAGAGGCAGCACAGATACAACACCCTCTCCCTGTCACCCGACATGTAGACTCACGACAAGTTTGTTGTTTTGCAGCTTGGGACTCGCGTAGCTACTTCAACGGTGACAGTTCACCGAAACTTTCTCATCCCTAAAAACTCCCAAGCTGTGTGTCTCACTTGTGATGTGGAAAGTAATCATTTGCTTCGCATCAAGTTTCTGTTCATTACACAGAAACAATTCTTGCTAATTTGATGGAGACAGGCCATCAGAACTTTGGACAGATATCCGAAAGAAGTGAGATATGAATCCAATTTTCGACGATCAAAGCTTTTCCAAGAAACACACTCAATTCTCCAGTGCTTCGGCAGAACAGAACGTAGATCTACGACTTTGCTTTCTGATTGGCAGAATCTACCTAGTCGTTTTAGATCCATGCCTTTCTGGGAAATCTTATTTGGTGATGGTGCTTACCTCCATTTTCACTTTACGGGAACTTCAATTGAGCACGCCGTGGTCTGCTGCTGCAAGGCCTGGACGGAATATCGCAGTTCAAAAAGATATTGCATCTACTTCAACAAAGCTCGTCTGCAGTGTTGTTTGCACTTCAGTGGCACGAATGAAACTGACCACAAGAGACGGTACTGATTGCGAAGGAGAAGTCTCAGTGGACCTCAAGTTGCGTGACGGTCACACCTGTGCATCCTGCAGATGTTTGGAAGCAACACCGCTTGCAAGGGGTCTCTTGCTTGCATTGAGATCGTGTGTCAACGCTTGAGACGAGATTCCAAGTTGTGATTTTGCAAAACCCAGGAAATGGAGCTTTCTCCAGTCGAAAGTTCAGCCCTTGATCCAAGAGAAATCTTGCATGCTTTCAAATGTCAACTCAATACCCGCTAGCAACACAACAGAGGACCCACTTCTGTGAGGCCCAAAATCTGATGTTTTTATCTGCTCTTCTCCTTCATCAAACAGAATCCTTACAACGTTTGCGTGACGTGTAATCACTCGTTGATGCAAACTGAAGCAGCTGCCAGAGACATGCAGACAAATGTCAAGTTTCACTTCAAGCCACCAAAACATTGATCACATCATCAGCATCGAAATGGCAGGAAGTTGAAGGTGTTTGTTTTTCCATCTGGCACACTTGTTTCACCTTTTGCAGAGAGGACATGTGGTTTCTCTTGCATGAAATCTCCACCACCACAGCAGAAATTGTTTATCACTCCTGTGCATTGACACAAAGGAAATCGACGAACTCATTCACCTGAACAACAAATTTTCTTGCTCAATTTCTGATAATAATGGATTTTCAAACTGTGAACGTTGCAATGTGCGGTATCTTTTTGTGCATTGTCCCTTTTGGGCAAGAGCACCATGTGATTGAAACCAAAACAATTTTTTTGTTCGTGGCATCTTGGCCAGGATGTCCCACCCCATCCCACTGTATTCAGAACGAGTGCACAAGGGGGCACACAAAAGTACGTGGCATCTTGGCCAAGATGTCGTCTGTCCCATCCCATTGTATCACGTCTCAAAAGGGGTACACACAGGGGGTGCATGAAGGGGGCATCTGAAGTGGGCGCACGAAGAGGGAGCCTGGTTCTTTGCACCTGCAGTTTCCTCACGCACTGCTTCTCGTTCGTGTTTGGGACGAAGTTTGTGGTTGAGGATGAGAAGAAAATCAATCTCAATCTCACATTTCTCCAGGTGGTGATTCTTGGGGAAGTGGTTTCAAAACGTTTTCTAGGGTGACCAAAGGCAACCGCTGTTCCTGTCTTCAGTGAGGTTTGTTGGTTCGCAGTATCTCCTCTTTGTTTCCAGTCTGACATTGGACCTCAACACACGAGTCCAGCTGAAGAAAGCGATCTTTGCCAAGTCCACCTGCCATTGCCAAACCACTGAAATTTCGCCAGAACACAATCAAACAAAGCATGAGAAAAACAAAAACAAACAGTGTGAGAGAAGAAAAGGAAATGGTTGGAAAGAGAAACGAAACTCCGATTGGTATATACTTTCTCTGCCGTTTCACTTTCAATGGCAGCAGACTCCACAGAAGCGGTTGCGGGCTCTGAGGAGCACTGAGCCCACCTCCCTATCCGAACAGCGGGTCCAGCACTGCTCACCCAGGCCCCTCAGCCACTTGAGGTCCAAATGTCTTTTTTGAAAATAACTACTTGCCTGAAGCGAAGCCAGTGCAATCAAAACTGTCCACACACTTTGACCTGAGACAGTTGGTGGTGGCAGGTGGCACAACAGAGGCCCAGATCCCCTCTGACTCCGACAGGAGGAGGGAGTCAGGCAGCATCACCAGGCCCCACCTCATACCTGGTGATTCTGTTGGGCTGCACAGATACACAAACGAGTACAGGTAGCGAGTAGTGATCGCACTAAGCCCGCGGAATATGAAAACCGTGAGCTTGAAAATTTGAACCGAACCAAAGGACGTATTTGGTACTGAGCAGATAAAATGACCACAGAGAACTACTTCGCATTCAAACAGTGTTGCAGGAAAACATGTGGAGCAACGCATAAAACCAGTCGGAGGCATTACAAGATTACATTCAATGTTTGGGCTGCAGGTCATACAAGAGCAAGACCTGTAAGAGGCGCAGGACCTTTTGTCTGGCTCTGTCCGACAAAATTGTGTCCCTTTCATCGAGGGACATCAGCATGCCTCAAGTGACTCACTGAATCCACTTTAAGGTTTCATCTCAGAGTGAGGAAGAGCTGCGTGGTCGAAACGAGCAGATCACGGGTGGTACAAAGTGTTTGCCAGGTCGCAAACGAGATGCCGAACTCGAAACTCGTATGTCTGCTGAAGAAAAATAACGGACACTGAAGATGCTTCTCAAACACAGCCATCTAAGCTTGTGTGTCCCTGCGGCATTTCTTCAATTATCCGTCAGGAGAAGCACTCTTGATATGAACTCGCTCACATCTGCGTGTGACAACTTGAGCACCAGAGTTGCCGACCACCACGTCTAGAACATCTGACCTTTTGCAAACTTGGCTGTAATTGCGCTAATTCCAATCTTCTCGGCAACAGGAAGTTGCCATGGAAACGACAGTGATGCAGTCCCACATTTTCTCACCCGCAGGCTGTTCCCAAGATGCGTGCACATGCATTGTGTTCAAGCTTCAGAGAATGCACGCCATGCAATGTTTCCACGGAAACTAGAGAGTTTTGTGGGAACACCCTATCTCCCGTGGACAGACCATCAGAACACATTTCAGGGTGACTTGCTCGGATGATCACCATTGTAACGCGGAGAAAACTGCATCGAACTCATCTCCTGACTTGATGAAATAACTCACCATTGCATGCACCACATAAATATGATGAATAGGGAGAAGTCGAACAAGCCTTATTTCACATATTGTTGTGTCGAAGATTCACTGATAAATTGGGTTCAGAAGAACACTTTAATCTACATTTTGTTTCGTGATGAATGCACAACTGGTCCATGTTCTCGCAGCAAGCCGAGTATGAATTATTACTGTTCCACACATTTCTGCCTGCAGCCGCACAATAAAGATTCCGTGAAATTGGTTTCAATCAATTATCAATTAATATTTCAGGTGCACCATGGGAACATATCAATCCGCGCAGCGACACAATCATTCGCTGAGGTGGCGGAAATGACAAGACAGGTTGCAGAACGTTGGAGCCTCATGCCAAGCACCAAAACTAACTTGCTCGAAGGAGAAAGCCTCTCGAAGACTTTTTTCGTCATATCCAATCTGCCCTTTCCGTCTTGATCTGCCTTGCAGCCTCCTTTTCAATTTCTTTCAACGACGGAGCTCAGAAAGGTCTCAGAGGACGGAAAGCTTGCACGCACAGGCACAGGTTCTCGCTGACGACCTCAAACCCCTGACTTCCCGAACATTTCGTCGTCTGTCAGTTTTGTGATTCCGCCGTTTTACACCGACACCTTGGACTGAATAACACGAGATTCAGAACCCAAGATTTGGCCCGACACTTTGTTTCGTGGCACACCACAAAGGGAACAAAAACAAGAAGGCTACGCCTAAAAAGCGTGTGGTCCATAGAAATGTTCGCAGTTGGTAACTCAACATGGTGAAATTTTGCCAGAATCATTTTTAGCCCATTTTAAGAAAAAAAAATTTTTTTAGTGATGACCCATGTTGAGTTTGGGGGGAGGGGGGTAACTCAACATACCTAAAAAAACAAAAATGCTTTAAATGGCCTGAAAATGGCCCTGGTTGATATTCACCATGTTGAGTTACCCCCCCCGCCTAAGGCAACATGTCCACATTGAGGCATGCAAATAGAGTATGTTGGTGGTAAAACCAAGCGGGTGGTAAGAC